>Ga0164297_10003010_pt1 | contig 16065 bp, 12 predicted proteins | sample GEODES058metaG_FD_113539 | JGI IMG/M metagenome (GOLD analysis project Ga0164297, IMG submission 113539) | Dystrophic lake water microbial communities from Trout Bog Lake, Wisconsin, USA - GEODES058 metaG | ecosystem: Environmental > Aquatic > Freshwater > Lake | place: USA: Trout Bog Lake...
ACTGATGATATTGCGAGTTGCCGGGGGTCTGCAGCGCGGTGAGGAGTTGCGCCAAAGCTGCGTTCTGCTGCGTGCCGGGAGTCAACACCAGCGTCAAATTATTCAACTGAGTGGCTGCGGGAGTCGCGCCTAAATCTGTAACCGGTGTGGTGATGGCAGCAACGGGATTGGCCGGCCGCACAGTGCCCGTGGATTGAGGAATCGTCGCGGCAGATGCAGGCACACTGGCTGGCAACAGCATGGCCGACACCAGCAGCATGGCAGCGGTCAACCGCCACGCACACGCCGCCTGTTGGCCCCACTGCGTCCGCTTCACCGTACGCCTCTCACTCGCTACAGGACCTACCCTCTGCATCCCTGAGAACCGAGATCCTCTCTTCCACACACAGCTTTGTATCAGCGCAATTGAACCAAAAATGTTGCAGTTTGTAACGAACAAAAATCCTGTCCCGCCAGATTCCAGCCTGCTGCTTTGTGCAGTGCAAAAATCTGCTTGTACCCGATTCTCAATTAGTTAGCCGCAAAAGGCAAGAAACTTCGCCTGTTCAAAACTCGTCCCAAATTTGGCCGGGGCAATCTATCCCAATGTTCACCGGCGCTGCTTCAGGCCACATGGTAGTAGCCGTCGCGCTGGTGCAGCTCCAACTGCACGCCGAAGAGCGAGCCCAGACGCACCACGGTGAGCAACTCGGCCTTGGCACCGTCGGCCACAATGCGGCCATCGCGCATCATCACCACGCGGGCAATTTCTGGAATGATGTCGGGCAGGTGGTGCGTCACCATAATCAGCCCAATGCCTTCGCGTGCCAGCCGCCGCAGTGTATCGCGGAGTTCATGCTGGGCGAAAAGATCGAGCGCGTTGGAGGGTTCATCCAGCAACAGCATCTGCGGCTGATGCACCAGCGCGCGGCCAATCATCACGCGGCGCTGTTCGCCGGCAGACATTTCACCGACAATTTTCGATTCCAGATGCGTGGCTTCCAGCCGGCGCAGGGCTTCTTGCGCAGCGGCACGCATATCGTCAGTGGCGTGCAGGTTGGGCCAGATGGCGGAGCTGGAAAAAAATCCGCTGACCACAGCTTCCAGGCCGGTGCACTTGCGCGTCTGGCGGCCGGGCAGATCGGCGTTCACTACGCCCAGGTGCTTGCGCAGCGCATTCACATCCCAGCGCTCGCGGCCGTAGATGAGCTTCACCGTTTGCGGCTCCACCAGCGGGTAGCACTCGCAGGTGATGGTTTTAATCAGCGTGGACTTGCCGCAGCCATTGGGGCCGAGAATGGCGATGTGTTGACCGACGGCAACGCGCAGCGCCACGTCATGCAGTACTACGTTGTCTCCGCGGGCTACGTTTACGTGTTCGAGATGCAGAAATTCTTCGCGACTCATCTTCAACAGAATAACGCGATGAGGGAATTTGCTGGCGACGCAGACGAATGCGACAATGGCAGCACTCTGCATGTCCCAGCTTCGACGCACACTCGCTGATTCGCACGTGGCCGCGGTGGCCATAGCGATGCTGCTGTTCCGATGTCTCGACAATCTCTACCAAACTTTCGGCGACCATCTGCTGGATGCGCTGCTGTTCCTGCTGCGGTGGGCCATCACGCGCGTGACGCCGCCGGTGGAACTGAACTGGTTTGCCAGCTACCGCAACGGCCCGCTACAGACAGACGGGCTGAACTTCATCGTGGCCATTGCCTTTTTGATGCTGGCGGAACTGCTGGCACGCTGGGTGTATGACGAAAGAGACAGCCATGAAAGCGGGCTCATGTTCTGCTTCCGCAAAGTGGCCGCCATTGCAAAGGAGAAAGCCGCGTGCTTGAACGGGTAAAGAAAGCGCTGGTGGAAAGCTACATCGGAGCCATTGGTGTCGGTTGGATTTTTGCGCAGGGCCTGATTAATCTCGTCGGCGCCGTTGTCACGCCGCTCAGCGTGTGGTTTGTGGATGCGGTTGGCAACCACCAGAACGGGGCCAATTCGTTTGACGCACCCGAGCCGGCACAGTTCAGCCTGGCTCCCGCCGTGCCCAGCCTGATGTGGGCCGCGATGTTTCTGCTGCTGTCTTTTATTTTGCTGCGCTGGCTTTATATGCAACCGCCGGCGTATCGGCGGCAGTGGATCTTCGCAGGAAAATTAATTGCCCGCGATGGATTCACGATTTCGTTTCGCCACCACGCTGTTGTTTATTCGGATGAGCGCGGCAATTTTGAAATTCCCTTTGAAGACAATCGCCTGCTCTCTGCGGCATTGCATCCCACGCGCCGTATGTTGATTCCGCTGACCGTGGCGGAGAAAGACGCCATTGTGGAACGTACTGCGAAGGCGCTGTGCTGGTACAGCAAAAAAGAAATCGAAGTCGTCGACGCTGTCGAGTAAGCCGTCGAGAAAACCTCCGCGAACTTGATACAGTAATTGCAGATGGCTGATTTATTTCCACTCCCAAGCTCTTCTCTGCCCGCTGGATTTCAGTGGGCCGCCGTGCAGGCCGGCATCAAAGCCAGTGGCCGCGCCGACTTTGCCGTTGCACTCGCGCAGAACGGCGCTACGGCTGCCGCCATGTTCACCAGCAATCGCATGACGGCCGCGCCGCTCGTCATCGACAAGCTGCATCTGGAGGCAACGGGCGGACGCGTGCGCGCCATCATCGTCAACTCCGGCAACGCCAACTGCGCCACCGGCCAGGTTGGTTATGATGCCTGCAAACAAAGCTGCATGGAGGCTGCGGAAATTTTCAACTGCCCACCGGCAGAAATTTTTCCCTCGTCGACCGGCATCATCGGCGTGCCGCTGCCGGTGGAAAAAATCATCGCGGCGCTGCCCACTGCAAAAAATGCACTCGGTGCGGATCCACAAAACGCAGAAGATTTCGCGCGTGGCATTATGACCACCGACACGCGGCCCAAAGTTGCACACGCAAGTTTTTCTGTCGATGGAACACCTGTTCGCATTCTCGGCTTCGCCAAGGGCGCCGGAATGATTCATCCGCAACTGGTGCCGCATGCCACCATGCTGGTGTATCTCTTTACCGACGTCAGCATTGGCGCCGCGGATTTGAAAACACATCTGCAGGCGGCGGTGGCGGAAAGCTTCAACTGCATTTCAATTGATGGCGACACATCGACCAACGACACAGTGCTGCTGAGCGCCAGTGGTGCCAGCGGCGTGGAATATGCGCCGACGCTGGCGGAAGAATTTTCACGCGCGTTGACGGCGGTCTGCCAATCGCTGGCTCACCAGATTGTGGACGACGGCGAAGGCGTGACCCACGTGGTGACGCTGCAGGTGAACGGCGCGCGCAGTGTGGCCGATGCGAAGCAGGTGGCGCGGGCCATCGCACATTCCCCGCTATGCAAGACGGCCTGGTCCAGCGGCGACCCGAACTGGGGACGCCTGATTGCCGCCGCCGGTTACTCCGGCGTGCCGATTGAACCGGCGCAGGTGAGCATCAGCATCGGGCCGCATAAAGTTTTTGACCACGGCACACGCGGCAGTTTTGACGAGGCCGCCACACACCAGACCATGCTGCAGCGCGAATTTACGATTACCATCGAGTTGGGAATGGGCGAGGCGGCCTGCCGCTTTGTGACCTGCGACCTGACGACCGAGTACGTGCACATCAATGCCGATTACTCGACGTAGAAGCGGGCCAGATTCGCCCACGGAGAGAAATAAATTAATTTCGCATCACACATTGTGCATAGAGGTGTAACTGCCGCTGCAGCAATGTATTCTGGCCAAAGTGAAGCAGAAATGCACAGGCTTTTTAACACATCTGTGAATATCTGATGACATGATGCAGTAGACAGGAGAGTCATGAGCCGTATAAAGCAGGACCGGAGCAAGAGCAACGCGGAAAAGACCCCGACGCCGGTATCGGCCATGTCGAATGAAAGTCCGCTCATCAGCAATGCCAGGTTGAAGCAGATTTACATTGCCATGCTGCAGTGCAGGATGCTGGAAGAGGCTGGCCGCTCGACCTTCAGCCGCACCGGCAAACCGCATGAGTATGAACTTGCCATTGGGCGTGAAGCGGCGCTGGTCAGCACGGCGATGCAATTGACTGTCGGCGATCTGGTCGGTTCGGCGCAGATTGATTTTGTTCGTCACCTGGTGGAAGGCACGCCGGTACAAAAGATCCTGAAGCTGATGCGCGAACATGACGGCCAGACCGAGTCTGGATTTGCCGAGAAGCTGCAGCGCACAATGGATGCGGTAAAGCGCAAGAAAGCGAAGAAATCGAAGAAGCCCTCGAGCATTGCGCTGGCCTACGCCGATGACAGCGCCACCGAGCAGGAGTGCTGGCACGACGCCATGCGCGCGGCGCACCGGTTGGAATTGCCGGTTATGTTTGTCTGGCAGAGTGACCGCTACCACGCAAATTCCGCCTGGTCCGGCAATCATTCCCGCAGCCCACAGTATGGATTCCCCATCATGACCGTGGATGGCAATGATGCCGTTGCCGTTTATCGCGTGGCACAGGAGGCGGCACACCGTGCACGCGGCGGCCACGGACCCACGCTCATCGAATGCCGCACCTACCGCTGGAGCCGCAACACCGAGACCGGCGAGGCTGCCTTTCTGGAAGCGCGCGACCCAATCTTGAAAATGCAGCGGCACCTGGAGAGCAAGCGTCTCTTCGGCATGCCGTGGTCCAAGGGATTGGAGCAGGAGTTTCGCCTGCAGTTGGATGCAGCACTGGCGGAGTATTCGCGGCACCCAGCCACACCGTTGCCGCCGGAAGCCGAACGGGGCCACGGGTTCGCCATTGCAGCAGGACTGAAGTAACCGGCCGAAAGCTGCGCCGCGTGCGCAACGAATTGACCCGCTTGGTGTCAACAATTAAGGTGATACAGACGGATGTGCGAGGAATGTATGCACAGCCGAAGAGTGGACCGCATACCGCCCCTGAAAACGCCTGACCAAAACGCAGTGGAACCCGAGAGGAAACTGGCCGTGGTACGCAAGCCCAAAAATTTGCTGGCCTGCCGGTTGCTGTCGACCGCTCTGTTGGTTGGCCTTGCGCATGTTGCCGCGGCGCAGACTGCGACTCCGCCAGCCGACTCTACTACCCCGACCAGTGCGCCTGCATCTTCAGGCACCATCCAGCAGGACAAAGTAGACGCACGGCCAGCCTTCAACAAGCCGAAACAGAATCAGCCGAGCCAGACTCCGCCAAGCCCGCCGCAACTGGATACGACGCAGCCGCAGCAGACTCCCGAACCACAGGTTGAGTCCGCACCTGCGCCGACCAAGGCCCCGCCTGCGGTGGTGTTGCCGTCTTCAAATCGAACGACGACAACGGCGCCGACAACACAACCTGCATCGACTCCGCCAACGACGCCGCCACAAACGACAGCAGCACAGCATCCCATCTTCACCGCGCGGCCAAAGTTTGCCCTCACGCCGCATCCCGATGTGAAGGTGGATGACGAGTACAGTTCCGCCTACATCCCGATGGATAGCTGGGTGTATACCGCGGCGCTGCGGTTGTATTCGCTCGGTTATCTGGACTCGGCATTTCTCGGCCTGCGTCCGTGGACGAGGCGCAGCTTGTTGCATATGATGCAGCGTTGCAGCGACAGAATCCTGAGCAGCAAAGATGATGAAGCGATTGATATCTACGAATCTCTGAACAGCGAACTGGCGGATGAGAATCTGGATGGCTTTGCGCATCGAGGTCTCATCTACGGCATGCAGTCTGTCTATTCGCGGATGATGTATATCTCGAACACGCCGTGGGACAACAGCTATCACCTGGGCAACACGATTGTGAATGATTACGGGCGGCCGTACGCGCAGGGATTCAACAACTCCACCGGCGCTTCCACGCTGGAAGAAGAAGGCCGCTTCTCGCTGTACGTGCGTGCGGAGTATCAGCATGCTCCGGCGGGCGTTGGCTACACGGTGGCTCAGGCGCAGCCACTGGCCAATGAAGACGAACTCGGCATCACGCTGCCAATTGCGTATCCCATCACGACGATTCCCATCGGCACGCAGCCGTCGCAGACCTACATGCGCGTGGTGGAAGCCAGCCTCTCCGGCCATGTGCTGGGGCATGAACTTTCCATTGGAAAAAATGATGCGTGGCTGGGGCCGGCGGTGGGCGGCTCATGGGCGTGGAGCAACAATGCGGAAAATATCTGGGGCGCGCGCATTGACCGCGTGGAACCGCTGCACATACCGTATCTCTCCGCCATCACCGGGCCCTTCCGTTATGAATTTTTTGTCGGCAGCCTGAAGGGACACGCATATCCCCTCTCGCCCTACGTGCACATGGAAAAATTCAGTTTCAAACCCTACTCCAGTCTGGAGATTGGCATTCAGCGCACCATCATCTGGGGCGGCGTTGGGCACGCGCCGGTCACGCTGCACACTTTTCTAAAGAGCTTCTTCAGCTTCAGCGGTGTGCCGCAGAACATCAAATTCTCTCCGGCGGATCCGGGCGCGCGTTACTCGGCCTTCGACGCCAACTGGCGGCTGCCGTATCTGGAGCATTGGCTGACTCTCTATGTGGACATGGGCGCGCATGACGATGTGAACCCCATCAGCGCGCCGCGCCGCGCCGACTTCCGCACAGGCTTGTATCTCTCGCACGTGCCGGCGGTGCCCAAACTCGACCTGCGAGTCGAGGCGGCGGATTCGGACCAATCCACTTCCATCAGCCTGGGCGGCGGAGCCACGTACTGGGAAGTGGTGCAGCGGCAGGGCTACACCAACAACGGCCAGATTATGGGCGACTGGATGGGACGCGAAGGCAAGGGCGGACAGGCGTGGCTCACCTATCACCTGAGCGGCAATGAACAGGTGCAGTTGGAGTGGATGCATGCCAAGAATGCGAAGGACTTTTTCCCCGGCGGCAGCGGACAAAATCAGGTGCGCGCCAGCGCGGTCGTGCGGATCGCCAAGCAGTTGGAGTTGAACGGCTACGTGCAGTATGAAGAATGGGTAGCACCCTACTGGATGAGCGGACGGCACAGCGACACGACCACTTCGCTGCAAATCACCTGGTATCCCAAGCTGCACAGCGAGCAATAAAAACTATTCGGCGCGTTTCGCAATCTGCCGGAAGTATTCCAGCGATAACTGCAGGCCTTCATGCAGCGTAACTTTTGGCTCCCAGCCGAGCAGCGTACGGGCGCGGGTGATGTCTGGCTTGCGGCGCGTGGGATCATCCGAAGGCAGCGTGGTGGTAACGATGTTGCTCTTCGACCCGGTCACGGCCAGCACTTCCTGCGCGCAATCCTGAATCGTCCACTCCACCGGGTTGCCGATGTTCACCGGCATGGATTCGTCGGACGCGGCCAGTCGCAGGATGCCGTCAATCAGGTCGGAAACATAACAGAAACTGCGGGTCTGCGAACCGTCGCCGTAGATGGTGAGGTCTTCGCCGCGCAACGCCTGCACCATCAGGTTGGAGATGACGCGGCCATCGCTGCGCCCCAACCGCGGGCCGTAGGTGTTGAAGATGCGCACCAGTCGCGTGTCGGTGGAGTAATACCGCCGATAGGCCACGGTGAGCGCCTCTGCAAACCGCTTGGCTTCGTCATACACGCTGCGTTCGCCGATGGGGTTCACATTGCCCCAGTAGCTTTCCATCTGCGGATGCACTTCAGGGTCGCCGTAACACTCTGATGTGGAGGCCTGCAGAAATTTTGCGTTGTAGCGGCGGGCCAGTTCCAGCATGTTGCGCGTGCCGACCGAACCGACCATCAGCGTTTCCACGCCCAGCCGATGGTAGTCCTTCGGGCTGGCAGGCGAGGCGAAATTGAATACGTAATCCACTGTGTCGGAATCTGCCGAACCTAACTCCAGCGGATTGCAGATGTCATGTTCAATGAACTGAAAGCGCGGCTCATTGTGAAGGTGCGCGAGGTTTTCCAGATTGCCGGTGCAGAGATTGTCGACGCCGATGACGATGCAGTCTTTCGCCAGCAACGCATCGCAGAGATGCGATCCGAGAAAACCGGCAGCCCCGGTCACCAGCATTCGTTTTGGCGCGCTCGTCAAAGCAGTACTTCCAACCTGAGATATGGAACAAAGTAAATCAGTGATGCAGGCGTTATTAATTCAACTGAAAACATTTTACTCAGTCAGCCGCACGGGATACGCTGCCGGGCGGCCGATGCTGATGTAGGTGAATCCGTGTGAGCTCATCTCTGCCGGATCAAAAAGATTGCGGCCGTCAATCACGATTGGGTAGCGCAACGCCTGGTTCAATCGCGGCAAATCCATCTGCGCAAATTCGCGCCAGTCGGTGAGCACCAGCATGGCATCGGCATCGGTGGCGGCGGCGTAAGCATCGGTGGCGTATCGCAGCTGTGCGGATTCCGGCAGCAGCTCGCGAGTGCGGTCCATGGCGGCGGGGTCATACGCAATGATGGAGCAACCCTCGGCCAGCAGCAGCCGCACCATTTCTATCGCCGGCGACTCGCGGATGTCGTCGGTGTCCCCCTTGAAAGCGAGTCCGAGAACAGCCAGCCGCTTGCCGCGCAGGGTCCACAGCGCACTGCGTACTTTGGCCAGAAACCGTTTGCGCTGCAGGTTGTTGATTTTCTCCACTTCGGCCAGCAGGTTGAAGTCGATGCCCAACTGCTCGGCCACGCTGCGGAAAGCGGCGACATCTTTCGGGAAACACGAACCGCCGTAGCCGATGCCCGGACGCAGAAAGCGTGGGCCGATGCGCGAATCCAGCCCGATGCCGCGCGAGACCTGTTCCACATTGGCGTCGACCGACTCACACAGATTGGCAACTGCGTTGATGAAAGAAATCTTCATCGCGAGAAATGCATTGGAGGCGTGCTTGATAATCTCTGCACTCTTGGTCGAAGTTACCAGCAGCACCGGCGGCTGCTCCACCGTGCAGGGCCCGGCGATGGCATCAGGTCGGCGATAATATTCTCCACTGGTCAGCGGCAGATAGAGTTGCGCCAGCAAAGCGCCGGCGCGTTCGCTGTCTACGCCGATAACGATGCGGTCGGGATGCAGAAAGTCGGAAACCGCCGTGCCTTCGCGCAGAAACTCTGGGTTCGAGGTGACGTCAAACATGGCCGGCGAAACACCGTTGCGTTCAATCACGCGGCGGATCCACTCATTCGTGTAAACCGGCACGGTGCTTTTTTCCACGATGACTTTGTAGCTATCCATGGAGCGGGCAACTTCCGAGGCAACCGACTCGACGTAAGAGAGGTCGGCGTCGCCGGTCTCACTCTGCGGCGTACCCACGGCGATGAAGATCAGGTCGGACTGGCGCGTGGCCTCGGCCAGATTGGTGGTGAACTGGACATTCTTGTTGCGGTGCTTTTCCAGTAGCTGCGGCAGGTACTGCTCGTGAATGATGGAGTGGCCGGCGCTGAGCGCCATCACCTTCGACTCATCATTATCAATGCACAGGACCTGATGGCCGATCTCCGCAAAGCAGACCGCAGCCACCAGACCGACGTATCCCGAACCGACTACCGCAATTTTTGAGTATGACGTCATAACGTTTGCGAGGCACAGAACTTTGGCACTCAATGGGCAGTGTACCGGAGCTACAGGAAGCCACCAAGCGGTACGGGCCCGTCAACAGCAACTATTCCCAAAAATTAATGTCTATATCCGAAGTTTCTGAATTTGAAGGAGATTAATTTCCTCGATATGGGGGACACGCTATAATTGTCACGTTGGAACCAGAATTTTGTTTGGGACACATCGAAAAGCAACTGAATACAGTGCATCTCAAGATGTAAGGCAGAGTTTGGCTGCAATCTCTCAACCCCAGTCGTTGCATGGAGAAGGTTCGATCCATGTCCAGTACGGCCACATTCATTCAGTGCAGTTGTTGATGGCCGATAGATTCAGGATGGTCATTCGCAACCATCAGATCTAATCAATTGAAGCCGACGGCATAAGATTCGCAATCGGGTTCTCCGGTACTCGCAATCTACAGACCGGGTCACTATCAGGAGATGCGGCAAACACGCATGGCGCAGGACCACCAAAAAGAGCAGCCTGAATCCTTCAACCGCGCACCGGTCAACCCGGTAGCTGCGGGCGGCGCAATGCCTGTCAATCCTGCCATTCAGGATTCCCCCCTTTCAGAAACCCTGCTGGTACTGCGTAAGCGCAAGTGGATCATCCTTGCCGCCGCTGCCCTGGGCCTGGGGTATGGATACTTCGTTCATGTAACGCAGCCCAAGGTCTATTTTGCAGTTGGTCGTCTGCAGGTGCGTGAAGGCTCGTCCAACGAATTCAAAATTTCCGCCGCAGGCGTCAGCGGAGCGCAGAACAACCGGCTGGAAACCGAGGTCAACATCCTGACCAGCGATACGCTGCTGCTGAATGTGGCGCGCTCGCTGAACCTGCAGGACAACATGTCCTTCAACGGCTACAAAACACCGCAGCCGCATCGTGACTTGGACGACCCCGTTGTACGTGAGTCAGTCCTACGCAGACTGCACGGAGGTCTGGCAGTGGCGTCGGTGCTGCATACCGACATCATCGTCATCAAGTACCGCAGCAATGATCCGGACCTGTCTAAAAACATCGTCAACAAGCTGATGACGAATTACATCTCGCGCAGCTTTCAGTCGCGCTATTCCGCCACGCAGCGCATCACCGACTGGCTGAGCAGCCAACTGGATGATTTGAAGCAGCAGGTGGAGACATCGCAGGAACAGCTGATGGACCTGCAGAAGCGCGTGGGCGTCATCGGCCTGGACAACAACCGCGAATTGATTATTGGCACGCAGTTGGAAGCGCTGAACAAGGCTGCGATTGATGCGCGCGTCAACCGCATCATTGCCGAGGCGCACTACCGTGTGCTGCAGGACACCAACCCGACGACCACCAATCTGACTGGCATGGAAGGTTTGACCGGCAGCCAACCCAACCAGGCACTCAATACTCTCCGTCAGCAATACGCAACCCAGTCCGCAGATTTGGCGAATCTTGAAACCACCTACGGCCCGAATTATCCGCAGACGGTACAAGCCAAAGCACAGCTTGCCGAATTGCAAAAACAGATTGACACTGAAACACAGCGAAATCGCAACGAAGCTAGCCAGTTGCTGGAGACATCGCGTGTGGCCGAGCGCATGGCCAACTCCGCACTCTCTGAAACAGAAAGCGATGCCTACAAAATGCGCGATGACATGGTGGAGTTCACCATCCGTCAGCGCGAATTCGATTCCAACCGCGAGCTGTATCAGGGGCTGCTGCAACGGCTGCGCGCCGCCGGAATTGAAGCCGGTTTGGAATCCAGCGAAATTGAAATTGTGGATTTGGCATATCGGCCTGCGTCGCCCACCATGCCCTCCGCCAGCTCCACCATCATCACGCGCCTGGTGTTTTTCCTTCTCGGCGGCATAGCGTTGGCCTTTACGCTGGAAAATCTAGACACCGGAATGCGCAGCATCTACGAGATTGAAACTCTGATAGAGCTGCCCTCGCTGGCCATCATTCCCAAGGCCAAGCGTTATGTAGAGGCCGACGACACGCAGGAAGCGACCACAGCGCAGCGCAACATCTTCGTACTCAGCGCACCCAAATCGCACTTTGCGGAGTCGTTGCGCTCGCTGCGTACTTCCCTGCTGCTTTCTACCGCGGGGCACCCGCCAAAAGTGATTTTGGTGACCAGCGCAACGCCTTCGGAAGGTAAGACGACTGTCTCCACCAATCTTTCCAGCGTGATGGCGCAGCGCGATTCCAAAGTTCTGATGATTGATTGCGATCTTCGCCGGCCTACGGTGCATCACCGTTTCGGATTGACGGGCAAGACCGGCCTCAGCACCATCCTGACCGGAGCCGCGCGGCTGCAGGACGTGGTGCAGCAAGTTCCGGACCTGCCCAACCTGTACATCCTCACCAGCGGTCCGGTGCCGCCCTTCCCCACAGAGATGCTGGGTTCGCAGGCCTTCATGCAATTGCTGGAAGAAGCTAAGAAAAATTACACGCATGTCATCATCGATTCGCCGCCGATTCTCTCGGTCACAGACGGCGTTATCCTTGCCCGCATGTGCGATGCGGTGGCGTTGGTCATTCGCCACGGCAAGACCAGCAAACACATTATCCGCCGCGCACGCGACCTGCTCGTTCGCGCCGGCGCACCCATCACCGGCATTGTGCTGAACGCTGTTGACCTGAATTCGCCGGAATATTATGGCTACTACGGGTACTACAATTACGGGTACTACAGCAATGACAGCAGCAGCTGGGACACGCAGAGAAAGCGGCCAAGCGAATAACGCTACACGCAGTAACGCAAAGGGACTGAAGAAATGAAGCTGATGCAGACAATCCGCCGTACGGTACTCCGGGCCAGTCTGGTGACCGCTGCCTGCTGCATGGCTGCGCTGCCAATGCAGGCGCAGTACTCCGGCCCCGCTGTCGGCAGCAATGCATCAGAAAATCTGCCGACGGTGTTGACCAGCGACCCCTCGGTGCTGCGTCCCGCCAAGCATGACTTCACGCTGAGCGCAGGCGACCTGATTTTTCTGCACGTCTATTCCGTGACCGAACTCAGCCAGACCTATCGCATCCTGCCGGACGGCACCGTGTCCATGCCGCTCATCGGCACAATTAATCTGGCCGGTCTGACCACCACGCAGGCGGAAACGCTGATCAAAAACAAGCTGGTGGATAACGGCATGCTGCTTCACCCGCTGGTGAGCGTCTCCGTTATGGAGTCGCCCAATCAGGTGGCCGCTGTAATTGGTGAAGTGCATATTCCCGGGTTGGTGCCTGTGCTTGGCCACCGCACGCTGATTGAAGCGCTGGCAGCCACGGGCGGTTTGAACGCGACCAGCAGCCACGTCATCACCATCACGCGGCCCGGCCTGCCTGCACCCATCACGCTCGACCTGGGCAATGACCCGGCGAAGTCCGCCTATGCCGATATTCCCATCTTCGGCGGCGACCATATCATTGTTCCGCGCGCCGGCGTGGTCTACACCTTCGGCGCCTTCAAGTCGCAGGCCGCCTTCCCTCTGAACAACACCATGCCGCTCACCCTGCTGCAGCTCTGCTCTCTGGCCGGCGGCATTCCCTTTGAGGCATCGCGCAACGGAACTTACATTGTTCGCACCGTGGGCACAGACCGCAAAGAGATTACGGTGAACATGAACCGCGTCATTTCCGGCAAGGATCCCGACCCTGTCCTGCAGCCGGATGACATTGTTGTCATCCCGACCAACCCGTTCAAGGCCGCAATTCGCGCCGGCGGCATCTCCACCATACTTACCGTGCTGTACGCAGCACAGTATGCGCCATAACACCCACGAATAGAACGCCAGCCAGGTTGAAGATTCCCATGGACCGCCACTCCGCCAACGAATCTGTGCCAGAGCAAGCGGCGGAGAAGTTGCGTCCCTACCGTCTGGCGTATTTCGTCAGCCATCCCATTCAATATCAGGCACCCATGTTGCGCTGTCTTGCGCAGTCGCCGGATTTCGATCTGAGCGTTTTTTACTTCTCAGACTTTTCATTGCGCACGTACAAAGACTCCGGCTTCGGTGTGGATGTGGCGTGGGACATCCCGCTGCTGGATGGCTACAAATCAGAATTCCTGCCGGAGATTCCATTCCTTCGTCGCAAATCCGAAGTTCCGCGGCAACAGCTTTGTTATGGCATTTACAGCCGTCTGCGTGCCGGGCGCTTCGATGCGGTTTGGATCCACGGCTACCACACCGCCAATGCACTGCATGTGATGATTGCTGCGCGGCTGCTGGGTATTCCGGTACTGCTACGCACAGACTCCTGGCTGGCGGATCGTCCGCGCACGGGAATGCGTCGGTTGCTGAAGCAGGCATTTTTTACCGCGCTCAAGCAGCTGGTGCGGGCAACGCTTTCTTCCGGTACGTTGAATGACGAGTACTGGCAGCATTATTTCGGCAAAGACTTTCCCCGCTTCCTGCTGCCATACAGCGTGGACAATGATTTCTTTGAGCAGCGCGCTGCCGCGGCGGCCCCGCAGCAGGCGGCATTGCGAAAAGAATTAGGCCTCGAACCCGAACGCCCGGTGATACTTTTTGCATCCAAGCTACAGAAACGCAAGCACTGCATGGCTTTGGTGGAAGCGTTTCTGCAAATGCGCGAGGATGTGCAACCACAGCCGTACCTGCTGATTATCGGCGATGGCGAAGAGCGTGCCGCCATTGAGGCGCGGATTGCCGAAGCGGGCGATGCCGGCCGCAAAAACATCTTCATGCTGGGCTTCCGCAACCAGAGCGAGCTGCCCCGCTATTTTGATTTGTGTCGCGTTTTTGTTCTGCCGGCCCGGCATGAACCGTGGGGCCTGATAGTAAATGAAGTGATGAACGCCGGCCGCGCCGTGATTGTGACCGATGAAGTGGGCGCCGCGCCGGACCTGGTGGAGAACAGCGTCAACGGTTTTGTGGTTCCAGTCCGCGATGTGAAGGCATTGGCAAAAGCATTGCGCGATGTGCTGTCCAATCCGGAGACGGCAGTGAAGATGGGAGCGAAATCGCTGGAACGCATTCGGCACTGGGGCTTTGCAGAAAATGTTACAGGAATGAAGGCGGCGCTGGATTGGCTGCGCAGTGGACACAGGAGCGTCACTCCATGATGATTAATGCAAGCTGGGTCGAGGAGAGCCGTTAGCGCGATGAGTCCGAAAGACAACCCCATTTCCGGCCTGCGTATTCTGCAGGTCATCTCCACACTGGACCCTGCCATGGGCGGACCGGCGGAGTCCGTGCGCCGCATCGTGGAAAATTATGCGCCGCTGGGCAATGCCGGCGAAGTGGTCACGCTGGACAGGCCCGATGCGCCATACCTGAATGACATTAACATCACCGTGCATGCTCTGGGGCCCGGCCATTTGAAGTATGCCTTTGCGCCGCGCCTGATTCCCTGGCTCAAAGCCAATGGCGATCGCTTTGACGGCGTCATTATTCACGGACTGTGGCAGTACCACGGCTTCGCTGTATCCAAAACATTTTCCGGCAAGAAGCCCTACGCCGTTCTGGTCCACGGCATGTTGGACCCGTGGTTCAAACGCGCCTATCCGCTGAAGCATTTGAAGAAGTGGATCTACTGGCTTCTGGCAGAGTACTGGGTGCTGCGCCACGCGCATCGCGTTCTGTTCACCACAGAGGCAGAGCAGCGGCTGGCCGATGAGAGTTTCGGTCTGCACAAGTGGAACGGCAAAGTGATTCCCTACGGCGCGCAGATTCCTGTCGGCGACCCGGAACAGATGAAGGCTACCTTCCGCGCATCCATGCCACAACTGGAAGGCAAACGATTCTTGCTGTTCCTCGGACGCATCCATCCCAAAAAAGGCTGCGACATGCTGCTGGATGCATTTGCCGCCATCGCCAACCTGGATCCAGACCTGCATCTGGTGATCGCCGGTCCGGACAAAACCGGTTGGCGCACGGAACTGACTGCACGCGCGAAGAAGATGAAAATTGCCGAACGTGTGCACTGGCCTGGCATGCTGACTGGCGACACGAAGTGGGGTGCCTTCTATAGTTGCGACGCGTTTGTGCTGCCTTCGCATCAGGAGAATTTCGGCATCGCCGTGGCGGAAGCGATGGGCTGCGGCAAGCCGGTGCTGCTGGCTGATAAGGTCAACATCTGCGATGCAGTAGCAGCGGACAATGCCGGCCTAGTGGAGCCGGACACGCCCAAAGGCACCCTGAACCTGCTGAGGCGCTGGATGAAGCTGGATGAAGCGCAACGCGCCGAGATGGGACGCAATGCCCTGGCCTGCTTCAGCAACCGTTTTGATATGCGCGAGAATGCGCGGCAGATTGTGAAAATGTTTGCCGAAGTGGCGGCTCAGCACAAGGTGGCGGAGAAAGTATGATTTCCGTTCTCATCCTGACGCGCAATGAACAGCAGGACCTGCCCGGGTGCCTGGCGTCCGTGGTGTGGTCGGATGATGTGCATGTGCTCGACTCCAACAGCACGGACCTGACGGTGGGGATTGCGAAGAACTTCGGCGCGCATGTTGTCCAGCGCGAGTTCGACAACTGGGCCAGCCATCAGAACTGGGCGTTGAAAAATATTCCCTTCAAACATTCGTGGGTCTTCTATCTGGATGCGGATGAACGCGTGACGACG
>Ga0164297_10003011_pt1 | contig 16065 bp, 15 predicted proteins | sample GEODES058metaG_FD_113539 | JGI IMG/M metagenome (GOLD analysis project Ga0164297, IMG submission 113539) | Dystrophic lake water microbial communities from Trout Bog Lake, Wisconsin, USA - GEODES058 metaG | ecosystem: Environmental > Aquatic > Freshwater > Lake | place: USA: Trout Bog Lake...
GCGTATTATGCCGCCGCCACACGGCTTGAGTGCTCAGGTAATTTGAGAATTTTTCCACCAGCGCCGCTGTGACCTTCGACGGCCTGGTTGTGGCAAGGGCTGATCCAAAACAGACGCCCCAATGCTTTTCGAGCCGGCGTGCGCTTGCGCGAAAACAGACTTTGCTCTTCTCGCTGTGCTCGGTGTTCTGCTCATAGACTTCGATGGCCTCGCGCAAGATGTCTCCCATCGTCCCCTTTCCTGCCCCGGCGCGCACGCCGCTCTGCCGTGTCCGCTCGTTTTGAGCCAGCTTGTCGAGGTGACGTAACTTGGCGACGCTGGCGTTATCGGTTTCGAGGGACTTCATGGTGCGCTTTCCGTGCACCTGGAACCGGCTGTAGAAGTTTCCGGTCGGAACGTGCCTCACGAGGCCGTTGGCGAGATATTCCCAAACCTGCTTTTTCGCGGGTGGCATAACGGGGTGGATAATGGAGTCCATTTCCCTCTAGTGCCACTGTTTTCCATGAAGTAAATCCGCATGTCTTGGTTAACCTACACCAGGCTCATCGGGTCAACATCGAGCACCTGCGTGATATCGTCCGGCCAGCTGAACGCCGCGCGCAGCCGGACCAGCTCGGGCACGACCTTCGTCACCGCGTTCGTGAAATACCAGACCTGCCAGCGGTACTCGTCCTTGATCTTCTCGATCGGTGACGCCGACGGACCCCGCAGCTCCACGCGGCCGCCCAGTTCCTTTTCCACCAGTTTCGCCCATTGCTCGGAAAAGAACTTCAGCTTTTCCGGATTCGGTCCGCGAAACAGGTGGTGAATCAGGTGCCGGTACGGCGGATAGTGAAAATCCTTCCGCATCTTCAGCTCCGCCGCGGCAAACCCCGCATAGTCCGCCTGGCGCGAGAACTGGATCGCCTCCGCCTGCGGCGTGAACGTCTGCACCACGACTTCTCCCGCGCGATCGCCCCGCCCCGCCCGGCCGGCCACCTGCACCAGCAGTTGGAAGGTGCGCTCATTTGCCCGGAAATCCGGCACGTGCATCGAGATGTCGGCATCGATCAGCCCCACCAGCGTCACGTTGGGAAAATCCAGCCCCTTTCCGATCATCTGCGTGCCGATCAGGATATCGATCTTTCCGGCGCGAAACTGCGCGAGTACCTCCCGGAAGCGGTTCTTCTTCGACATCGTGTCGGTGTCCATCCGCTCAATGCGCGCCCGCGGCACCATCCGCCGCACCGCCTCCTCCACGCGCTGCGTACCCAGGCCGCGCCAGCGGATTTCCGGCGCGCCGCACTTCGGGCAGCGCAACGGCGCCGGCTTCTGGTCGCCGCAGAGGTGGCACCGCAGCGTTTCATCCGCGCGATGATAAGTCATCGCGATGCTGCAGTGCGCGCACTCCTCCGTGTGTCCGCACTTGGTGCAGAGCATCGCCGACGAATAGCCGCGCCGGTTGATGAACAGGATCGTCTGCTCGCGCCGCTCCAGTCGCGCGTGCATCGCCTCGACCAGCTTGCCCGAGAGCGCCGGCAGCGAACGTTGCTTCATCGCCTCGATGCGCAGGTCCACGATGTCGAGGTAGGGCAGTTTCCGCGCGTCCACCCGCTCGCGCAGTTCCAGCAGCCGGTATTTGCCCGCCTGCGCGTTGGCGTAGCTCTCAAGCGAGGGCGTCGCCGAGCCCAGCAGGCAGACCGCCTGGGTGAGCTTCGCCCGCATCACCGCGACATCGCGGCCGTGGTAGCGCGGCGTCTCGTCCTGCTTGTAGGCGGGCTCATGCTCCTCATCGACCACGATCAGCCGGAGCTTCTGCACGGGCGCAAATACCGCCGATCGCGCCCCCACCACGATCCTCGCCTCGCCGGTCGCCAGCGCCAGCCAGCCGTCGAGCCGCTCGCCTTCGCTCAAATGACTGTGCCAGACGACGCACCGGTGCCCGGGCGCAATCGCCTCCAGCCGGGAGCGGAGCCGCGCCACCGTCTGCGGCGTGAGCGCCACCTCGGGCACGAGGAACACCACGCCGCCGCCCGCCTTCAGCGCCGTGTCCATCGCGCGCAGGTAGACCTCCGTCTTGCCCGAACCGGTGATCCCATGCAGCAGCGTCACGCCGAATTTTTCCGCGGCGAGCGACGCATCCAGGCCCGCCACCGCGGCGGACTGCTCCGGGTTCAGCGCATGCGGCTGCGAGGCGACCAGTTCGCCCCGCTCCACCTCGTCGGCGTAGGCGACGCGTTCGATGCGGTGCGTCTCCTCGCGGACCACCCCGCGCTTCACCAGCGCACCGGCCACCGCGGCCGTGAGGCCCAGCCGGGCGAGCACCAGCGACTTTTTCTGCGGCCGGAACTGCTGCTCGAGGAACCGATAGAGCTTCCCCTGCTGCGGAGCCTTTTTGACCAGGACGGCCAGTTCCTCCGGGGCCAGCCGTCGGGCGATGGCCAGGAGCTTCTCCTGCTTCAATCCCGCGCCGTTGCGCACCGCCGCCGGCAACATCGTCTCGATGATGCTATCAAGCCCGCAGGCATAATAGCCCGCCATCCAGCGCGCGAGCCCGAGCAGGTCGGGCGGCAGCGCGGGAAACGGATGCACGACCTGCGCGACGGACTTGAGCCGGTCCAGGGGAAAGTCCTTCGGCGCCCCAAGCTCGCCCACGATGCCGAGGCGCAGGGCGTTGACCACGGGAACGCGCACCAGCGAGCCCACACCGACCGACGCGCGCAGCGCCTCCGGCACCCGGTAGTGCAGGAGCTTGTCGAAGCCCGCGAGGGGATGAACGCCCACAATCATTCCGCGAGGTCATGCCCCAGCCTCTCGCCGCGCGCAAGCGTGGGAGCAGTTTCCTCTCCGATTGCTGACCGGATATCTCACCACGGAGCGCACAAAGGCCAAGCTTCGGAAGTTGGCCGCAAAAACGCCAAGGGCCCGCAGGCTTCGGATCGAAGCTCCCGCGCGCCTATGGGCGCAATGGCGACTCCTTCGCGGTCCCAGAGCCCTTGCGCCTTCTTGTGGCCATCCTCCGTTTCGCACCATGGTGCGCCTCGTGTCCTTCGTGGTTAAATCAAACGTCCCTCCACCCGGAACCCCGGACCCGTGCACACGATCGCATTGACACCCCGCGCCCGGCTTCAAACAGTCGCCGCGTGAGCATCTCCGCGGCCCGTGAAAAGTTCAGAAAATTCCTGACACAAAAGGGACTGCGCGTGACGAACCAGCGGCTGGCGATCTTTGACGCCGCCTTTGCCCAAAAGAAGCATTTTACCGCCGAGCAGCTGCTCGATTATGCCCGGATCATCGACGACTCCGTCTCCCGGGCCACCGTTTACCGCACCCTGCCCATCATGACGGAGAGCGCGCTCCTGCGCGAGGTGGACATCGGCACGGGCGAAAAGTTCTACCACCCCAACCAGGACGGCGGCAGCACGCAGGTGGCCCAGGTCGTCTGCCTCGACTGCGACCGGATCTTCGAGATCAGCGCACCGTTCATGGAGTGGTACGGCAACACCGTCTCCTCCAAGCTCGGCCTCACGCCCGTTTCCCAGCGCCTGCAGGTCAGCGCCCGGTGCGACACCCTGCGCCTGACCAACACCTGCCCGCGCCGCGCCTCCTGAGCCGCCCATGGCCAAGACCCACGACCCCGAGTTTGAAATGCGTTTCTTCGAGTCCGTGCTGAAGCGCGACCCGGCTTACACCGAAGTGGTGGAGATCCTCGGCGGACTGTACACGAAGCACGGACGCATCGCCGACGGCCTGCGCATGGACCGCAAGCTCGTGAAGCTCCTGCCGCAAAACGCGACGGCCCATTACAACCTCGCCTGCAGCCTGGCCCTCTCGAAGCGCAAGACCGACGCGATCCGCTCGCTCCATCAGGCGATCCAGCTCGGCTACACCGACCTCGACTGGATGCAGCAGGACCCCGACCTCGACGGCCTGAAGCAGCACCCGGGCTTCAACGCCCTGCTCGCGCAACTCAAGCCGCAGAGCTGACGGGGGTTTCCGTGGATGATCATGGCTTAAGCCTTCACCGGGTTTTGTACCCGATTAGACGGGCTATTTTCGAAGGCTCCCCATTGCGCCGGGCCGCGGGTTGCCTTGCATGACTGCCTTTCCGTGACGCCGCTCTTCTTCACCCTGCTCGTCGCAGCCATTTCCCTCTCGGCCGGCGTGCTGGGTTCGCTGGTGGGCGTCGGCGGTGGCATCATCGTGGTGCCCGCGCTCTCGCTGTTGCTCGGCGTGGATATCCGTCACGCGATCGCCGCCTCGATCATCTCGGTCATCGCCACCTCAAGCGGCGCCGCGTCGGCCTATGTGCGCGAACGCATCACCAATATCCGCCTAGCCATGCTGCTTGAGATCGCCACCGCGGCCGGTGCACTCACCGGCGCCTGCCTGGCCGCTTACATCTCTGGTCGCTGGCTCTTCATCCTCTTCGGCATGATCCTGAGCTACACGTCCTGGTCCATGCTGCAGAAGAAGAAAACGGCCGCCGCCGTCCTGCCGCCCGATCCCATGGCGGATTCACTCCGGCTACACGGCTCGTACTACGACCGTGCCCTCGGGCAGGAAGTCACCTACCGCGTCGCCCGCACCAAGCTCGGCCTCGCCGTCAGCTATGTCGCGGGCACGGTCAGCGGGCTTCTCGGCATCGGCGGCGGCGTGCTCAAGGTCCCGGTGATGAACCTCGCCATGGGCATTCCCATCAAGGTCTGCACCGCCACCAGCAATTTCATGATCGGCGTCACCGCCGCCACCAGCGCCGCTGTGTACTTCATGCGCGGCGATGTGCAGCCGTTCGTTGCCGCGCCCGTGGCCGTCGGCGTCCTGCTCGGCGCCAAGCTCGGGTCCCGGCTGCTCGGACGCCTGCCCAACCATGTCATCCGTCTCGCCTTTGTCGCGGTGCTGCTCCTCTCCGCCACGCAAATGCTCTGGAAAGGCCTGCGATGAAATCCGTTCCTCCCTCCGGCCCCAGGTCGCTCCAGGTGGAGATCGTCATCAGTGAACTCCTGCGCTGGGGCGTCTATGGCAGCCTGCTGCTGCTCGTCGTCGGCACCGTCGTCTCATTCCTCCATGCCGGGAGCTACGGCAGCGCCGGCGGCTCGGCCGCCGACCTGCACCGCCTCATCACGTCAGGCGCCACGTTTCCGCGCACGCTCTCCTGGCTCGGGCATGGACTGCTGCAGTGCCAGGGCCAGGCCATCATCGTCGCCGGCCTCCTGCTGCTCATCGCCACCCCGGTCATCCGCGTGCTGGTATCGATCATCGCGTTCGCCCGGGAAAAGGACCGCGCCTTCGTGGTCATTACCACCGTGGTGTTCCTGCTGCTGATGGTCTCCTTCGCCCTGGGCAAGACCGGTTAACCGCGCCTCGTTCGGCTAAGCGCAAAGACGCGAAGCCGCAAAGGACGGAGCAAAGTTCGGAGGGCCTTTCCTTTGGATCGAACTTCGCCCCTTCACGTCTTCGCGATTCAAGTCGAAACAGCCTCCTTACGTCAGCTGCTACTATCACCTTACCCCGAACAACTGCTGCAGCACCGTCTCGAGGTCCTTGCCGGGCATCCAGGCGCCGCGTCGTGACAGCACGACCGACTTGCTGCGCTCGCGGCGCACCAGCGCCGTGTTGACGTCCAGGATCGTCGGCTGGCCCGGCCGCAGGCCAATGGCCTCGGCGCCGGTCAGCGGCGTCCACTTGATCGGGATGCCCGTCCAGTCAAAGGAGATATCCCAGCCGCTGACCGCGACGGGCAGCGGCTTGGTCAACAGCGTGGGATAGCGCAGCACATAGTCCGGCACGCGCGTGGACCCAAACCGCAGCCGCACCGCCGGCTCCATCTGCGCGAAATAGTCCTGGAACGTGTTCACCTTCCGCGCGCGCCACTTGTTGAGGAAATCCAGCGGATCGAAACCCATCAGGTTCATGCCGTTCCACAGGCCGTGGTCGTTGGGGCTGCCGAACTTGCGCGAGGCGTACCAGAACTGGAAGTCCCGCGTGACCATCACGCCAATCTCAAAATGCAGGTGCGCCCGGTCGCGCGGGATGTTCCCGCTGGAGCTGTGGCCCATCACCGCGATAACCTGGCCGCGTGTCACCGTCAGGCCGTTCCGCACTCCCGGTGCAATCCGCGCCAGGTGCGCGTAGAGCGTGTAGACGCCGGGGGACTGGTTGGGGTGCTCCAGCACGATGTAACGCCCGTAGTTGCTGTCGCCGGCGACGGAGTTGACGTGCCGCACGACCCCATCCATCGCGGCCAGCACGTTGTCCGTCGGTTCGCCGCGCCGGTCACGGGACACGCACTTGATATCGATGCCTTCGTGAAATTGCGCGCCACCGCTGCGCACGCCGCCATAGCCGCCCGACTCCGGATCCCCGGAGCCGGCCTGCTGGAGGTAGTCGCTGATCGGCCGGCCCTCGGCCCACGCCGTGTTCGGAGTCGGCCAGGTGAACTCGACGCGGTCGGCGGCCCGGGCGCCGGCCCACGCCGTCAAAAAAAGCGCACTGACCAATCGGATGAATGACCTCGGGGCCGGCGGGCCGGCGTGGGAGCACCTCATGGCTGCACTTTCTCCACGCGCACCCGCCAGTCGGCGCCGCTCGCCACGTGATGCGCCTTCGCGAAGTCGCCCTGGTTGATCGCCAGCGCCACATTCATGAGGCTGTTGACATAGAGCAGCGGCTTGCCCTCCGGCACCTCCCCAAACGTCCGCACGTACGGCATCTCGCCCGAGTAAACCGCCCGGTCCGCGTCCGTGATCGTCACCCGGAAGTGCTCGCCGAGCTTCGGCTCCAGGCGCGCGAACCACGCCTCATCGAGGTTCGTCCAGACATTGCCGTACTGAAAATCCAGCACCGGGATGGCGCCGACCAGCGCGCGGCCCTCCAGCCGCGGCTTCGCATAGTTGAGTTTTTGCACGGCCGGCGCCAGCAGCGGCCCGACGCCCTCGAACGTGATCACCCCCGCCGCGAGCTTGGCTCCGACGTAGGCAAACACGTCGCGCCCATGAAAGGTGTAGGATTTCTCGGACCCCGCCCGCCGGTGCCGGGTCTCGTCGATCTGCCGCACCGCCTCCACGCCGAGATCCTCCGCGACCAGCGTCCACGTACCGTTGTCCGGCCCAACAAAATAATGGCCGCTCTTGGTTTTCAGGACCACGGCCTTCCGCTCGGTCCCGACGCCCGGATCAATCACGGAAACAAACACCGTGCCCGCCGGCCAGAACGGCGCGGTCTGTTTCAACCGGTACGCTCCCTCCCAGACATCATAGGGTGTGTTTTCGTGGCTCAGGTCGTAGATTGCCAGCGTCGGGCTGACCCCGACCGCCACACCCTTCATCGCCGCCACGGCGCCATCCTTCACGCCAAAGTCGGTCTGCAGCACGAGCGGGCTGGCCGCCCGGGCCGGCGCAACAGCCACGGCCAGAAGCATCAGGCCGGCCAGCCACCCCAAGCCAAGGTGGGCCGGGCGCTCCGCACGCGGCTTCGATTCAAGGCCAGCCGGGCAACCGAGCGCCCAACCCACCCTGCGGGAAAAGATCGGGTATCTCATGCGGGAATCAGGGGATGAAAGGCTTCCATGACTTCGGCACCCACGGAATCCGCGAGCAGCCGGCCGCGATCCGTGAGCCGCACGCGCGCACCCTCGCGCAGCGCCAGGCCGCTCTCCGCCAGCCGGTCGAACAACACGTCAACCTCCGGCCAGGGCGCCTCGGGGCTGCGCCGCTTCCAACCGGCCACATCGACCCCGTCATTCATCCGCAGGCCGAAAATCAGCGCGTCCTCCGCCAACTGCCGCGGCGTCAGCGTCACCCGGTCCTCCGTCACGCGCTCGCCGCGGGCGACGTGCGCAAGCCATTGGTCCAGGTCCGCGACATTCGCGCCGCGCCACTCGCCCTGCTGCGACGCCGACGACGGCCCGAGGCCGATCCATTCGTGCATGTGCCAGGTGTTGAGATTGTGGCGGCAGGCATGCCCGGCGTGGGCGAAATTCGAAACCTCGTACTGCGCATAGCCGGCGTCCGCCAACTGCGCCCACGTCGCCTCGTAGAGCCGGGCCTCGTGCTCCGGGTCCAGTTTGACCCGCCCTTGCGCCAGCTTCACCCAGAGCGCGGTGTCCTCCTCAAACGTCAGGCAGTAGGTCGAGAGATGATCGGGCGCCAACCGCACGGCCTCCCGCACGTCCGCCGCCCATTCCGCCTCGGTCTGCCCCGGCAGGGCAAACATCAGGTCGAGGTTCACGCTGGCGAATCCTGCCGCGCGGACGCGGTCATAGGCCCGGTAAACCTGCTCCCGGGTGTGCTGCCGGCCGAGTCCATCGAGCAGCGCCGGCTGAAAACTTTGCACGCCCATCGAAACCCGCGTCACGCCCGCCGCGCGCAGGACCGCCAGGCGCTGGTCTGTGACCGAGGCCGGCGCCAGCTCAACCGTCCACTCCTCCGGCTCCCCGCCGCAGCGGGCCCGCACGATTTCCGCCAGCCGTCCCAAGTCCCGCGGCGCCAGCAGTCCTGGGGTGCCGCCGCCCCAGAACACCGTCGTCACCGGCCGGTCCCATCGCGCGAGCTTCGCCTCTCCGGCGATGCCGGAAAGGAAACTTTCCACCCCGGCGGCGGTCGGCTTGGTCTGGTAAAACGCGCAAAAATCACAGGTCGACGCACAAAACGGCACATGCACGTACACGCCCAACGGGTTGGGCGTCGAAGCTTTGTCTTGCTCTGATGCAAAGTGGCTCATTACTAACACATTTTAATCCGACCGGTTTTCCCTCTAAAAAGCCAATGCATACCAACCCAATTTCCCTCGCGAGAAAAATCCTCCTCGGACTCGGCGCCCTGCTCGGACTGGCACTGCTCAGCGGCTGCGACAACGTCGTCCTGACCAACCTCACGCCGGCCTCCCTGCCCGAGAACCCGTCGCAGATCTACACCATCACGCTCCGTGCCACGCCCAAGAGCAGCTACGTCGTCTCCGGCAGCATCAAGCCGCAGATCGTGATCGACGGCCAGAATTACCCGATGAGCAAGAGTTCGCTCGCCGACGGCATCTACGAGTTCGATTACCAGCTCCCCGCCGGCCGCGAGGAACTCGCCTACTACTTCCTCGTGGGCTATGAGCTCGAGAACAACGGCAGCCGCAGCCCCGGCGAGGCCTACACCGAGGTCACCCACGCCCGGATCGTCCACCGGTATGTGCTCTCGCTGGAGGTCAACCGCGGCCCCGTCGGCGCCCGCGTGAGCGTGCTGGGCCGCGGCTTCACGCCCCAGGACATCCTGTACTTCGACAACACCCCGACCCGCACGGTCTTCGAGTCCCCCAACGCCCTGAGCCTCTTCGTTCCCGCCCTCGAGGCCAACCGCAACTATCGGGTGATGCTCGGCAGCGCGGCCGGCAACTCGCCGGTCGGCACCTTCCGCATCGATGCCAGCAGTCTCACGGTCGCGCCTTCCTCGCTCACGCTCAAGACGGGCGATCACCAGGCCCTCACCTTCACCGTCCCCAATGCCGCGCCTCCCGGCGGCCTGCTGCTCGACGTCACGACCGACGTGCCCGAGAGCGTCATCATGCCCGAGGTCATCGTCCCGCAGGGCCAGACCACCGTCACGGTCAACGTCGAGGGCGGCAAACCCGGCACCGGCAGCCTCTTCCTGAAGGGCTACGGCGCCGGCGAGGTGACCATCCCGGTCAGCGTGACGGCAAAGTAAACCGCCGCCGGGCTTTCCCGTTTCCGTCCGACCCTGCCCTTCCGGCAGGGTCTTTTTTTTACCCCAAAGCACACGAAGGCTTGATCCCAATCCTTTGTTTCACCATGAAGCGCGCAAAGCTTCGAACCAAGCAATCATGTCTTGGCCTTTGCGGTCTCCGCGCTCTTCGCGGTGAAAATCAGTCGGTCTGGGACTGGTCTTCGTGTGCTTCGGGCCCTTTGGTGGTTAAATCCCAACGCTCATAGCTCCAGCGTCACCACCACCGGCCGGTGGTCGCTGGCGCCCGTGGCCTCCGCGCCTCCGTAAATGCGGGCCACCCCTCCCCGGACCGACGCGCTCAATCCCGGCGAAACCAGGATATGGTCCACGCGGGAATAGATTTCCTCCTTCCGATAGGCGTGCGTCCAAGTTTCGCCGCGCGCGTCCGCCGCGGGCAGCAGCCTGGCTACCTCGGTTTTTCCGCGCCGCATGAGCCGCTGCACCGCTTTGCCCGTCTTCCCGTCGTTGCAGTCGCCTAGGATCACAAACCTCGCCGAACCCGGATCGGGAAACCGGGCCAGTACCGCATCGCGGATCGCCGTCGCCTCGCCCACCCGGCGCACCGCCGACATCGGGTCGTCCGGACGGTCCGTGAACCGGCTCTTCAAATGCAGCCCGAACAGCGTGAGATCGCCCGCCGTCGTCGCCAGGGTGATCTCCAGCAACCCGCGCTTCACGCGTTCCATTCCGCCCAAATAGGGAAACTCCAGCGCGGCATGCGGCGCCACCCCCTTGAGCGGCCGCCGCGACAGCACGGCCACATGCCGGTCGGGATCGTTGCCCTCCAGCAGCCCGGCGTGGGGATAATCCATCCCCTCCGCCTTCAGGTCGCGGCGAAGTTCATCGAGATAGGGCTGTCCGCCCACTTCCTGCAGCACGAGGACATCCGCATCGAGCCCGCGAATGACCGCGCGCAGCGCCTGCTTTTCCGCCTCCGGCTTCGGGTATTCCTTGCGGTACCCTGCCTCCGTCATCCGGTCCGCGGAACCGTAGTTTTCCACATTATAGGTCGCCACCGTGAGCGTCTCGGCCTGAAGGGCAACGGCCAGGGCGAGCAAAATCAAAACCCTGATCCCCTTGCACGAAGGTCGCAAAGGACGCCAAGAAACCCCGATTACAGAGCCGGCCTTCACCAACTTTGCGACCTTCTTGCAAAACGCCTTGGCTTGACGAGACTGGCCTGAAGCCGCGCTGCCGCTCGTGGCTGGCGCTCCAGGATTATGCCGAGGATGCCTCGCTCCGGCGAAAATCATCGGTGTCAACTCGCGCGCTCCGCGGTTACGCGATTCCGGCCGTCAGGGCCCGCTCCCGTTCCACCAGGGTCGGGTGCGAGTAATACACCGCGCTGTACAGCGGATGCGGCGTGAGGTTCGAGAGGTTCTTCTGCGAGAGCTTTCGCAGCGCGCCGATCATCGGCCCGTTCGAACCGACGGCGTTCTTCGCAAACGCATCGGCCTCATACTCGTTCCTGCGCGACAGCCAGTTGCCGGCGGGCGCAAACCAGAATGTCACCAACCCGCCCAGCAGCCCGAACAGCAGGAACGTCGGCGCCAGCACCCCGGCCGGCAGCCCGAACGCCGCATTAAACCACGGCGCCCGCGCCAGCCAGGCGATCACGGCAAATGCCCCGAACTGCATCAACGCCGTCAGCGCCAGGAACTTCGGGATATGGCCGCACTTGTAGTGCCCGATTTCATGGGCGAGGACCGCCTCCAGCTCCTCCGGCGTGAGCTGGGCCATGAGGGTGTCAAACAGGACGATGCGACGGAAGCGTCCGAATCCCGTGAAAAAGGCGTTGGAGTGCCCCGAGCGCTTGCTGCCGTCCATCACCTCGATCGTGCTGGCCCGGAACCCCGTGCGATCCCCCAGCACCAGCAGCCGCGTCCGCAGGTCCCCTTCCGGCAGCGGGGTAAGCTTGTTGAACAGCGGCAGGATGAGCTTCGGGTACAGCACCATCATCAGGAGCTGAAATCCGAACAGGAGCGCAAAGCCCCAGATCCACCAGGTCGCGCCCACCCCCTGCACCAGCGAAAACAGTGCCCACAGCAGCGGAAACCCGATTACGAGCGTCAGCGCCATCCCCTTCAGCTTGTCCGTCACCCAGAGCGCCGGCGTGCCCTGGTTGAACCCGAATTTTTGCTCGAGCCCGAACTGCTCCCACCAGTCAAACGGCAGCGACGGCACCGCCAGCAGCATGCCCGTGATCAGGATGAACAGCACCTGGGTCCAGACCGCGCCCGGGCCGCCCCAGGCCGTGACCCTTCCATAGATCCAGGGCAGCACTCCGCCAAAGATCACCAGCGCCAGCACCAGGGCGTCAAACACCCCGGTGACGAGACCGAGGGACGACTTCGCCAGCGTGTACGCGACCGACTTGGCGTACGTCGCCGAATCCATGATCGCGGCCGCCGCCGGCGGCGCCTCCGTCGCATGGCGGCGGACTTCCGCCCGGTTCAGGGCGGAGAGCACCAGTTCCACGGTCAATCGGAGCACCATCAAGACCGCCACAACCAGAAGGACCGGACTCATCCCTCCAATCCAAGGGAAAGCCGTCACGCCGCGAGCCCAAAGATTGTTTGAAATGCCCGCTCTCCCGCGCATCTTTCCCCATGTGGAAGCCAAAGACGCCAAACTCTCGTTCGAGACCGCCCTCGCCAAGCTCGAGTCCATCGTGGAATCGATGGAATCTGGCGAAGTCCCCCTGGCCGAGCTGCTGGCCAAGTTCGAGGAGGGCAACAAATTGCTCAAGCTCTGCGAAACCCGGCTGAAGGACGCCGAACTCAAGATCGAGCAGCTCAAAAAGTCGAAGGACGGCGTCACTTTCGCCAAATTCGAGGCTTCCCGCGAGAGCTGACCCTCGCCCACGCTCCGCCTCCGCTGATGAACGACTCTTCCTCCGTCCCGCCCCCGCGGCTCCTCGAGACCATTCACGGTCCCGCTGACGTCAAGGCCCTCGCTCCCGGGCAGCTACCGCAACTCGCCCAGGAAATCCGTGAGGAACTGATTGCCGTCACCGCCAGGAACGGCGGCCACATCGGCCCCAACCTCGGCGTGGTCGAGCTGACCCTCGCCCTGCACCGGGTCTTCACCACGCCCGAGGACCAGCTGGTCTTCGACGTCGCCCACCAGGGTTACGTCCACAAGCTCCTCACCGGCCGGGGCGGCGAATTCTTCCGGAAGCTCCGCTCCACCGGCGGCGCGAGCGGCTTTCTCTACCGCGCCGAGAGCCCCCACGACGCCTTCGGCGCCGGCCACGCCGGCACCGCCCTGTCCGCCGCCCTCGGCATGGCCACCGCCCGCGACCTGCACGGCTCTTCGGAGCATGTGGTCGCCATCTGCGGCGACGCCGCCTTCACCTGCGGTATCACCCTTGAGGCCCTCAACAACGTCGTCAGCTCCACCAAGCGCCTCATCGTCATCCTCAACGACAACGAGTGGTCCATCGCCAAGAACGTCGGCGCCATCTCCCACTACCTGAACCGGCTCAGCACCAGCTCGACCTACAACAAGCTCCACCACGACGTGGAGGCGTTCTTCCGGAGCTTTCCCGCCGGCGTCGAGATGAACCGGGTTTATCACAAGTGGAAGCGCGAGACGAAGGACTTCTTCATGGAGTCCTCACTCTTCGAGAAATTCGGCCTGAGGTACCTCGGCCCGGTCGACGGCCACAACCTCGACGCGCTCGTCAAGAACCTCGAGTTTGCCAAGCACTGTGACGTCCCCGTGCTGGTCCACGTCCTCACCAAGAAGGGCAGGGGCCTTGAGGCCGCGGTCAACTCGCCCGAGAAATTCCACGGCGCCAGCCCCTTTGATCCGGTCACCGGCGAGAGCCGGAAATCCACCCCCGGCACGCCGCCCAACTACCAGGATGTCTTCGGCCGTGCGCTCGTGCGCTTCGCGAAGGCCGACCCGAATATCGTCGGGATCACCGGCGCCATGCCCAGCGGGACCGGGCTCAGCCACCTCGCGAACGAGGTGCCGCGGCAGTTTTTCGACGTCGGCATCGCCGAGGAGCACGCCGTCCTTTTCGCCGCCGGCCTCGCCACCAAGGGCATCAAGCCCGTCTGCGCCATCTACTCGACCTTCCTGCAGCGCGCCTACGATCCCATCATCCATGACGTCGCCCTGCAGAACCTGCCCGTCACTTTCTGCCTGGACCGCGCGGGCCTCTCGCCCAACGACGGACCGACCCACCACGGCCTCTTCGACCTTGCCTACCTGCGCTGCGTGCCCAACGCGACGGTGATGCAGCCGAAGGACGAGGACGAACTCGTCGACATGCTGCACACCGGCCTGAAACTCGGCAGCCCCGCGTTCATCCGCTACCCGCGCGGCGCCGGGCTTGGCGTGACGGTCAAGGACACCCCCGCCGTCCTGCCCATCGGCCACGCCGAGGTGTTGCGCGAAGGCTCCAACATCATGATCTGGGCCCTCGGTCCCATGATCCAGGACGCCCTCGCCCTCGCCGCCCGGCTTCAGGCCGAGGAAAACCTTTCCGTCGGCGTCGTGAACGCCCGCTTTGTCAAGCCGCTCGACCGCACCCTGCTCCTCAGCCACGCCGCCTGCATCCCCCTGCTCGTCACGATGGAGGACCACGTTATCACCGGCGGGTTCGGCAGCGCCGTCCTCGAAGTGCTGCAGGAGGCCGACTGTCCGGTGGCCCTCGAGCGCATCGGCTGGCCGGACAAGTTCATCGAGCATGGCAGCAATGTCGAAACCCTGCGCGCCGCCTATGGCCTGGCCCCCGGTGACATCCACCGCCGCGTGCTCGACCGCTGGCGCAACCTGAGCACGGAACGCGTCGAGGCGGACGTCTGATCGAGGTACGATTGACGAGGAGCGAGGTACGATTTGCCCGACCGCCGCCTTCGCGGCAGCCAACGTAAGAAGGCTGGTCCGCGAAAATCTACCCGCGCGAATTCCCTCAACTCTCCGTCCCAAGTACCGCGTACTGCGTGACCCTGGCCCTCCTTCGTACCTCGTCCCTCCTCCATCGCAAATCTCCATGGTCCGCCCCACCCTGGTCACCCTTCTCGCGCTGAAGGCCCTCGCCCTCACGCTGGCCTGGTTCGGTCACTGGGTGCCCGCCGCGGTGGTCTTCTTCGGGCCCGACTGCTGGGTGCTCTATCACCTGCTCGTGCCCTCCGCGCAGGGCCTGTGCCGGAACTTCACCCGCTTCGAGACCGACCGGCCCGAGGTCTGGCTGACCATCGACGACGGGCCCGATCCCGATGACACGCCCCGGATCCTCGATCTCCTCGATAAGCATCAGGCCCGGGCCACCTTTTTCCTGATTGGCCGGCGCGCTCGCCCGCACCCGGAATTGGTGGCGGAAATCGTGCGCCGTGGCCACGAAGTCGGCCACCATACCGACTCCCATCCGGCCGGGTCGTTCTGGTGCGCCAGCCGCACCCGTCTCAGCCGGGAGTTGGACGAAGCCACCCGGACTCTGGCCCCCCTCGGGCCGCCGCTGCGCTGGTTCCGTCCGCCCGTGGGCATCAAGCATTTCCTGCTGCCGCGCGCCCTCGCCTCCCGCGGACTGCAGTGCGTGACTTGGACGATCCGCGGCGGCGACTGCCTGGGTCGCCGTCCCGAAACCGTGCAGGCCAAAGTGGTCCGCCAACTGCGTCCCGGCGCCATCGTGCTGATGCACGAAGGTCCCAGCGTGCCCGGAGCCCTCCGTCTCGCCGCCCTGACCCTCGTGCTCGAGGCACTCACCGAGCGCCATTACCGCTGCGTCATTCCCGCGGCGTCCCAACTGCGCTGAGCTTTTTCCGCTCCGTCGCCCGGAACCGCCTGCGCAACTGATGCAGCACTCCGCCGGCGACAAAGAACAGCAGGGCCGCCTTCGCCATCGCCCAGCGGTCGCCGCGAGCCAGCGCTTCGCTGAAGAGGATGGTTCCGGTCAGGTAGGCGGCGGGTACCACCGTCGACACTAGCATGTAGACGCCGAACGGCACCCGCGCCAGACCGAGCAGGTAGCTTTGCAGGAAAAATGGCGGCCCCGGCACGATCCGTACCAGCAGGATGACCGTCCACGCGGCCTGCGGCTGGATCCCCGGCATCGTATAGCCCAGCCACGTCACCCACCGGCTGACCAGCGGCCGGAGCGCGCGCGAGGCAATCCAGTAGGAAATCGCCACGTTCACCGTGACGGCCAGCAGTGTGCACAGGATGACATTGCCGACCCCGATCACCGGGCCGAAGACCGGACCGGCCACCAGCGTGAAAGGCGCTGACGTGACCCCGCCAAATCAAGCCACTTTAAGAGTTAGTCTGGAGCCCATAAAAGGAACCAGACTATGAAAGGGAAACGCTACACCACTGAAGATAAGATCCGCATCTTGCGGAGTGCCGA
>Ga0164297_10003012_pt1 | contig 16063 bp, 13 predicted proteins | sample GEODES058metaG_FD_113539 | JGI IMG/M metagenome (GOLD analysis project Ga0164297, IMG submission 113539) | Dystrophic lake water microbial communities from Trout Bog Lake, Wisconsin, USA - GEODES058 metaG | ecosystem: Environmental > Aquatic > Freshwater > Lake | place: USA: Trout Bog Lake...
CATTCACGCCATCGCCAGTGGCAGCCACAATGTGGCCTGCAGCCTGAAGATGCTCGACGAGCTTCAATTTCTGGTGGGGGCTTGTGCGCGCTAACACCACTTCCGGCTTGGCCAGCAGCAACGCCCACTGGTGCTCATTGAGCTCGTTCAGCTGCTCGCCCGTAATTACGGGCGCCTCCACCTCCGGGTCCTCCACCATGGACACCTGGTCGACTGCCACGCCCCGCGCACTTGCAACATCGTGGACGGTGGACCGCGTCACTATGCCCACCTTGCGGGCGATCGCCTCCGCCGTCAGCGGGTGATCTCCCGTAACCATGACGACTTTGATGCCAGCTGACCGGCAGGTAGAAATCGCTTCAGCGACGCCAGCTCGTGGAGGGTCAACAAGGCTCACCAGGCCAACAAACACCAGGGGACACTCTGCAACGCGACGCGGATCTGCCTGGTACGTCTCCTTGCTTGACGGCGGCACCATGGCGTAAGCGAAGCCGAGAACACGCTCGCCTAGGCTTCCAAATCTCTCATAGGCGTGGGTGAACTCCTCGCGGAATGCATCGTCAATGGCCCGCTCTGCTTGATGATACGCGTACACGCTGCATCGCCGTAGAATGACCTCTGGTGCACCTTTTACCAAGATGATGTCACAGCTTGGATCTGCGCGGTCTTTGCACACGACGCCGGACCACTTGGCCGCGCTGCTGAACGGCACATCGAAGACTGGTGGGAACTGCGCTCGGCTGGATGCCACAGAGAAGAAGAGCTCCGAGTAGCGAAACAGCGCTGCATCTGCGGCGCCGCCGAGAATGACATGCTCTGCCGCACCATGAATCGCCTTCTTGTCGTCTTGCACAGGCGATGGCGCTCCTTCCGTGCGCTCAGCCGCAGGACGTGCACGATTGCACAGCGCTGAGATGGCCAACAGCTTGGCATGCGGGCTGAACCGGCGCCAAGGGGGAGCGCCATATTTGCTGCGTAGAGCTGCTGACGGTCCGCTGAACGTGAATGTGTTGTCTGCAGCAGACGTCACCTCGTTGATGCCAGCCATGTCTTGACCGCCACGGCGATCATCATCAAGTGACTGGGCCGTCATGCTGAACTGAAGCGGCGGCGGACGCTCCTCAAGCTCAGCATCGTCAAGGCCATCGCCTCGGGCTGCCGACTGCTTGTGCACTGCCGCCATTTGCTCAAGCATGTGCGGGCGCCCATGAGCTGCGAAGAAGACATTTCTGTTGTACCACAGATGCTCCACTGTCATCACGTTCTGCGTAAGTGTGCCCGTCTTGTCAGTCGCGATGCACGTTGCGCAGCCGAGTGACTCCACGATGTCCAGACGCTTCACTAGAACGTTGCGCTGAGCCATGCGCTTTGCTGTGATGGCGAGGAGAGATGTCAGTGTGGCTGGCAGTCCCTCTGGAACGAAAGCGACCAGCAGAACCACAAAGCCGTTGATGAAGGCAGAAAGGAAAGCCGCTTTGGGGATGTTTGGGTTGTACACGACTGCAGCGCGAGAGATGCCGATGGTGAAGAACGCGCATGCAGAGAGCGCTGCAAAAACCGCGATGAACCAGACGAAGCGCTTGACCTCCTTCTGAAGGAGTGTCTCCACAGCGCCAGCAGTGTCGGATGCAAGCGACGCGATGCTGCCGATTACTGTGCGGTTGCCTGTCCGTATGACAACGCCCACGCCTTCGCCAATGACGCATAGGCTGCTGTTAAAAACGAGCGCACGCGACTGCAGTGGCGGCGTGCCTGCAGCGTCGGCGGCTGCCACCGCTTTGACGGGAGCGGATTCGCCTGTGATTCCACTGCGCTCCGTGCGTAGCTCAGAAGCAGCGATGATGCGCAGGTCTGCAGGTACACGATCCCCGAGGCTGAGGCGCACGATGTCGCCGCGCACCAAAGTACTGGCTTCGATGCGGCTGTCTTTGCCGCCGCGGACGACCACACAGGTTGCTGCCAGCAGCGAATGGATTTGCGCCAGCACTTTGGCAGTGGCTCGCTCCTGCGCGTACGTCATGCAGCCGGTGACGAAGACGATGCCCAACAAGCAGGCGCCCAGGATGGCGTTGGAGTAGCCATCAATCTTTTCAGTGTCGATGCCGTACGCGATGAATGCGAGGATTCCAGCCAAGATGAGGAGTAGCAGCAGCCTGTCCTTGAATTGACGCGCAAACTTGAGCCACTCGGGGTCGCGCTGCGGTTCTATCAAAATGTTGGGACCATCTCGTGCCAGGCGCAGCGCTGCTTCCTCCGCAGTCAGGCCATGACTCGACCCCGGGTTGGCAGGGTCTAGCGACGTGCCAAGCTTCACTGCGAGCTCGCCGATGGCCAGCAGGTGTTCGTCCACATTGTAATCAGTCTGTGGCGCCGCAGTCTTTGGCGCAGCACCGTCAACGACCACGGACACAGGCTCGGTGCTCGCCTCCACCACAGGGCCCGCCATGCGTCAGGCACCGAACAAGAATGGAGGCGGCGATGGTGGCGCCGAGGGAAGGAGAAAAGTGACCCCTCCAATAATTTACAGTGACCTAGTCGCCCCGTCGTCTGCCGCATATGTCGCTGTCCCCTCTTGCATGCGGTCGCTCGCTTGGCGATGAGGAAGACGACGTTGAGAGGAGACCTCTGTCAGGGAGGCGCCCCGCTCGTAAATCATCGCTGGCGTCGATGCTGTCGTGCACAAGTCCCCACGTCAATAGCGCCAGCAGCAGTGACGCATCCGATGATGACCTCGCGGCTCCATCGGCGTCGCAGCGAAGATGCGCCTTAGACGCTTCCGGCAATGCAGCCGTGAATGGACTTCGCGGCATGCTGGCAGTAGCGCTGCCCTCGCGCAAGCTGCTCGCGTTGTTCCTGCGTCGCGAGTTCGACATCGCCCCAGAAACGGAGCCGCTGATGCACGATGCTTCGTGTGCTTTGCGCGACGGCCTTCTAAGTCGGCAAGGGCGCGTTTTTGTCTTTGAGCGCCGCATCTGCTTCTACAGCAACATTTTTGGGGCCGTCAAGAGAGTGTCGATTCTGTTTTCTGATGTCCAGGGCATCAGAAAGCGCCCTGCAGCAATCGAGATCACCTGCGCAGACCACTCCATCGTTCTGGCCTCCTTCTGGGATCGGAGCAACACAATGCGAGTGCTTACATCAATGTGGAACGCGTGGCGGCGGATCGCACACGCCGAGGAGCAAGGCAGCACCGCAGCGGTGACTGCCGGCGCCACTGATGAGTCCCCCCGGAGTAGCAGCAGCAGCGGAGGCGAATGTAGCCCAGTGACGGCACCAGCAAGCATCCAGTTCGTTTCAGCACGCATGCCAGCCATGAATGCCGCGATGCCTCCACTGGAAGACGGGTACACCGAGCTTGACGTTGGATGTGACTGCTGCAGTTTCACGATCGCGGACTTCTACACGCTCGTCTTTAGCGACGGCAGCCGCTTTCTGGAGGCATTTCGGGCCGCGCGTGGAGAGTCGGATGTTGTCGTCATGCCCTGGGCTGACACTGCCAATGGCTTCGCAGTGCGCACAGTGACTTGGACCTCGCCACTTGCTGGCGCATCCGTGCGAGGACTGCGCATGCCGGGAATTCCACCATCTACGCGCATCCAGGAGGAGCAGAGGTGCATAACGTTTGCAGACGAAGCCTCATCATCTCTCAGGCTCGTGCTGCTCTTCCACTCGAATCAGTTAGACATACCGCTCGGTGACTTGTTCACCATCGAGAGCCGCTTGGAGTTGCATGCGCCGCGAGAGGACGCGCAAGCAAGTGTGTTTTGCTATGCGCGTGTGCGATGGCTGCGACAGCCCTCTTTTGCCTTCCTGCGCCGCCAGGTGGAGACGCGCAGCATCCAGGAGACGGCGTCGAGCTTCAGGCAGCTTCTCCGCATGGCGCAGAGTTACTTGCACAACGCGATTGATGTTGTGTCGAACAGCGGTGGCGGGGAAGGCCACTCGATCGAGGGCTTGGCCAGCGCGCCAGATGCAGAGTCGCCCACGCCTCCTGAAGCTTCCGGCATCACAGGTGAGGCAGATCATCCATCAGATGGATGGGATGCCATAAAGTACGGGCCAGTAGCCTTCGGGGCGGTGTGCGATGCGCTGCGCATCTCTGACTTGGAGCATGCCGAGCGCGAATGTCAGCGTCGCCGAGATTCTCAAAGCATGCTGTTCAAACTTGCAGTGCTGGCGGCCCTTGTAGCGGTTTTCATCTGCGGCTGGAGCACTGGCAGCAGGGCGTCGCGCTGGCGGCCAACAGAGACTCAGTTTCGGTGGTAGAGAGAAATCGATAGATAGAACCAGGTGTCATCTTAGGCGCGCACAAACTCCAGCAGTCGGCTGAAATAGAAGCTGGTGGCCGTCATCTCCCGGCGCTTGACTTTCCACCCAACGCGGGCCAGGGCTGCCTCAACATCCGCCTCCGCGTGCAGGTACGCGCGCGTTGCCTTGCTTGGCCCAGGAAACAGCTCCCCGATGCGCTTGAGCACAGTGTATGCTAGTGTCTTGGGCGCGAAGCTCAAGATGAGACGCTCCTCTGCAAGACTGGCCAGATGCTGCACCATGGCGTCTGCCTTGTCTTGGGGGTAGTGGATCATGACATCCAAACATGTGACGGTGTGGTACTTGCCACGCACGCTCTCCAGGTCCGATGTGGCGAACACAGGAGAGGCAGCGGGAGCAGTAGCGCCGGGGGCGGCCACTGCTTGGTCGTACCTCCTCTGGGCCTCCCCAACCATGGAGCTGGAGATGTCGCTTGCATTCACAGCTGCGCCAGCAAGAGCCAGGGGGATAGCTAAGCTGCCAGTGCCGCACCCAGCCTGCGGGGACAAACCAAGGCGTGTGGTCAGTGCAACCGACCGAGAGGCACTAAGGGTGTGCACTTTGTGCAGAGGACGCACGTCGCAGACGGACACGCCCCGCACGCCGCCCTCGTCTTGCAGCCACTTGAGCACTTTGTCGACCGTCTGCGCGTGTCCGGTGCGGATATCAAGTTGCACTTTGTTGACCTCGCTGGTGGTGCCGTAAATCTTGTTCCACCGCTCGAAGCCTGCCGTGTCGAAGTAGTTCTTCACGCTCTCCATCTCATCACCGCCAGCTGCCTGCGCCATCTGCTGCCGCCTGGAAAGCACAGTGGAGCAGGGGCGCGTGAGAGCAACCTCACTTGGAACAAGGTGTCCGTCGCCTGCGATCGCACGCCCCCGCCACGCGAGTCTGCCAGACAACACCGAGACGAAACGGCACACATCTGCCTGAGCTGACAAGGCGGCAACTTTTCGTACCGCTTGTCTGGGTCCGTCGTGATGAGCAGATACGCTAAGCCTGCAACTGCAGCGAAGCCGCCCAGCGCGACGGCGACGTCCCCACCGTCTGCTGTCTGTGCCACCAGCTGTGCGGCTGCAACAGAAGGCGCGTCGGCGTGGAGCGCATGCAGTGCGGCACCGGCGGGCGGGAGGGCTGCAACAGGAGCGCAGTTGGGCCTCCCTCTCGCAGCGCGCCGCGAAGCCACCGGCCTGCTGCGCACGTGCAGCGGCGTGGAAGGCGAAAGCACTGTCTGCATGGTGAATAGTAAGCAGAAAGCGGCGCAGTTTTGCCACCTCACAGGTGCAGAGAGGGCGCTCCCGCCGAAGCATCTCGTCACCCGCAGTGGGGTTACTGCGCAGCTCTAGGGGGCATGCGATTCACACAACAGCAGGCCGGGCGCCTGGTAGGCTTCTGCGTCGCTCTCCCAGGTGCGCCCTCCTTGGCTCTTTGCTGAGTGAGCTTCCTTCCACTTAGCGCGGGGCTGCGGTTTGTCCTGTTGACCTCTGCTTCCATCTGCCCACAGCTGTTGTCTACGTTGTGCGCGTCTTCAAGGAGAAGCCGCCGCCGCGAAATGAGTAAACGGAGCACGCTTGACAGAAGCACGTCCTTGTGCAACGCACGACGAAAGTCAGCGTGAAATCGCCCTAGCTGCTGCTGGCGCTGTGCTGCTGGTATACTGCCAGGATCTGCTGGCGGCCTTCAATGCGCAGGCGGTGTGCACTCTTCTGAGTGGTGCCCAACGACTGCAATATAGTGCGCGCATCCACCGTGGAAAGCGCATGTGCATGCTGCATGTGTAGCAGCACAAGCGTCATCCACGATGCGCCTCGCGGTGTGACACACAGGATGATGACGGCAGTGACTGGAAATGACTTTTGACGCTCCGCAGAAGCCAATGTTCTCCTCTCTCACCTTCACTCCTGTCGTCTCTTCGCACGCGGCGTGCACTGCGAGTCTTCGCCGCAGCCGCCGCGCTGCAGTCCCGACGTGCGCATTGGGTCCAGCAGCAGGCAGCGCCCTGGCGACTGACGGGCGTGAGGTCCGCGTCGTTGTTTCTCACGACGGCCGTCTGATATCCCAAGATTTGCCGTCCGGCTCGTACACCGTCTCAAGCTGGTGGAATGGTGCAGCTCACCGTAAGGAGCGGGCACTTGAGTCAGCCCCTAATTGCGACGTCAACCACGGCACCGACTGCGCATTGTTCTGCACATTGACTGCGCCTGGAGACCTGGTGCGTCTCTACAAAGCGGACGTGCCGCGGGGACGCAGCCAGCCACTTGCTGACTCAACGCTTATAAGTGTTTGCGCTGACACTCCACCGCCTCCGCAACGCAGATATGCGAGGGTCTCTACGAAGGCGTGTACACGGTTCATAACGCGGTCCCGAGCGAGGCTTGCAGCTGGGAGGGCGGCGTCGCGGTGTGCGCAGGTGAGGGTAGTGGCAGTGCAGCCAACTGGTGGACGCAGACGCCCAAGACTCACATCGGAGCGCTCGGCGGCTAAGCGCTGTTATGGTTACATGAATCCACACGTTGTACATAAAGAGGATCTCGTCGGGACATGTCTACCAGGTCGCTGGTTGCTCTATGGGTGGCTCCAGCTGTGTTTGCGCCACGCCGGCCATCTCAAGCTCGATCCGTGTCTTCACTTCTTTGATGGGCGCTTTCTTGCAGCCCCTCCATGCGTACATTATGGAGCCCGTGATTGAAAGCGGTAGCAGTGAGAGAACATCGATCGGCACGCCCACGAGGCAGTACTCCGTATTCGATCTGCACATAGGCTCTGCGGCGTACATGGCCGCACCCAACGGCAAGCAGGGAACAAACATGAGGAAAGTCTTTGCGATGATTGGCAGGCATTGGCACTCGTCCTCCTCCTGCAGGCTGATAGGCAGCGGCCCGTCCCAGGGGTCGATCAATACAACGCCATTGACGCGGCAGATGTGGTACACCGGGCACAGGCCCCACTGCACACAAGGCCCCGGGAGTTGTGTGTGAGACGAGAGCGAGGCAAAGGAACAGCAGCCCCACAGTCACCCCTCTGCACAGACACGTCGCAGCACGGGTTGCCGGTAGACTCACTCACCGTTTGCCAGCAGGTTGGCATTGTTGTCGAAGAGTGCGTACGTTGTGCGGCTTTGGAAGACCGAGGTCACACCAGAGAGCCAGGAATATAGCCCTCTCACCGAGCGCCTTGTCCAGGGCTGCGCCAGGAACTACGTCAGCAATTAATTGTACGATGAGTGCGGACACCCCACTCGCTTCGGCGGGGGCGCCCGCTGGATGTAGTGCTAGTTGACAACTAGTAGTTGTCAAGAGAGCTTGCAGGCTACCCTCTGCGCGACATAACGCGCTTGCCTGGCGGACACCTCCGGGCTTTCAATTCCGATTGCAATTGCTCTCAATCTTTCCTGGCAACGAAGACACCCCAGGTGAACACATGGTGTGCAGCCTGCGTGTCTGCCCGCTCCGTGAGGCTGGCGCGCCACTTGTCGAGGTACGCCTGTGACACCCCCTGTGACACAAGCTGCTCCTGATGCGCCTCAATCTGCGACAGCATGGACCGGAAGTAGCGCTCCAGATGCTGGCTGTTGTCCCACCACGCAACGCGCGTCAGACCCGCGGCTTTGAGCAGCGCCTCGTACTCACTCGGCCGCCCCAGCGCTGTGGTCGCATTGCGGCTCGTAAATGCACGCAGCTGCTCCTCCTCCGCGGTATCAGAGCCCATGATGTCTGAGAACACTACGATGCCTCCTTTGCGAAGGCAGCGCGTCAGCTGCCCGAACAGCTGCGTCTTATCTCCTGCATGGCACAGCGCCTCCGCAGACCAGATGTAATCGAACGCATCCGCCCACTCCGCCGGCCACGGCTTGTTGAAATCCCCCAGAGTGATGTCCACCCGCCCCGAAATGCCCAGCTCCGCGCAGCGCTCTGCATTCAACTGGTTCTGCTCAGGACAGAGGTTGAAACAACTGGACACACAAGCACACGGTGTGTTAGCCTCTCAGGCCAAGGCTCCCCACACATGCAACGCACTTCACACGGCACCCGAAGCGCTCCACCATGGCGTGCGTCGAGCCGCCGTGGCCGGAGCCAAGGTCGAGGACGGTGCTGGTGGCACTCACGGGGCGTGCCCAGTCCATGCAAGTCATCATGAACTCCGTGGATGCTGCCGAAGCCTCGCGCACCCCGTCGGTGTCCCTGCGGAAGATCCCGTAGTGGATGTCGAGGGAGCCCCCGCCTGGTGGGCGTGAAAGGTACCATGGCACAGGTCAGTCGTGAGTCAGGCGGGGGCAGCGCGGGAACAGAGCGAGAGGAGAGGATACAGCCGGTCTTGGCGGGAGAAAGGCACTTCGGTGTGTCGCGCACCCATAGCAACCTTGTAGAAGAGGCGCTGCGCGTCGCCGTCATACTGCTCCAACACTGCTGCGGACACCGAGTCGACGCTGAGCTTCGTGGTGGCGAAGTCGCCAACGACAGCTGCGTCCTGCATGTTTGCGCTTTGGACGGCCAACACGACTCGCTCCAATGGCATCACAGTGCTCCGCGTGCAGCCTTCGGCAAGCAACGGTGTCTCGGCAAAGCGAAATGCGCTGCGCTGAGGCGGGACCGTCGAGGAGTGTAGGCTTTCTCGCCAAGCCCGTCTCCAATGGCGCTCCGCGCCTGCTTAGCGGTCGCGCTGTGTGTTACAGTCGTTACAGCGACCCCGTCTGGCTTCTCCGCTGACCCCAGCGTGTCAGGCTTCATCAAAGGTGCGGCCCAACAACCCCCAACTGGTCTTGTCAGTGGCGCCTCCAGAGTGGCGCGCACACACGCCCCGACAGCGGGAAGACACCTGCGAGGGTCGGGCCACCTCTAAGCGCTCCAGCTCCGGTGCACAGTCTCGGCTCTCTGTGCTGACTCGCCCGTGTCGCTGCCCCCCAATTTATGTGGCTCTTCTCCATTGTCAGTTCCCCACACACACGGCGTCTCGCTGTTCCACTGGCTCTTCGACAGCCGCGACAAGCCTGACACTGACCCCCTCGTCATGTGCGTTGTGAGCAACCCACGAGTGCGGGTGTGGAATTCCGTGGCCATGCTGACACTGCATGCTTGTCCACTTGTCACAAAGGTGGCTCACTGGCGGCCCGGGCTGCAGCTCTGAGCTCGCTCTCTTCCTCGAGAACGGCCCCATGACGATCAATCCTAACCCGAAGACCAAGGACGACGTGACGCGCAACCCGTTCTCGTGGAATGCGCACGCCAACCTGCTCTTTGTGGACCAGCCTGTGGGCACGGGCTTTTCTTACAGCCGCAACCCGCTGGATTTTGTGCGCAATGAGGTGCAGGTTGCGCAGCAGCTCTACGACTTTCTGCAAGCGTTCTTCCAGCAATACCCGCAGTACCAGGGGCGGGCGTTTTACGTGACTGGGGAGGTGTGTTGTCGTTCGTTTGCATCCACAGGGAGAACACGCGCATCTGACTTCCTTTCACTGCAGTCATACGCGGGTCACTATGTGCCTGCCATCAGCGCCAAGATTGTGGAGGAGAATGCCAAGGGCCAGCAGCCTCACATCAACCTCAAGGCCATGGCCATCGGCAACGGATTGGTGGAGCCTCTGACGCAGTACGGCGCCTATGCGGACTACATGCATGACAACGGCCTGATCGAGGATGCCACGCACGACTCCGTGAATGCTGCATACAACGCCACGTGCGCACCTGCCATTGTGGCGTGCCAGTCCGACAGCGCCCGGGTGGTTCGCGCCGCCCTCCGCGCGGTGGCTGGTGACCAGTCCTTCCAGGGCAGCCTGACAGCAGCGTCGCCTGAGCTGACAGGCTCGCCGATGAGCTGCATCCTGGCGGCAGATGTGTGCAACGCCGCCATCGTGGAGCCTCTGCTGAATGCCGCGGCAGCAAAGGAAGGCCATACCGTCAACGTGTACGACATCCGCGACGAGTGCACCCATCAGCCTCTCTGCTACGACATGTCTGACTTGGATGCATACATGGCGCTTCCCGACGTCCTTGACGCTCTAGGCGTGGCTGGGCGCACGTGGACGGAGTGCAGCACGTCGGTCCACCTGCTGCTCACAGACGACTGGATGCAGAACTTGGAAGTCCGCATTCCAAACATCCTAGCGGCTGGCGTGCACGTGCTTGTCTATGCCGGCAACAAAGACTTCATCTGCAACGTCGAGGGCAATCGCCGGTGGGTGGACAAGATGGAGTGGGCAGGCGCTGAGGCGTTTGCGGCGGCTCCGCAGCGCACCTGGCACGTCAACGGCGAGGCGGCGGGTCTGTCCAAGTCTGCGGGCGGTCTCACCTTCCTGGAGGTGTATGACGCCGGCCACATGGTACCCATGGACCAGGGCGAGCGCGCGCTTGACATGCTGCAGCGCTTGGTCAACAACAAGCCGTTCAGCGAGGAAGCGCCCGTGCCTATGGCACGCCAGCAGACTGGTGCTACGGTGGATGCCATCAACAAAGCCATGGCTGCGGCACACTCGCTCTGGCAGCGTCTCACTGGCCACGGGTCGCAGCAGGCGGGCATTGCTGTTGTCCGCCGCGCAATGGCGTGAAACTGACGCATAGAGACAACCTTTCTTGCTGTGCTTTTCTCTTGTACAAATCACCAACTCCCATCACAATCTCGCGTCCTAAACACGCACACATCATCGCGCGTCCATCACTTCAACGTCGACGCCGTTCACCACTGGGTCTTCAGTCATCATTCTCTCCATCGCCGGCAGCTGCTCAGTCATGGACTTGTTCACGCGCTTCAGGATGCTTGCCCCACCGCCCTCGTCACGGATGACAGCCCACACATCATCAAGGTACGTCACAAATATGCGACGCTTGTATTGCAGCTGCTCCGGCAATGCCAACTTTTGGTTGACCGGCCCGCTGACCTCAACAGATGACCATATCTCCAGCAGACGCGATCCACTCTCCACCGCCAGCGTGCTCTCCACGCGCACTGTCGCTTCTGTCGTGCCGCCAAGCTTGACATTCGCAACCACCTCGGCGCGTGGTTGACTCGATCGAACGTTTAGGGTCAGTCCATTCACGCTCAGCAACGTCTCCGGCAGTCTCTCCGAGATGGCCAGGCCTGCGATGCCGGGTCCATACCCGCCAGAGTAGAACAGCAGTGCAAGCTCCCGCGTTGGTGATGCAACAATGCCCGGAGGAGGGCCGCTGACCATGACGAACTGCCATGCGCCTTCGAGCAAGCTGGAAGTGGACGGCGTTGGTGTCGGGTTCGCTGCTTCCAGCCTGGGCAGTGCCTCCGACAAAGACAGCCGGGCGTCCACGGGTAGCGCGTCTGCGAATATCTTCCCGGCCGGTAGCTTCGACACGGCGTCGATGACGTCTTGCTGGGCAGTGGATGTTGCGCCTGTGAACGCGACTGTGGGTTTGTTGGAAGTCAGTTGCAGCCCTGCCACAAACTGGAAAGTGCTCGCAGGCGACACGCACCGGGTGCCACTGTCCGGTGGACGCGAGCCGCCTGCACGTCAGACACACGGGCGCGTAAAAGTAAGTCTTTCGTGACGTCGGGTCACAGACGCGGGCGTTCGCGAGGCCACTTGGGCACGCCGGAGTAAACAGGAGACCGACAAAGCCGCTGTGCGACGCACCCGTCCTGCGACGCGACGCGGGGCAATGTGCATGGGATGCTGAACCAGCGACATGGTGTTTGGACCAAGGCGCGAGGTCACCTCGTTTCAGCGTGACGTCAATCTGCACCATCTGCTAACATCACCATCGCGCTGTCTCGTCGCGAGGTCAGTTTGCCATACCAACATGTGAGGGCTAGCGCAGAGAGGCTCCCATGGACGATGCGCCCCGGCTGTCGCTCGACGCAGCGGACCTTCAAGGCGAGGAGCTCGCTGCGTTGGAGGCGGCACTCGCAGCTGCAGAGGCACAGCACGCGCAAGCCACACAGCCGTCAACTCAGCCTGAGGGTTACGGCAGGATGCAGAGCACCGGCGGCGAGCAGTTGGACTGGCAACAACACGGCCGTGGTGCACAGCCTCACATGCCGCCGCCAAGCACCGCGAGCCGCACAGTGTGCGTCGAGGCTACGACGCCAACCTCGTTTGTGGTCTATGGACCCGGACTGGGCTTCGCGGGCACTGCCCTGCGCCGGCAGTGTCCAGACTTGTTTGGGCAGCTGTCGTGGACCCAAAGTGCCGACCAGGGCGCTGGAAGCGCAGCCACCTCGTTGGAGCCGCACCTGGCCCTGCCTCTGCGCCACTACGAGCGTGTTGTTCGCGTGCTAGACACACACAGCCTGCTTCCGCACCCGGGACGAGGGCCTACCCGGACCACAAGCAGGATTCCTGCCCCTACTCTTGCCGCACTCCGCCGAGTCGCAGCCGCGAGTATTGCGGGGACAGCAGAGCATACTGCTCAGGTGCGTGTTGCGCGTGCGCATTTTTGTGGCACCGCTCTCCATCCCTCGGCCACTGATGCGCCCTCCTCATCTGCATTCTCAGGAGGCGGCCTACGCAGAAGCCGCGCGTCGCTTAGATGCCTTGCCTGCTCGCTTGGCAGCGACTCTGCTGCCTTTCCAGCGCGCTGGCGTGGCCCACATCCTGCGCCGCAGGTGCAGGTGTCTACTCGCAGACGAGCCCGGAGTCGGGAAGACTCTGCAAGCGATCGCATGCTACGCCGCCTACTGCACAGAAGGCCCGCTCTGTGTCGTCGTCCCAGCTTCGCTGCGTCTGCATTGGGCGGAGGAGCTGGAGCGCCATGTGGTGGGTCTGCGTCCAGAAGACATCACGCTGATCTTCGCCTCCTCCGATAAGCATCGCTTGGATGATCTGCCCCGCAGAAACGGCGCAGCCGCTCGTGCAGCGCCATGCGGACGCATGCGTGCAGTTGTGATTTCGTACGCCATGCTGGGAGCGCTGCGGCCAGAGATGCTGGGTGTCGCATGGGGCATGGTCATCTGCGACGAGAGTCACGCGATGCGGACGACGATGAGCAAGCAGGACAGCGACCAGACGGAGGCGGCTTCTGCGCTGGTTCGGGCGACGATGCGCGCAGTGTTGCTAACCGGCACGCCGAGTTTGAACCGGCCGTTCGACATCTACAGACAGGTGGACGCCCTCTACCCGGGACTCCTCGGCGCCTGCAAATGGGACTTCGCGGACGCGTACTGCGAGTGCCAGCACCATGCGAACGGTGGACGCTCCGCCAGTGGGGGATGCCGCCTCGGCGAGCTACACATGCTTCTCACATCAACGGGTTTGCTCCAGCGCCGCACCAAGGCGGATTTAGCATCCGAGTTGCCGCCTAAGCGACGAACTGTCGTGCGCCTCACGCTAGGACCGATGCCTTCTAGCGCTGGCGCAGCGAAGGGGGCACGCCGCCGTCGCAGCAAGCTGAAGGATGGTGAGTGCGAACAAGCACACGAGCCGCCAGCAGATGCTGAAACCGTCGATGGTGGCGATGGCGAAGGCGAGCAGCCACGCAATATGACGGGGTCTCATGTGACAGGTCTCCGCAAGTTGGGCCCCACCTGCGAGTGGCTTCTTTCGACTCTGCTTCGGCCTCACGAGACTGACATACCCAAAGTGGTCATCTTCGCGCATCACAAAACCGTCATGAACGGCATCCAGCAAGCCTTAGAGCGGGCCGCTTTGTCACCTCGAGCAAAACATGGCGGCGGCGGCGGCGGCGCGAAAGCGTGGTATGTGCGCATTGATGGGGAGACGGACGCCCCTGGGCGAGCTGCTGCCGTGTCTGCATTCGCGAAGGACCCGCATGTGCGATGTGCGTTGTTATCCGTCCGTGCGGCTGGCACTGGTCTCGATTTCAGCACCGCTGGCGCAGTCGTGTTTGCGGAGTTGCCACTGGACGCGAGCGATGTGCTTCAAGCTGAAGCCCGCGTGCATCGCAGAGGTATGGCATGCCACTGTGTGAATGTGTACTTCGTGTGCGCACGCGGCACGGATGATGAGACCCGGTGGACGGATATTGCAGCGCGGTTGGCACGGGTGGCGACACTCCATGACGGCGGTGCTGAGAGCCAGCCACCTGATGGGGGCGGCATGCAGGAGCCGGTGACGGAGAGGTATGTCCTGGATGTTGACACGGTTGTGGATGCACGTGATGCGGTGCTCGTGGAGAACGCGGATGTGCAGAATGCGGACGGTGGCCATGCAGCTGAAGGTTCTCCTCCCGCACTGGATGCTGTCCCGATGGAGGTCATCAAAAGCCCTGCTGCCGTTGAAGCAGACCGTGATGATAGGGAGACGGGCGCCCGCGAGGAGGTGCCAGCAGAAGCACAGCCACACGGCGCGGATGGAGGCCTTGTGGAGGAGGATGACAGTGTTCCTCGAAGCCAGTTGCGCTTCCAGGTGAGCGCCCACACGGGCAGACTTCACATCTACACAGCGCATAAGACGCAGCGCGGCGAGGAAGAGAATGGGAAAGAAGATGGCGCCCAAGAGAATGCTGCGGAGTCGACTCGTCACGCAGGCAGCATCCATCGCAGTGACCTCGAGGCGGTCCACCTAGGCGCATCGCCCGAAGCGCTGCCCTGGCCGCTCAATGTAAGCGCCGTGTGTAGAGCCGCAGCACGGGCATTCCTGAATGCATTCGATGCCTTGGAGCCAGGGCTTCGACAGGACCTGCTCAAGGCTGGCGGCCATCCAGCAAGACGTTCCACTCTGCGCACCGCCGCAGTAGCAGCAGCCGCAGAGCTTGCTGCACGCGCGTCTACAGCGCCGGTAGTGCCGCGCGCCACTTCTGTGCGTCGCACCGCGAATCTAGAGGACCTCGCCCCAAAACCGCCGGAAGGCTCACAATCGCGCTACGTGGCGCTGTGCCCACCCTTGGCGCCACATACGGCGCATGTACGCACGCAGTGGGTGTCACCTGCTGGCATGTGGCTCTGCGTGGCTTGCAACACGGTGCAGGCACGAGTGCAGCATTTTGGCGGTGCGGCAGTACCAGACGGAATCACCGCGTCAGACATCACAGTCGCAGCGTTGCTAGACCTCTGCTGTGGGCCTGTGTGCCTGGAGTGGATGCAGCTGCGCATCAATCCCGCGGCGCTGCGAGCTGCAGTGTTTGCACGGGATCGGGGTGTCTGCTCAAAGTGCCACCTCGACTGCGGCGCGCTGCACACCCGCATCAAGCCCCTCACAGAAGCTGACCGCCGGCGAGTGATTGTCATCGCGGCGCCCGCATTCGCAGAGGAGCGGCACGCTGGCATCTTGGCGGCAGCTTGTGCCACTGGCCATGCAGGACGCCTTTGGCAGGCGGACCATCAATTGGCGGTCATCGATGGCGGCGGTCTGTGTGGCTTGGATAACATGCGGACACTGTGTGTTGTGTGCCATTTGGATGAGACGTCGAGACTGGCGTCCAGGCGGGCAGCGGAGCGAAGAGAGGCTGCGAATGCGTCCGCTGCCGCCGCTTCAGCTGACACATCTCGCCGTGTGCCTGCAGCCAGGTTAGTGACGCGTGATGACGATGACGACTTCGTGATGGAGCAGCCGCCAGCGAAGCGGGTCAAGAAAGGGAAGAGACGCAGAGACGATGAAGCACAATGAAAGAGAGGACTTTGGAATGTCCAGGATATTGTTCATGCGATTCATGGAGCGGGCAGACGTGCGCCATGCTTACGGAGGACGTCTATAATGGCGGTATTGCCCTTGTCGTATATCTTTTGGAGCGTCTTATCGTCGAGCGCACGTGCGTCGGCCCCGCGCTCAATGAGAAGCACGACTGCATCAAAATGTCCATTCTCAGATGCGAACTGCAGCGGGTGATCATTTACA
>Ga0164297_10003013_pt1 | contig 16061 bp, 17 predicted proteins | sample GEODES058metaG_FD_113539 | JGI IMG/M metagenome (GOLD analysis project Ga0164297, IMG submission 113539) | Dystrophic lake water microbial communities from Trout Bog Lake, Wisconsin, USA - GEODES058 metaG | ecosystem: Environmental > Aquatic > Freshwater > Lake | place: USA: Trout Bog Lake...
ATTCTTTTTTACCAAGCTTTAAAGGAGCTAAGCCATATTGGCAAGCACATCAACGTGGTGTCAAATTAATTGGTGCTACGGCCCATTACGTAACGAATGATTTGGACGAGGGGCCAATCATTGAGCAAGAGGTGAGTCGGGTCAACCATGCGCACAATCCTGAACAGTTAACTGCGGCAGGGCGTGATACAGAAGCCGTTGTTTTGTCTCGGGCAGTTCGATGGCATGCTGAACACCGTATCTTACTCAATGGTAAGAGTACGGTGATATTTCAGTAAAATCAAGCCTTACCTAATTCAATTTTGGCAATAGTGACACGGTGAACTTCATCTGGGCCATCAGCAAGACGTAAAATCCGCTGCCAAGCATAGTTATTTGCAAGATCGAAGTCTTGGCAAACACCAGCACCACCGTGCGCCTGAATCGCCCAATCAATAATCTTCGCAGCCATATTGGGTGCAACTACTTTGATCATGGCAATTTCTGATTTTGCGACTTTATTGCCTGCAATGTCCATCGTGTAAGCGGCTTTAAGTGTGAGCAAACGGGCTTGATCAATCATGCAACGCGACTCAGCAATTCTTTCGTGCCAAACACCCTGTTCAGAGAGCGGCTTGCCAAAAGCAACCCGCTCTTTTAAACGCTTACACATCATTTCGAGAGCGCGTTCGGCTACACCAATCGAACGCATGCAGTGATGGATCCGGCCAGGGCCTAAACGACCTTGGGCAATTTCAAAACCGCGACCTTCACCTAGGAGGATGTTTTCAACTGGTACACGGACATTTTCAAGTACTACCTCCATATGGCCATGTGGGGCATCGTCCCAACCAAACACCGATAATGCACGTTTGACTGTAATACCTGGAGTATTGGCAGGAACGAGAATCATAGACTGTTGTGAGTGACGTGGGGCAAGTGTGTCGGTTTTACCCATCACAATATACACCGCACAGCGTGGATCACCTGCACCCGAAGACCACCATTTACGGCCATTAATCACATACTCATTTCCATCGCGGGTAATAGAACACTGAATATTGGTGGCGTCACTTGAGGCAACTTCAGGTTCTGTCATTAAAAAGGCAGAGCGAATGTTCCCTTTAAGGAGAGGCTCAAGCCATTCATCTTTTTGGGCATCGGAGCCATAACGCTCAATGGTCTCCATGTTTCCTGTATCTGGCGCACTACAATTGAAAACTTCCGGAGCCATATGTGAACGCCCCATGATTTCGCAAAGGGGAGCGTACTCTAAATTATTTAGGCCTTCATGGGCACGGTTGGAGCGGGGTAAAAACAAGTTCCAAAGACCAATATCACGAGCTTTAGGTTTGAGTTCTTCAATGATTTCAGTGGGAATCCAAGCGTTTCCTTTAGCTCGATTAGCGGCAACCTCTTGCGCAAATCGATGTTCATTCGGATAAATATGTTCGTCCATAAAATCTAACAAACGTGCTCGTAATTCTTCTACCTTGCTTGAATACGCGAAATCCATTCTTATCTCCTTTGTGTAGTAGATTCATTGTAAACTGAAAACATCGAGAAACATTTGCTAGTTATATATCTAGAATATTTCTTAAAACATTGGTATAAATGAACTTATCTGCCGCTTCATCTTACCTAAAATGCTAATCGTTCTTTCGCCTGCAAAAAGCCTTAACTTCGACCCAATCGATCTACCGGTCGAAACTACCTCACCTGAATTTATTGCAGATTCAAGCGCATTAATTGCGGACTTAAAAAAAATGTCAGTGACACAGATTTCTGAATTAATGTCCATTTCTGATCAATTGGCTTCTCTTAATGTGGCGCGCTACGCCATTTGGTCGAAAAAAATGACTCAAGAAAACAGTAAGCCAGCGCTGTTTGCTTTTAACGGAGATGTCTACGAGGGGCTAGAAGCAAAGTCACTCAAAAAAAAGCAATTACAATTCGCTCAAGATCATGTGCGGATTCTTTCTGGTTTGTACGGTATCCTGCGCCCTCTGGATTTGATGCAAGCTTATCGCTTAGAAATGGGTACAGGCCTTGCAACTAAGCGAGGTAAAGATCTGTATGCATTTTGGGGGACGAAAATTACCCAAAAAATCAGAGAGGAATTGTCCGTCCAAGCTTATCCAACCCTCCTTAACTTGGCTTCGGAAGAATATTTTAAAGTGCTTCAAACCAAGGACCTAGGATATCCAGTGATTTCCCCGGTATTTCAAGATGAAAAAGAGGGTAAATTTAAAATCATTTCTTTTTATGCAAAAAAAGCTCGGGGGCTGATGACACGTTTTGTCATTGATCATCAGATACAAAAGCCGCAAGATTTGCAGCGCTTTGATAGCCAGGGTTATCGTTTTGTTCCTTCACTCTCAACCCTTGAAAAACCCGTCTTCCAGAGAAAACAAGGTGCGTTATGACTACTCAAAAATCGTCACTTAAATCCCTCAGCTCTGCTAGGATTGTGCCAAAGACACGCGTTTCACCTGAACTCGAAAAGTTAGTCGCTGATGTACTTGCTCTCGCTGCTTCTGGGAGCAAGGTAGAAGATAATTTTTGGGAAAAAAAACTTTTTGAAAGATTGAATCGTCTCCTGACCCATCAACATCAGGCAATTTTGGACGCGGCTTTGGATCAGACTTTTAAAAGCCAAACACCAGCCTTTGAAATACTAGCAGATGCGATCGAGACTGCCGCTGAATCGATGGTCTATGAATCGCAAAATACCAAGTATGACGTTTTGCTGGTAGCCATTCCAATCATTGCGCAAACCCGCTATGCGATTCCCTCTGGATCAATGAAAACACGTTTAGTAGCAGAGACGGTTGAGCATTTAAAAGCTTTTGTTTTGTCAAAAGAAGCAAAACTATCTATTGTTCCTTGGTTATATAGTATTGATCAGATTCCTCAGTCTCACACGCATACCCGCCAGTTAATGGAAAAAATGGCTCAGTCCGCTGTGGATCAGACAGATGTTACCTATGAACTCAAAGGAATGCCCGAGACGGTTCATGTGCTTGCGGATCCACGTTTTATTTTATGTGCAGTTGCAACCCAGCAAGGCAAGCCAATGTTTGTTTGGCAAGAAGATGATGTGGAACGTGTTGAGCGCAACATTTCCCAAAAGCGTTGGCAAGCATCAATGCATCCCGTTTTATCTGAGCTGTTACCGGGGTGTGAATTCGAGTTAATGTTACCGGATGCTTTTTTTACAAATTGTCGTGAAGCAGATAAACGTGTTCGACCATTGAGCTTAATTGCAGCAGTGAATTATTTAGAGTCTACTTTAGGCGTGAGTCCTGTGGAGCTATCGTGTGTGATTGCTCCATTTGGTAAGGAAATCACCGATGAATTCCGAATTTCATTTGCGATTAAGGGGCACCCGGAAATTATTTATGGGGTTGTTTGGCCTTTATATGATCGTGAAATGGTTTCCACAGAAGATATCGATAATGGCGGACATTCTAATTCGACAATTGAACTGATTTCTGACACACTGCATGTTGCTGGTGTAGGAGATGTCTTTAAGCATGCCATGCTTTTTACCCCAGAAATGTGTGAAGATTGTGGCGTACCGCTCTTCGCCAATCGATCAGCAGATATTGTTCATGCTGAAATGCCAACGGATACACCTGCTCAACAGCTTTTATTTCATTAAATCGACTTCTTGTAGCATAACGGTATTCATCATGGCGGGGACTTTACAGTAATCTAATACCCTTTGGCCGGCCTTAGTATCAAAAAGCATTGCTTTGTTTGGGATAATCATCCAATCAAGAAAATGGGTTGTATTCTTGAAGTGGGACACACCATTGAGCGCTTCTACTTTTCTAAAGGAGTAGAGTTTTTTATTCCAAAGTAAAAAATAGTCATTTGCGTATTTCGTTGATTTGATGGTGACATTATTTTCGCATGTCCAGATCTCTTCCTCTGTGCCATTTATTTGTGAGAACTTCACCTCATCGGTCATCTGCTTGGGGATTAATTTTTTAGGCTTAACGGCTTCTTTTGACTCTGCGGGGGAGTGTAAACATGTCAAAAAAAAGATACTTAAAATAAGGAAATTACACCGCATCATTTGTTAACCATTCATCTTGTTCGAGTTGGGGAAAATTGATCCCAGAATGACGTGCACGTTGTAGGATCATCCAATAGTAACGGTAACTCGCTCGGTCATGTAACTTTCCTGCAAATTGTATCGGACCCCAATTTGCTTGCTGTGCGTTGTAAAGTATGTCGCGCGCCAGACTAATTTCGTGTGTTTGTGGATTAAGGGTCGCAACGATCACAGGAATTTGCTCTGGATGAATGCTCCATTTACGGGTGTAGCCGAAAAGATTTTTCGCTGTTAAACAATCATTACGCAAAATATCTGGGTGTTTAATTGCTGTACAAACATTATGTGATGGGGTTTTCCCATAGCGATGGCATGCGGCAGAAATTTCCAGCATTGCCCGCGTGACAAGAGGGTGCTTAAATTGATCTTCAGCCATTGCGCTTGCCGGGATCGCACCGTGATGCGCTGAGATAAAGTCCATCAATCCGAAGCTCAGACATTCAACCTGGGGTAGAGCAGCAATTGCGAAGACATCATCTAGAGCTTGGTGTGTTTCGATCAAAACGTGGATTGGAATACTTTTCGTCAAACCATGTTCCGCAGCAAATGAATTAATTTGTTGAATTAAAAGGTTTACTTGCTGAGCGGATTCGACTTTTGGAATCGTGATGGAAGATAGGCGCTCACCACACTCTGGGATGATCATCTCGAGGTCTTGCTGAAAATAAGAACTCAAAGGATCGTGCACCCGAACACCAACCCGGTTAAAAAGATTGTCAGAGCTATTGATTAACTTGCTAACAAGTTGAGCGTGTTGCTTTTCCTCACCAACAGGAGCTCCATCTTCACAATCAAACGTAATATCAAAGCAAGGCCCTAACTCTTTTTGAAGAGCAAGGGCCTTGATCATGCGTGGCTCTGTCCCACAGTAATGATCACAAACAGCTAAGGCTGTAGGGATCTTGCCGTCGAACAGTGCCTGTGATGGATGCATGCGGTTGAAATTACAAGAGATGCTTCACGCCGTCTTGTTCTTCTTGTAATTCTTTTAAGGTGAGATTCATTCTCTCCCGCGAATAGGCATCGATCTCAAGATCACGGACCAAGTGATAATCCCCACCTTCGCAAATGACTGGCATACCATATACAGTTCCTTCTGGAATCCCGTATGATCCATCAGACGGAATACCCATAGTGACCCACTTGCCATTTGTGCCAGCATGCCAATCATGTATATGATCAATGGCCGCATTTGCAGCGGATGCAGCGGAAGATAAACCCCGTGCTTCAATGATGGCTGCTCCTCGTTTGCCTACGGTTGGTAAGAACGTTTCTTTATTCCAGACTTCATCATTGATCATGTCTTTGATTGACTTACCGTCAACACTAGCAAAACGGTAATCCGGGTACATGGTTGGGCTGTGGTTACCCCAAACAATTAATTTCTCGATGCCCGCAACAGCGGTGTGAGTTTTCGCTGCTAATTGTGACAGGGCGCGGTTATGATCAAGCCGTAACATTGCAGTGAAATTTTTTGCTGGCAAATCTGGTGCGGATTTCATGGCGATATATGCATTGGTGTTCGCGGGATTACCAACCACTAACGTTTTGACGGTTCTTTTCGCAACTGCGTTTAAAGCCTTTCCTTGTGCTGTGAAAATTTGGGCATTTGCAGTTAAAAGATCTTTACGTTCCATACCAGGCCCGCGTGGACGAGAGCCAACTAAAACGGCATAATCCACATCCTTAAAAGCGGTCATCGGATCTCCGTGTGCCGTCATTTCTTGGAGTAATGGAAAAGCGCAATCTTGGATTTCCATCATCACACCCTTCAGTGCGTTTTGAGCTTTCTCATCAGGAATCTCCAGTAATTGTAAGATGATCGGTTGATCTTTTCCTAACATATCCCCGTTGGCAATTCGAAAAACAAGTGAATAGCCAATTTGACCAGCTGCTCCAGTAACTGCTACGCGTAAAGGCGTTTTAGACATTTTTAACTCCATTAATAATTAAAAAAATAAATTGGTTTGATGCAATCCCTATATATGATAGCCATTCTCTGTTCAACACTTTTATAAATTGCGGTTTTTAAACTCATTTTTTGCAAAAAAACCTAAAAAATTCAGTTTTTGATGAAATGAATGGGAGCGAGCAGATTCAATCTACTGGCTTTGGTACGAAAAGGGTGTGATGCGTATCGAATTTTGGCTTGTTCAGCACGTTTCGAAACAGGAGATTATCATTAGACCAACTTTGGTTACATGTTTTTTTAAGTTTATCAATACCTTTTTACTTATTTTGGATGCACTTGTTGAGGATTGTTCATTGCCAGGATGTATTTTTCCCCTATAATTTCGTTGCTGTTCATGTTTTTTAAAAGCAATTTTACGTAAAGGTACTTACACCATGTCTGATATAAGCGATACGCCTGTTGTAAAGGTCCGTCCAGAGTTTAAAAACATCGGTTACGGTCAAATTCTTACCTCTTATAAACTACCCTGGTCTGGCAAGGTTTCTATCCTGCACCGTGCAAGCGGAGTACTTTTGTTCTTCGCATTACCCTTTATTCTCTATCTCTTTGATAAAAGCGTCAGTTCTGAACTGAGTTTCATCACATTTTCTGAAGTTGTTGGAAATTCATTCGTCAAAATTGTGATTTTGGCCTTAATGTGGGCTTTTTTACATCATTTGTGTGCTGGAATCCGTTTTTTAATGCTGGATACCCACCGCGGTCTTGAAAAAAACCAAATTCAAAAATCAGCGGTATCGGTTCTGGTGATTAGTTTGTCCCTTACGGTTGTATTGGGAGCCAGACTGTTTAACTTATTTTAAGGAAGACCATGGGTAAGAAAAATAATATAGGTGCGAATCGCGTTGTTGTTGGAGCGCACTACGGTTTAACTGAATGGCTTTTACAGCGTGTTACAGCGGTCATCATGTTGGTTTTTACACTCGTTTTGCTGATTGTTTATCTGTTATTTGGGTATGCAAGTTATGAAGGCTGGGCGAGTCTGTTTGCGAATCAACTGATGAAAATTCTTTCGTTTTTGACTTTTCTTTCCCTTTTTTATCATGCTTGGGTTGGTGTTCGTGATATTTGGATGGATTATATTGGCTCAGCGGCTCTACGTTTGACCCTACAAGCATGTACCGCGCTCTGGTTAATTGGTTGTGCGGCCTATTCAGTTCAAATTCTTTGGAGAGTGTAAATGGCGGCAATTAAATCAGCTATACCCCGTAGACGTTTTGACGTGGTGATCGTTGGAGCGGGTGGAGCAGGGATGCGTGCATCTTTGCAGTTAGCACAAGCAGGTTTGAATGTTGCGGTTTTATCGAAAGTTTTCCCCACACGTTCACATACCGTTGCTGCTCAGGGTGGCATTGGAGCATCACTTGGCAACATGAGTGAAGATAATTGGCATTATCATTTTTACGATACCATCAAAGGCTCTGACTGGTTAGGCGACCAAGATGCCATTGAATTTATGTGTCGCGAAGCACCAAAAGTTGTCTATGAACTCGAGCACTTTGGTATGCCGTTTGATCGTAATGCGGATGGTACTATTTACCAGCGCCCTTTTGGCGGTCATACTGCAAATTATGGCGAAAAAGCTGTTCAACGGGCTTGTGCTGCTGCTGATCGAACTGGTCACGCCATGTTGCATACCTTGTATCAGCAAAATGTCCGTGCCCATACTCAGTTCTTTGTTGAGTGGATGGCACTCGACTTGATTCGGGATGCCGATGGTGATGTGCTGGGTGTTACTGCCATGGAAATGGAAACAGGTGATGTGCATATTCTGGAAGCCAAATGCACCATGTTCGCAACAGGTGGTGCTGGACGCATCTGGCAAGCTTCGACGAATGCTTTCATTAATACTGGTGATGGTATGGGGATGACAGCGCGCGCTGGCTTGCCATTAGAAGATATGGAATTTTGGCAATTTCACCCGACGGGCGTTGCGGGAGCTGGCGTTCTTTTAACTGAAGGGTGCCGTGGAGAAGGGGCAATCCTGCGTAATAAAGATGGCGAACGCTTCATGGAGCGTTATGCGCCGACCTTAAAAGATTTGGCTCCACGCGATTTTGTCTCCCGTTCGATGGATCAAGAAATTAAAGAAGGTCGCGGATGTGGCCCGAATGGCGATTATATTGTGTTAGATTTGACACATATTGGCGCTGAAACCATTCACAAACGTCTTCCTTCGGTATTTGAAATTGGGATGAATTTTGCCAACGTTGATGTGACCAAAGAGCCGATTCCAGTTGTTCCTACCATCCATTACCAAATGGGCGGAATTCCAACTAATATATACGGACAAGTGGTTGCCCCGAAAAACGGCGAACCTAATTCAATCGTCAATGGTTTTTACGCGGTGGGTGAGTGCTCCTGCGTTTCTGTGCACGGCGCTAATCGTTTAGGTACAAACTCTTTGTTGGATTTATTGGTTTTTGGACGAGCTGCCGGAAACCATGTTGTATCTACAGCTTTAAAGCAAAAGGAACACAAACCTCTACCTGCTGATGTTGCTGACTACTCATTATCCCGACTTGCTAAGTTGGATAGTTCAACAAGTGGTGAATACACTCAAGACGTCGCCAACGAGATTAGATCCAACATGCAAAAGCATTGTGGTGTCTTTAGAACTCAGAAAATCATGGACGAAGGCGTCCAAGTGATGACCGAATTGTCTGAAAAAGCAACGCATATCCATTTGAAAGATAAGTCTAAAACCTTTAATACCGCCAGGGTTGAAGCCTTAGAGCTTGCCAATTTAGTGGAGACAGCAAATGCAACCATGGTTTCTGCTGCTGCGCGCAAAGAGTCTAGAGGCGCACACTCGCATGATGACTTTCCTGATCGGGATGATGCAAATTGGATGAAGCATAGTCTGTGGTTTAAAGAAAATAATCGGATGGAATACAAGCCAGTAAAGTTAACCCCACTAACTGTAGAGTCCATTCCACCTAAAGTACGTACTTTCTAAGAGGTTAATTATGAGTCAAACAAGAATATTTGAAGTATATCGTTACGATCCTGACCAAGATGCGGCACCGAGGATGCAAACCTATGAATTAGAACTCGATGGCAATGAGCGGATGTTGTTAGACGCCCTGATGAAACTGAAAAAGCTTGATGAATCTTTATCTTTCAGACGCTCCTGTCGAGAAGGTGTTTGTGGTTCTGATGCCATGAATATCAATGGAAAGAACGGTTTAGCTTGCTTAACGAATATGCTTACTTTACCAAACAAAATCGTCTTACGCCCTCTACCTGGGTTGCCTGTTGTGCGGGATTTAATTGTCGATATGACCAATTTTTTCAAGCAGTATCATTCGATTCGTCCATATTTAGTAAACGACACTCCACCTCCAGAAAAGGAGCGCTTGCAATCACCCGAAGAGCGTGATGAGTTAAATGGTCTATATGAATGTATTCTTTGCGCTTCGTGTTCGACTGCTTGCCCCTCTTTTTGGTGGAATCCAGACAAATTTGTCGGACCTGCTGGTCTTTTACAGGCTTATCGATTCATTGCGGATAGTCGTGATGAAGTGACAAGTGAGCGTCTTGACAATCTTGAAGATCCCTACCGCTTATTTCGGTGCCATACCATTATGAATTGTGTTGATGTATGTCCAAAAGGGCTGAATCCGACGAAAGCCATTGGTAAAATTAAAGAATTGATGGTTCGTCGCGCGATATGATTGCAGACGAGCGGACCATTTCTCGCTTGCGTTGGAGTGCGCGTCGTGGTCTGCTTGAAAATGATTTGATCATGGAGCGTTTTTTTAACCGCTACGCAGCATCTTTAACGATTGATCAAGTCTTTTCTTTAGATCAGCTTTTGGACCTGACAGACAACGATTTGCTTGACTTGTTTCTAAGTCGAAAAGAGCCTGAGGGCCCCTTGCACAATTCTGGTGTAATAGAAATCTTAGCCAAACTGCGAGAACTGTAAAATAAGGTGTTTAATATGTCTTTATCGTGACGTTTTATTTGCGATAAACAATCTCACGAATTAAAGGAAGGAATTCACGCTATGACCCCATCTGATATAAAAGCGACACTCTCATTTTCCGACGGATCACCGTCGATTGAAATGCCTATTTATAAAGGCACAGTGGGACCCGATGTGATTGATATACGTAAACTATATGGCCAGTCAGGGAAGTTTACTTATGATCCCGGTTTTATGTCTACAGCATCATGTAACTCGAAAATTACTTTTATTGACGGTGATAAAGGCGAGTTACTATATCGTGGCTATCCGATTCAGGATCTGGCAAAAAATTGTGACTTTTTAGAGACCTGTTATTTACTATTGCATGGTGAGTTACCAAATCCAGAGCAGAAAAAAGAATTTGATTCCTTAACGATGCATCACACCATGGTGCATGAGCAAATGCAGTTTTTCCTTCGTGGTTTTCGCCGCGATGCTCACCCAATGGCAGTCTTAACTGGTTTAGTTGGTGCGATGGCCGCTTTTTACCATGATGGTTTTGATTATGCAGATCCGCGTACACGGGAAATCTCGCAAATCCGCCTAATTGCTAAGATGCCAACCTTGGTAGCAATGTCTTATAAATACTCTGTCGGCCAACCATTTATTTATCCGCGTAATGAACTGTCCTACACTGCAAACTTCATGCGGATGATGTTTGCAAACCCTTGTGAAGACTACAAAATTAATGATGTACTGGTTCGCGCCATGGATCGTATCTTTATTTTGCATGCGGATCATGAGCAAAATGCCTCTACCTCTACCGTTCGTTTGGCTGGTTCATCTGGTACGAGTCCCTTTGCTGCCATTGCGGCAGGAGTTGCGTGTTTATGGGGTCCAGCCCATGGAGGTGCCAATGAAGCCTGCCTACAAATGCTTGAAAATATTCAAAAGATGGGTGGGGTCGACAAGATTGGTGAGTTCATCTCTCAAGTAAAAGACAAAGATTCTGGTGTTCGCCTGATGGGATTCGGCCACCGTGTTTATAAAAACTTTGATCCGAGAGCCAAGTTGATGCGTGAAACTTGCTATGAGGTACTTAATGAACTCGGTCTAGAAAATGATCCATTATTTAAGTTGGCGATGACCTTGGAAAAAATAGCGCTTGAAGACGAGTATTTTGTCAGCCGTAAGTTATATCCCAATGTTGATTTTTACTCTGGAATTGTGCAACGCGCTTTAGGAATCCCAACGGAAATGTTTACTTGTATTTTTGCTCTCGCAAGGACAGTTGGATGGATTGCACAATGGGAAGAAATGATTACCGACTCTGAGTATAAAATTGGCCGTCCAAGGCAGTTATTTTCTGGCCATGAACCACGTATCGTAGAGCCTATCTCCCTACGCTGAAAAAGGAGTTTTGATGGCGCGCACTTTATACGATAAACTTTGGGACGACCACGTTGTTTTGGAGGAAGAGGATGGTACGGCGGTTTTGTATATTGACCGGCATCTACTGCACGAAGTCACCAGTCCCCAAGCTTTTGACGGTCTTGCTTTGGCTCAGCGTAACTTATGGCGCAATGCTGCGAACTTAGCAGTTTCTGATCATAATGTTCCAACAACTGATCGTTCTCAAGGTATTGCGGATCCAATTTCTAAATTACAGGTTGATACACTCGACGCCAATTGCTCACGCTTAGGGATTACGCAGTACCCAATGCACGACAAACGCCAAGGTATTGTGCATGTGATTGGTCCAGAGCAGGGGGCAACTCTTCCGGGGATGACCATTGTATGCGGTGATTCGCATACCAGTACACATGGTGCCTTTGGTGCATTAGCTTTTGGAATCGGCACATCAGAAGTAGAACATGTGCTTGCGACTCAGACCTTGCTCATGAAAAAGAGCAAAAATATGCGCGTTCAAGTAGACGGCACTTTGCCTCTCGGATGCACTGCAAAAGATCTCGTGTTAGCAGTTATTGGAAAAATTGGAACAGCTGGTGGAACGGGCTACACCATTGAATTTGCAGGTGAGGCGATCCGTCAATTGTCGATGGAAGGCCGGATGACAGTATGTAATATGGCCATCGAGGCAGGGGCACGGGCTGGATTAATCGCTGTTGACGAAAAGACCATTGAGTATGTTCAACATCGTCCCTATGCTCCTTCGGCACAAGCCTGGGGTGTCGCTATCCAATATTGGCGGGGCTTATTTTCTGATCCGGATGCAAAGTTTGACCATGTTGTTACATTACGTGCTGAAGAAATCAAGCCTCAAGTGACATGGGGTACATCTCCAGAAATGGTGCTATCAATTGACGATCGAATCCCTGATCCTGAAAAAGAGCGAGACCAAAATAAACGTGCAGCCATTGAGCGTTCTCTTATTTATATGGGCTTAAGCCCTAATACTGCAATCAATTCAATTATGATTGATAAAGTCTTTATCGGATCCTGTACCAACAGTCGAATTGAAGATCTACGAGCCGCAGCAAAGGTAGTTGAACGGCTTGGTAAAAAGGTTGCCGCAAATGTAAAGTTAGCGATGGTCGTTCCCGGTTCAGGTTTAGTCAAAGCCCAAGCAGAAAAAGAAGGTCTTGATGTTTTATTTAAAGCTGCTGGGTTTGAATGGCGTGAGCCTGGTTGCTCCATGTGTTTAGCGATGAACGCGGACCGTTTGGAGCCAGGTGAGCGCTGCGCTTCCACCTCGAACCGTAATTTTGAGGGTCGTCAAGGCAATGGTGGTCGGACTCATTTAGTTAGCCCTGCAATGGCGGCGGCAGCGGCAATCGAAGGGCACTTTGTGGATGTGCGTAAAATAGCATAATCATTTAAGGAGAATACGAGATGAAATGGATTCAATCTTTGACAACAATGAGTTTGATGATCACTTTTTCTGCCATTTTGAGCGCATGTTCTACGATGGAAGGTATGGGTAAGGATATCCAGGTACTTGGTAAAAGTATTGAAAAATCAGCAGCTCCCACTCCTTCTGTTGATTTAAAACCTGTTGAACAATCACTTCCACAACCTACGGGTGCTGTTGTGACTCCTGTGAAGTAATCAACTAGAGATTATTTTATGCAAGCCTTACAAGTTCATCAAGGATTGGTTGTTCCACTAGACCGTGAGAATGTCGACACAGATGCAATCATCCCAAAACAATTCTTAAAATCAATTGCTAAAACCGGTTTCGGACAAAATCTGTTTGACGAGTGGCGTTATTTGGATCATGGTGAACCAGGTATGGATTGCACTCATCGTCCAATCAATCCTGATTTTGTTCTCAATCAAGCGCGTTATTCTGGAGCGAGCATATTGCTTGCCCGTAAAAACTTTGGTTGTGGGAGTTCTCGTGAGCATGCTCCTTGGGCACTCGTCCAGTATGGGTTTCGAGTATTGATTGCGCCAAGTTTTGCCGACATTTTCATGAATAACTGTTACAAGAATGGTCTTTTACCAGTGGTCTTAAGTGAAATGCAAGTGGGGCATTTATTCAATGAAGTATTTGCCCATAATGGTTTTAAACTCACCATTGATGTCGAGCAACAGGTGGTGACAAGTCCAGATGGTCGACAGTATGACTTTGATATCACGCCATTTCGTAAATATTGTTTAATCAACGGTTTAGATGATATTGGATTGACCCTTCGTCACGCTGAAAAAATAAAAGCGTTTGAAGCGGCAAGATTAATGAAAATGCCCTGGCTAGATACCAAATTACCTTAATTTGAAGATATGAAAAAAATTGCTGTTTTACCGGGGGACGGGATAGGTCCTGAAATCATTAAAGAAGCGAAGTTGGTTATTGAGGCACTGGGTGAGCCATTTGAGATGGTTGAAGCCCCGGTCGGCGGAGCGGGCTATGAAGCTTTTGGGCACCCTTTACCTCCATCCACGCTAGAGCTCGCTCTGAGCGCGGATGCGATTTTATTTGGTGCAGTAGGTGATTTTAAATACGATACTTTAGCCCGGGAATTAAGACCTGAGCAAGCTATTTTAGGTCTTCGCAAACACTTGGCTTTATTTGCTAACCTTCGACCTGCGATATGTTACCCAGAATTAACCGCTGCTTCCTCGTTGAAGCCTGAGATTGTTGCTGGGTTGAATATTTTGATTGTGCGTGAACTCAACGGAGATATTTATTTTGGTTCTCCGAAAGGAATTCGGACTGCGACTGATGGACTATTTCCAGGTACACGAGAAGGTTTTGACACTATGCGTTATTCAGAGCCTGAAGTTCGGCGCATTGGTGAAGTGGCCTTTATGGCTGCTCAAAAGCGCAATAAGAAAGTGTGTAGTGTTGATAAATCCAATGTTTTGGAAACATCCCAACTTTGGCGCGAGGTCATGATTGAAGTGGCGAAAGGTTTCCCAGATGTGGAACTAACCCATATGTATGTTGACAATGCGGCAATGCAATTAGTGAAAGCCCCGAAAGCATTTGATGTGGTAGTGACTGGTAATTTATTTGGCGACATTTTGTCAGATGAAGCCGCGATGTTGACAGGCTCAATTGGCATGCTACCTTCTGCCTCACTAGATGTTAACAATAAGGGTTTGTATGAGCCTAGTCATGGTTCAGCTCCCGATATCGCTGGAAAAGGAATTGCTAATCCCTTAGCCACCATCTTATCGGCAGCGATGATGTTACGCTACTCACTTGGTATGCCAGAGCAAGCAAGTCGAATCGAAGATGCCGTTGCACAAGTCCTTGCTCATGGACTACGAACCGCCGATATTTATACTCTAGGAACGACCAAAGTCACTACTGCAGAAATGGGCCAAGCTGTCGTCGCTGCATTAAGGTAGACGTAATTTTTACCTGTGCGCCTTAGTAGGCATAAAATAGTAATTCTTTTTTACTTACGATAAAGGTCACAAATGACTCTCCAAGTGGTTGGTTTGGTTGGATGGCGCGGTATGGTCGGAAGTGTTCTTCTAGAGCGCATGCTTGCTGAAAAAGATTTCGACCTTTTTGAACCGATTTTTTTTAGCACCAGTAATGCTGGTGCACCGGTTCCCACTTTTTCCGGCATCACACTGCATAAAAATGAAGGTGTACTGCAAGATGCCATGGATCTTGCCGCCTTACAACGGTGCGATTATATTTTGTCTGCCCAGGGAGGTGATTACACTACGCGTATTTTTGGGCCTTTACGGTCGAGTGGTTGGAAGGGACATTGGATTGATGCTGCAAGCACTCTGCGGATGCATCAGGATGCGGTCATCGTTCTTGATCCTGTGAATCGTTCGGTGATTGATCAAGCGTATGGTCAAGGTAATCTGAATTGGATAGGCGGCAACTGCACCGTAAGTTTGATGTTGATGGCGCTTGGTGGTCTATTTCAGGCAGGACTAGTCGAATGGATTAGTGCAATGACCTATCAAGCCGCGTCAGGTGCAGGAGCGCAGAATATGCGAGAACTGTTACAACAAATGGGCTATTTACACAAAAGTGTTGAAACCCAGTTAGCCAATCCGCATTCTGCCATATTAGAAATTGATCAACAAGTGACAACAGCGATGCGTAGCGCTGAGTATCCTAAATCCAATTTTCGACAAACCGCTCTTGCTGGTAGTCTGATCCCTTGGATTGATGTGCCTGTGGAACATGGGCAAAGTAAGGAAGAGTGGAAGGGCGGTGCCGAATGTAATAAGATTCTTGGCTTTCCAGAATTCCGGTCACCTGGTAGCGTACCGATTGATGGGATCTGTGTGCGCGTAGGGGCAATGCGTTGCCATTCACAAGGCTTGACAATTAAATTAAAAAAATCGGTGTCTCTCCCAATTATTGAAACCATTCTTGCGCAGGCAAATAATTGGGTTGAAGTGATTCCAAACGAGCGAGAGTTAACCGAAAAATTACTCACCCCCGCAGCGGTTACAGGCACACTGAAAGTTCCGGTTGGGCGGATTCACCATTTGGCAATGGGCCCCGAATATATTGGTGCCTTTACTGTCGGAGACCAATTGTTGTGGGGAGCTGCGGAACCCTTGCGCCGTATTTTGAGAATTCTCATCGAAGCGTTATGATACGGTTCCAACGATTTTTCAGGGGGATAACCTTA
>Ga0164297_10003016_pt1 | contig 16049 bp, 16 predicted proteins | sample GEODES058metaG_FD_113539 | JGI IMG/M metagenome (GOLD analysis project Ga0164297, IMG submission 113539) | Dystrophic lake water microbial communities from Trout Bog Lake, Wisconsin, USA - GEODES058 metaG | ecosystem: Environmental > Aquatic > Freshwater > Lake | place: USA: Trout Bog Lake...
ACCGCCATAAAGATCGCGCCGATTCCAGTAATAGGCGCGCCAATCATCATGGTGAATCCCATAAAGAGTACAAGTTGAACTTGCTGCACATCATTCGTGTTGCGAGTAATCAGCGATGGTGCGCCAAATTTATTGAGCTCGCGCGCCGAGAATCCTTCTACCGCAGTGAAGACCGCTTTGCGTAGGTCGCGGCCAAAAGCCATAGAAACTTTTGCGGCCAAGAACGCTAACCAGATAGAGGCGCCCACAACTAGAGCGGATGAGGCCAACATGATTTCGCCGATATGCCAGATATATCCGACGTTGCCCTTTGCGACACCGTTGTTGATCAAATCGGCGTTGAGGTTTGGAAGATATAGCGAGGCGATCGCCTGTACCAAGAGCATTAAAAGAATGAGGGCGACTTGGTCTTTATATGGCGCGCAATACTTTTTTAAGATCTGAGTAAGCAACGGGACTCCTATTTATTATGTAAGCAGAGAGTACCCGCGCAGGCTGAGAGTTTCGACAAATTACTTATACGAAGATCAGCTCTGGAGCGTCGGGCCGGGATTGATCCGGCGTCCAGCCAATTACGAGCGGGCTAGCAAGAAAACCAAGCATTTCACTAAACTCCGCAAATGATTTCCGAAGATCGCCCATGGGGACGTTACACAATTCTCTATAAAGGCCCCGACTGCCAGGTGAAACGCATCGAGGTTGCCCCCGGAAAGCGCCTATCGCTCCAAAGCCACCAGTTCCGCGCCGAACACTGGTTCATCGTCTCAGGTACGGGCACTGCCCAAGTGGGTGATTCCACCTTCGGGATAAAGCCCGGTGACACAATTGATATCTCAATTGGAGAGAAGCACCGCATTTCAGCTGACGAAAATGGAACTCTGTCCTTCATTGAGGTCAAAACTGGCTCGCTATTCGACGAACAGGACATAGTTCGATATGAGGATGACTTTGGGCGTGCTGCTAATACTTAACGTCTTAAGCAGTCAGGTACTAAGCGGATTCTTTCTTCTTCAAATCAATTTGCTCGCTGATCCACGCATAAGTCTTCTTAATGCCTTCTTCTAGACTTTGGCTGTAATCCCACCCCAAAACCTCTCGGATCAACGAGTTGTCTGAATTTCGTCCACGAACACCTAGAGGGCCCGGAATATGCTTTTTGGAAATTTCCTTACCAGCTACCTTCGCGGCAATGTCCACTAATTGATTAATGGTTACCATCTCTTCTGATCCAATATTTACCGGACCAATAAACGTAGGATGTTCCATCATTCTTCGAGTCGCTTCAATGCATTCGTCAATGTATAGAAATGAGCGAGTTTGCTTGCCATCTCCCCATACTTCGATTTCATCTACCTGATTTGCGTATGCCACTTTGCGACACATGGCCGCAGGAGCTTTCTCGCGACCGCCTTCCCATGTCCCTTCAGGACCAAAAATATTGTGGTATCTCGCAACCGCTACTGGAATTCCGTGGTTTCGATTATAGGCAAAATAAAGTCTTTCGCTAAATAGTTTTTCCCAACCGTATTCACTATCTGGAGCCGCTGGGTACGCAGAATCTTCTTTACAATTCGGATTATCGGGGTCTTCTTGGTTATAAGCAGGATACATGCACGCGGATCCTGAATAGAAAATTTTCGTCTTATTTTGGCCAGTCAATTTATTCAGTTGATGGACAAATTCTAGAACGTTTAAATTTATGGTTGCAGAATTGTGCATAATTTCCGCGTCGTTTTCTCCAGTAAATACGAACCCTGCCCCACCCATATCGGCAGCGAATTGATAGATTTCATCAAAAGAATCACCATCTGGCTTAATTAGCAAAACGTCCTTAACGGTTGAAGCGTCCCTTAAGTCTCCAATGATGAATTCATCGGCAGCCGTTTTAGAATATTCGGGATGCTTTAAATCAACTGCTCGCACCCAATAATTTTCAGCCTTAAGGCGCTTAATCATGTGAGTTCCGATGAATCCGCCGCCGCCTAATACAAGTGCTGTTTTCAAATGGGCCTCCACCTTTGACCGATTACTTCATCCAAACCCCGTCTTCAAATCATAAAAGTTATATAATCTTAGGGTGTCCCCAACCTTAACCGTAGTCACCATTACTTTCAACGACATCGTTGGGTTTCTCAGCACTAGTAGGAGCTTCGGTCAGATAAGGCCCAATTGGGAATGGATAGTAGTCGACGGGAGCACTGACTCGGACTGCAAGGAAATTGTAAAAAAAGTAGTCGAGGAAAAAGGGGGCCTACTGTTACAGGAACCTGACAATGGGAGATTCGATGCCATGAATAAAGGGCTCGCAAGGGCAAGTGGCGAAATTGTCATTTTCATGAACGGTGGGGATCAATTTTTTGATGCCAAGGTACCAGACGAAATCATAGAATCGTACGACCGAATTGGTTGGGAATGGGCGGTGGGTCAAGCTATTGCGGTCGATGAGCAAGATGCTTATCTATGGAGTTGGCCTTTTCCAAAAACTGGTTCTTTGAAACTTAAGTTAGGGATACGTAGTTACTGCCACCAAGCTACCGCCGTGAAAGTAGAGAGATTGAAAAAATTGAAGGGCTTTGATATTAGTTCCCTTTATAGCGATTGGGCAGTTTCCCTGGTTTTAGAGAAAGAAAATCCTCCATACATAGTTTCGGACACATGGGCAAAGTTCTTAGCCGGTGGGATATCTGGTCAGCAATCTTTGTCATATTGGTACTCTGAATCTATCAGGATAAGAGAAAAATATGGCTACAAATTTTCGATTCTGAAAGAAGTCGACCAGCTTCTGCAGCTGGCGGCTAGGCTTTACCTTCAAACGTCTAGGGGTCAGTTATTGAGACCTGATTTAGAGAGAAAATATGGCTAGAGTCTTAGTTGCAATTTGCACTCACAATCCAGAACCGGCCAAATTTAAAAAAGTTCTGAACTCTATCGCTCATCAATCCCTTCAGGACTTTAGATTAATAGTGGTCGATAATGCAAGCGCCAGGTTTCCAAAGGAATTGTTGGTGAATTTGAACCACGAGTACTATTTTGAAAATAGATTAGGAAATGCCTACGCTCGCTTCACGGCCCTGTCAAAATGGAATGGAGAAGAATTATTCATTTTTGTTGATGACGACAACATCTTAGACAGTAATTATTTTGAGGTTGCCATCAGGTCGATGCATGATCACCCCGATTGGGGGGTTTTTGGCGGTCAACAGTATCCATCACGCACTTTACGTACATCAAAAATTACAAAGGAGCTGTTGCCTTATGTAGGCATTCGATCTTTGGGTTTCGACGTTCTTGAAACTAACGCGACTCTACATTGGAATGAACTAGAGCCAATTGGTGCGGGAATGTGCTTAAGTGGTGCAATTGTGAAATATTTTCTAAACATGCAACTTGACGAAGAAAAGAAATATTATTCTTTGGGTCGAAAGGGTAGAAGCTTGCTTTCAGGAGAAGATAGCTACATAGCTCGCTTCGCGGCCAAGCTTTCCTTAAAATACGGATATAACCCAGAATTGAAGTTAGAACATTTGATCTGGCAAAAGAGACTTAAATTGTGGTATTTGTTTCGATTGCTCTACGCTTACGGTAAATCTGACGTTATTCTTGATTCTGCCTTAGGCATCCAGCCCACGTACCCATACCCTCGCTCATTTGTTCAAGCCCTACAATACTACTCCTGGCAACTCTTAAAAAGTAGAGCGGGATTTATCATCGGGATAAGGCAATGGGGCATATATTCCGAAAGTAAAAATATCAAAAATGATGTTCTAAAATAAAACCCGCGAAATTAGGACGAAGGATTCCTTCATCTCTGAATTTTCTCTCCTTCTTTCTTCGAAGCAACTCTTGAATACCTGCATTGAACGCTTCTTGATTCCCTCTTGGAACAATTCTGCAGTTTTTGTAGTACCTCAACTGCTCTTTTAGACCTCCCGCGTCTGAGCTGAGTATTGAAACACCATAGTACATTCCTGTTTCAATGATCCCTGATTGCGAAGCTTCAGCGTAATTGCAAATCAACAGCCTTGCATTTGCAATTAACAATTCTAACTCGCCCGAAGCCAACCATCGGTCTATGATAACTATTTGCTTTGTCTCAATTGAGATCTTTCCTTGGATGTTTCCCGCGATTATTATAGGAAGAGTTGTCGAACGCAAAAGTAAATCAAGGGTTTGAGATAGGTTCTTGTAAGTTTTTATCCGCCCACAAATAAGAATGTACTCTTCAGGTATATTCAATTGTTCGAATTCAATTGAAGAATTTCTACGCAACGTAAGGCAGGCAATAGAACTCACGTTATATTTCTTTTCTAATGTTTCGTTAACGTAATTACTGAGAGTTATAAAGTCTGAATTTTTTGTCCACCTTTCGATTGTTCTGTTGCGCGGCCAAATATCCCCCGGATGTCTTTCAGCGTCGTGAATGATTCTGACCAAATTTTGATTTTCATTGCTCTTTAATTTTGAGTCCCAAGGTGAAGACATAAGAATATAGACATTAAAGCTTCTACAATTTCTCCAAAATAGAGTATTCCTGATTCTTGAAAACACAGGCTCGAGAATAAGATAAAAAAAAGGAGAGTATTTGCGGTGAGGAATCAGCTTTGGAGGAAAATTGAAGACAACTGCATTTGTATTCGCTTGAATGTACTCAAAATTCTCTCTTCTTACTGACAAATTTAACGGCCGCGATGAGAATTGAGAGATTCCATTAACTGTGTCGACAACAAAATCTAATCCTCCACCCTTTTTACCCCAATATACGAAAATTGGTTCATGATAGAAATCCCCAACTGGCATGCGCCAATAGTACAGCTCGCAGCTTATTAGTTGAAAGCTGTGATTCTATTCTCACCAAAAATCCAAAAGATAGAGTTGATCGCCACTTCAGTTCGACAAAAATCGGTAAACAAATAGCTTCAAATTTCCATCTGCTATCGTCGTGTTCGCTACAAGTATTAACTTATCTCTCCTATCAGAAAAAATTTCCGTTTTCCCATACAGTTTCGTGGGACTCAAGACGATAACGTTTTTCCGCAAGCTTAATTCTTTTACATATGCCTTCAAATCCTTCAATTGCGAACTGTTAGTTATTGGCTGTCGCATGTCTTGGCAATGGAAACAGGCGTACCCGTAAAGTTGTGTGCTGGCGATTGAGGTTAGCCATGAATTTTCAGATGGATAAAGTATCCAAAGAGTCTCATGAGAAGGGATAGTTTTTTTTACAAATTGAGAGAATTTGAGTGCGACATTTTGAACATTTTCTTGAAATTGTGAACTCCATGATTGTGCGAAATCCAAATACTCACCGGCTATTGGTGCATTCGAATAGATCGAATATCCAACCCAGTTTTGATTGAGAGGTGCGGCCAACATGATTATGAGGATAAAGACTGGTACCAATCTTCGCAATCTTTCAAATAGATGCCAAGTCAAAATCAAGCCAATGACGAACAAGAGTGTTACGACGCGAAGTTGAGTAGAGCCTCCGAAGAGTTTCGTAAAATTTACTCTAGGGGATAATCTAAAAAAAAGAATTTGAAATATAATTGAACACGTGATCAATAATCTAGATGATCGAGACAATTGAATACACAAACAGTACATTATTAATGGAAGATAAAAAATCGCATAGAATGAGTATGAAAGCCAGGGACCACCAAAAATGGCGTGAAATATAACTCCAAGTAAAAAGGTTAAATTGCAAACCCCAAAAATTCGATTTGAATTTGTCTCAAAATTACGTCTCTTTAGAACAGAAATGTTGAAAACAAATTTTTTGTGCGAATTTTGCATCAGATTCAATTTATATTGTCCTGACCAGAACAAAATGATGACTAAAAATAGTAAGAGATATGCGGCAACACTATTCAAAGGCTTTGTCCAAAGCCCATTTTGGCTCGATTGAATTGAAATGATACTTTTCAATAATGCCTTGAAGTTTTCAAGAGTCGCTAATCCAACAAAATAGTACGACGTGATTCCTATACACGTGATTCCAATCGCGAAACCCAAGATCATTTCTCTAAAGTGGTTTTTTACACTCCTTTTATCCTTCTGAAGATTCCTAAATGTGAAGAATATTATTGGTGCTACGCATAGAATTGAGGAAAAATTGCAGAACATAACCATGCTAGTTATGAATCCGAGCCAATAGAACATTTTTCGCTTTGGCTCTACACCAGAAAGTAAATTGAAGCATACATAAAAAAGAGGAAATTCTAGAAGCATTCCGAAATTTGAAGAATAATCATCAGATACGTGCCGTAAAAAGAGCAAATTGTTTACTACGAATACTGATGTGAGAATAGAGTGGGCCGCAGAATTGCGCCCAGTACGAATGATGAATGAAGCCATAAGAAAGGCACTTACAGCTATTAACAATATTCGGAACTGTTGATTGTGTAGGCCGAGTGAATCTTGGATTTTGATGATCAAGATTGCTGGAATCCTCGTGGCTGTATAGGTTGAGCCATCTCGCAATTGCAACGCCTCAAAGTTGGAGGCATACCCGATGTAATAAAATGGATCTGGCCATCCAGCCCCATAAAATAGACGGATCTTTTCAATTGCGATTAGGAAACTTGTTAAAAATAGAATGGTTAAAAACGGAATAATTTTCCGCCACGTATTCAACGATTGTCTAAGTTTAGTTTCAAAGAGACTAAATTTGACCAAATTCTGATCCTTCATTTTCTTCCAAGAGCCATTTTGTGGATTAGACCTCTCATCTCATCTTCTGTAAATCTAGAGTTGTGCACTTATTCTTTATCTATTTTGATTTTAACGATTGCGAAAAGCCCAAAATTCCAGGAAAGGAATCTGAATGGATATCTAACGTATTTCACCTTGTCATGTTGAAATGTATAATCTAACATCGCCTTTACCGTGAGAAATCCATTTTTATGTTCATTTGCCCATAAGTACTTTGTCGTTAACATATCTTGTTGCATTTGCTTTGCAATCTTTTGATGGGAAGTGATATGCCGGATGGCCCGATACAGTATTCCGGGATCCATTGGTAGATATAAGTCAAGAATACCCTCGTGCTTTACTACTCGACGTAATTCAATTAATGTCTGCTCAATATCGCTTACATGCAACAGAACACACGTGCATATCAGACGATCAATACTGGAATCTCTGAGTGGAATATCGTCTGCAAAAGCCGAAATCAGTTTCAAATTTTTTCTTGACTTCACCAGATCCTTCAGAGTTTCTCCGGGGTAAGGATCCAAGAGGTAGTACTTTTGAAATGAGTGACTTACAAATCGCAGATGCTCTCCATCGCCTGCACCGATTTCTAGTACAAACTCAAAATTTTGATTATTGTCGTGACCTTTCTCAATGGCAGAGTGGTAAAAGTTCGTGAATCTTCCCAATAGCCCCGTGTAATGAATCTTCTTGTAATTCTTCCCGTAGTATCGTTTGGTAATTTCCAATGATTTCTTCATATTAGTGGCGCTCTTCAATTGCGGTAAAGGGTGGTCGATCTATCAAGGTTTCGTAAATTTTTCCAACGTATTCAAAGAGGATTGCCAGACTCAACAAGAACAGTGAAATTAAGAATCCAAGAAATGCGCGACTCCACTCGCCCTTAATGAGGAAATAAAAATTTATAGTTGTATTTGAGAATCCAGCGAAAACTAGAATGAGACCGAAAATTCTAATTGGCCGTGTCGAAAAGGCTAGAGCGGATTCGAGCGAAAGTTTAACCATCTTCCCAATTGAATACTTGGTTTTTCCAGCTTTTCTTGATTCTCTCTTATATTCATGATAAACCACTGACATCCCTAGGAGGGGTATGAGAAAACGATAAACTTTATTTTTTTCGCGGAGTGACCATAAGATTCGATTTGATGTCTCGTCCAGGATTCGAAAATCACCAGCATTTACTATTCTAACGTCCTTCGCCAACCGTGAGATGAAATAATAGAACACCCCAGCACTTGTACGCTTTGCAATTGAGTCAGATTCCCGGTCAATTCTTTGAGCTTGTACGACGTTTACCTTGGAACTAATTATTTTTTCGTACATCTCGGGAATTTCTTCTGGTGGGTCCTGCAGATCAGCATCCATTGTCAATGTATACAAACCAGTTGAATAACTCATGCCTGCGGTTAAAGCGTTCATATGTCCCTGGTTTGTCGCCATTCGAATAATTCTTATTTCTTTCGAGCTGTCTCGCTGCTCTCTCAAATAGTCCAATGTTCCATCTGTAGATCCATCATCAACAAAAATGATTTCATACGTCCAGTCATCGCCATGCCCGCTTTGGATTATTGACAATGCTTTCCTCAAGCGCGGTAGAAGCATGGGCAATACTTCATGTTCATTGTAAACAGGAATTACCACTGAGAGCATTATTTTCGACTCGTTTGGGAGCGTTGAATCCATACCGTAAATATACGGTAGTAGTGTTGCTTTGTGAACGATGATGAAATTAGAAATCTCGATAATCTGGAAAATACCCATTGGTGGTATTCAAGTAGAAAATATATATTAAAAAGATGGCTTTCCCGCCAGAAAACCAAAGCATTCATTCTTGATCTTGGGTCCGCGACTGGTGGAAATACCATGTTTATGAGATCTTTGGGTTTTGAAGTTTTGAGCGTGGAACTAAGCGATCTTGGATGTCGGATTCAAGAAGCGAAAGGTATTCCAGTTGCGCGTGCCGACGCTCGTGACCTTCCCATGGAGGACTGCTTTTTTGACATTGTGGTGTGTCTAGACCTTCTTGAACACATTGAAGAAGATTGGAAAGTCGTTGATGAAATCTACAGAACGTTAAAGCCTGGGGGAAGGTGTCTTGTAGCAGTCCCTGAAGATATGACAATGTGGTCTGATCATGATGTGTCTGTAGATCACATTAGACGATATAGCTCCGTTGAAATTGAACAACTCTGTAGAAAGAGTGGATTAGTTATACAAGAAATTTGGCATTCAAATGTCGTGCTTAAACCATTCGTAAGACTTCAACGAAAATTTTTGAAAGGAAGCGCATTAAAGGAAATGAATGAGTTCTCTAATCAACTCCTTTATTGCATCTCAATTCTTGAGCATTACATTTTTAGAAAAGTCCCTTCAGGTTTGACAGTATGGATTAGCCTAAAAAAACCTGACGTCGTTTGAAGTTTAAGAATCATCAAGATTAATATTGCAGTTAAAAATGGGATGAAATATTTTGATGATCCCAAATTTTATTAGTTGAAGAGTTTCGCCAATTTACTTTTAACATACCAAGCATCGAATAAAGTTATATCGTCGAGGATTCGGACATATCCTTTATGTTCTAACAATTCACCGACTAGACGCTCGTTTTGAGTGAAGTTGTGCTCAACGGATATAAAATCAAAAGAATACTCATCAAAGTTCAAAGACGAAAGAATTTCCCACTCTGATCCTTCTGTGTCAATCGACAAATAATTAATCATTTTTGGTGCATTGTGTTCGCTCAGTAAGTCATTCAAACTAACTGTCTTTACAGGGTAATTATCGGATCGCTGCCTGTAGATTGACATATGGTCCAAGTTGGTTAAGTGTGAGAAAGTAGAAAGCATGGGGTCTGTTGTTTCAGAAAATTCAAGATAGTCTCCTGACGTGCGAAACACTGCTCTCGAATCAATACTAGAGACTCGATTTTCAGAAATTTTTTCACGCCAAAATTTGGCGGGCTCCACAAGTATGCCGTTCCACGAGCAAAATTTTTCCAAATAATAAGTATTACTTAGACTGATACCGTCGCAAGCTCCAATTTCCACGAAATAATCTTTTTCCTCAAAATTGGTAACCCTTGCAGCGACGACATCTTGCAATAATTGTGACTTGGAATTTTTGAATGCAAAAGATAGCAAGGACAACATGCTCTCTGGGCAATTCCTGAAAAGAATCTCTCGAATTTGTTCTCGTGAGTTTGACAAACGAAATGCTTCGAGATCTTGGTTTCTTGCTTCGAGATCTTGGTTTCTCGCTTCGAGATCTTGGTTTCTCGCTTCGAGATCTTGGTTTCTCGCTTCGAGATCTTGGTTTCTTGCTTCGAGATCTTGGTTTCTTGCTTCGAGATCTTGGTTTCTTGCTTCGAGATCTTGGTTTCTTGCTTCGAGATCTTGGTTTCTTGCTTCGAGATCTTGGTTTCTTGCTTCGAAATGAGTTCTGTATGATTTCTGAACGATTTCAAAGGAAGTCATGCGCAATGAAAAATTTATCACTTTTGGATAAAGATCTCGCATACGCCCCTTCCGTTTGGGGATTCCAGATCTATCACTCAAGGCCATAATGTTAGTCTACATTATGAGGCCAAGTAGGTGTTAAGTAGTGCTAGCAGTTTCAAGTTCCTAAAAAACATATCAGAAATCCAGGGAAGTTTTCCAATTATATGAAAAGAAACTTTGACGCGGTTCCAAATTATCATCGAGATCCTGTGAATATATTCTTAGTCCTGAAAAATGCCAGAATAATCTTTTTATACCGTTTAAGACGGGCCTTTTCGCAACTTTTAGGTTTGCCGGGTATTTCTTTATCCATCACATTATCAAATGAAGAGAGGGGGTTCTTTTCGCTTCTTTCTGGGTATGTAGATCTCATTGAGTACTGCAATAACTCAAAATTAGAGCCAAATGTATTTATTCAAAATTTGAATTATCATGCTGACGGAGAAGACTTATTGGAGAGTCTTTTTGAGATGACTTCGCGTGTCCCTAAAGAAAAATGCACGATGGGAATCACAATAAGGTCCGCAGATGAACTACCTTTTTTTCGGAAAAAAACTTTATTTCTTGGCTCAAGCAAAGCTAAATCAATAGTACGAGAGCATTTAAGGGTAAAAAAATTTCTTGGTGATGAAATTGATCGCTTCATCCGTGACAGTCGAGCTAAGCACTTTGTTGGAATACACTGGCGAGGAACGGACCATATTTCGGAGGCTGACCCAGTCGAATTGGACCAGATTCTCGAAACTCTAAATTTAATTTTAATCAACGATCCGTCACCTCGAATCGATAGTATCTTTATCTCGTCGGATGAAGAATTGAAGATTAATTCTCTAGCTTCCGCCTTGGGCAATAAATATTCAAATATAAGTATTTTCTATTCAAACTCATTTCGTTCATCAGATGGTAACGCCATTCATTTAGGAACGTCAAAAAGGGTCCGGATAGAACAAGATTTGAGTAAAGATGCGTTATTTGATTGTCTAGTTTTATCACAAAGTCGAGTGCTAATCCGTGTTGCTAGCAACTTGTCAGCTTGGTGCTCACTCTTTAATCCAGATATCGCTTCAGTAAAACTTAGTGAGCATAAACCTAATCTAAATTATTACGAATGGAGGTGGATGGATTAGATAGTAAATTCTCACAATATGACGTGATAAGCCAATCAATGCTGGAAAGCAAGGCTTAATATAGGTGGGGCGCAAATGCTTTTGAGAATCTTACTTTTGGATTTGTACTCTGAATTTCTGAGTAAATCAGAATATTCTACGCGATGATTTTTTTAACTTTCGTCTTGCGCCCCCCCCTGCTTAATCACATTCTTTGGCATCACTGATTTAGCCTCTGGCTTTTTGGTTGCTGCTGTCTTCTTCGCCGCACTCTTCTTCGCCTTCTTAGGAGCTCCACCGTTCTCAGCCTCCCAGGCACGGCGCCCTGCTAGTAATTCGAGGCCGCGTTCTAGTGTCATGAATTCGACCGTGTCGCCACGGCGGAGGGTTGCATTGGTCTCGCCGTCGGTGATGCACATGCCGAAACGGCCGTCTTTGATGACGATTTTGCGACCTGTAGCTGGATCGACGCCTAATTCTTTGAGTCGCGGTTTGGGCACGCCACGCCGGCGAACCTTTGGCTACTTGAAGATCTCGATCGCTTCTTCGAGTGTGTTCATCAGGAGCCGATCTTCAAAGGTAAGTCTGCGGCTGATGGCACCGCGGGTCATGTGTGGGCCTTAATGACCATTTTGCACGGTGATTTCGACGACTTCAGATTGCCCGATATTTCTTGGAAGTGAGAGAAGATTCGGTGCATCATTGAAGGTGATGATGTCGAGATCCATGGTTGATAGAGGCGTTCAGGTCATTAGCTTTGGCACATCTCTCTTCTTGTGGGGTTTTTTGAGTTCGCCGTTTTTTGTCTGGGACTAATTCTGGTTCTGAAAAGACTTCGATGAAATAAGGGTCGCGTCGAGCAGATTTTGTGATAATTGGAAGGCTTATTCGTGGGTCTATGCCATTTTCACGTTCACCTGATGGTTTGGCGAGTAGTTCTTCGGAGAGTTTGAGGGGCAAAATTCCTCGCGCCTTGAAATTGCGTAACAGTAAGGTCATTTTTTGATCGTAAAACCCAGAGCCTCGGGCCGGGATTGAACCGGCGACCTGCCCATTACGAGTGGGCTGCTCTACCACTGAGCCACCGAGGCGAAACTAACTGAACTAGCCAAATCTTATCTGAGAATCGCATGCCCACGACCTCGGCTATCTTTCAAAAACCTTGGTTAACCTTGGTGCATGACAATGCGGCTTCTAGGTGCGGTAATTCTCGCGGGGCTAGCGGGGCCACTGCTTCGAATCCCAAAACGACTTAGCCTTCCAGTAGCTATCGGTGAACTTTTAATCGGTGGAATCCTCGGGCACAGCGGCTTCAACAAAATCCCTACCGGGGATCAAACCCTTACTTTGCTGGCAACTGTCGGCTTCGCGCTCTTGATGTTCACAGCTGGTAGCCACATCAACTATCGAACCTTTACTAATAAATCACTTGGGACAGTGGCACAAGTTTTAGTTTTAAATGCCATGGTCGCAGCCGCACTTGGTTATGGAATCGACAAGGTCGCACACTTCTCGCACTGGCAGCTGCTTGCAATTATTGCATTCTCAAGTTCGGCAGCTTTTGTTATTCCAATTGTTGCTCTTGCTACTTCACAACCATCAATTGAAGTCTTAATTGCTCAAGTCACTATCGCAGACGCGCTCTCGTTTTTTGCTCTGCCATTTTTCACTCAGCGAGCTCATCAACTCCAGGCTGTAGAGGGTGCTCTTATTGTTCTCGCTGTTGCAGTAATTCTTTATTTTGTACTCCGTTGGGGCAAAGCTCGAGGCTATTTGGATCGCACACATGAACTCTCGAAAGATGATCACCTTGGGTTAGAACTTCGAATCAGTTTGGCGCTGCTACTTCTTGTTGCGGCACTCGCACTACGTTTTCATTCATCAGTCATGGTTGCGGGCTTTAGCCTAGGTGTCGCACTGGCAAGCATTGGAGTACCACACCGATTAGCTCGCCAACTCTTTGCAGTCAGTGACGGACTATTTGCGCCTATCTACTTTGTCTGGCTGGGTGCTTCAATCAATATTAGAAATACTTTTTACTCCAGAGATGCCCTGTTATTGGCACTCTTACTTTTTGGTGCTGCCATCATCGCTCATCTGCCGGCGCTATTTTTTAAGCAGAGCTTTAAAAGCGTACTGCTTGCTAGCGGTGAATTAGGTATTCCAGCGGCTGCAGTAACACTTGGCACAGCTAATGGTGTTTTAACTGCGGCCCAAGCTGGCGCACTCATGCTTGCTGCAACTGGAACGCTGCTGGTGGCCTCGACCCAACGCTATTCTTAAACCATGGAACTCAGCGCAACGCTCTGCAATCACGTCGAAACTCCCAACGGACTTCTTTATATTCAGGGTGGCGGCATCGACCGAGTCACTATTCCGCTTAATGTTCCCGCGCCTTGGCTCATTAATATCGCACTCGCAGTGAGTTTGAATGTGGGCTGGGATGAAACAAATATCGAGCACACGCTCGCAATTCATCTGCGCGATATCGATGGCCAAGATGTTCGGCTGCCGACTGGTCCCGATACTTTTGGGCCATTTCAAGCCGAGATGAAGTTCAATTTGGGTCGCCCTGATGGATTAGATAATGGCGAACCACAACTTCTCAACGTTGGATTTAATCTGCCAAACTTGCCAATAGTCAGGCTTGATTCCTATGTCTTCACCCTTGAGGTTGATGGCAAGGAATTAAACCGTGTTCGATTTAAGGTTGTTGCTGCGCCTATTGCTCAGTGAACCTATAACTCCATGACTTTGCGCCACGAATAAGTGGCGCAAAGTCATGGAGTTGCAGTTGGTGATGGAGTAGCCCCTCGTGTGCGACCGCCACCGAATCCGCCGGTTCCAGTACCGCCTGCTCCTGCGCCACCGCCAAATCCTCCTCCAGCACCTCCAGCACCCGGAGTGATACCGAGTACTGATGCACAAGCAGTGAGTGCGCTACGGAAATTTGGATCTTGGAAGTTTGGTGGGCTTCCAGCAGTAATAGTGACACCGTTCTGCTTGAAGCAAGCGACAACTTGTGGATCAGAGAACTTGGCTGCAAAGCCACCGCCGGCACCAGCACCCGCACCGAATCCTCCAGCCGGACGTCCGCCCGCTGCTGCACCTGCACCAACGCCACCAGCTGCAGAAGTTCCACCTGTAGCTGCTTTTCCAGAAGTGGTTCCGTTTGTTGCACCTGCTTTTCCTGAGGCTTTACCGCTACCGCGCGTTGTTGTTCCACCAGCACCAGACACGGCACCAGTTCCTGCTCCGCTTGCGGCCCCGCCAGCGAATCCACCCGCTCCTGCAGGCGCACCTGCGCCACCTGCCGCAGCTGCTGCTGCCGTGTCAGTAACGCGAGCAGCATCACCCGTCTTTAGAGACGAAGCTTGAGTTGGGTCAGACAAAGTAATCGTTACATCTGAACCAGAAACTTTTGTGATTGTTCCGGTAATGCGTGCGCCACCAAAACCGCCGAATCCTGCGCCACCGCCGGCCGCTGCAGCGCCTGCGCCACCAGCCGCACTTGCTCCAGAAGCTGCGCCGCCGCCGGCAAATCCACCGCCGGCAAATCCACCGCTGGCAAATGCCGAGCGAAGTGAACTTGCTGCACCAGCGACAGAGGAAGTGATCTGTTTGTTGGTGTAGTAATGGCCGTACCAAATACCACCCGAGACCAAGACGGTTGCGGTTAAGAGCAGACTCAATCGCTTGGTGTACTTATCGGTCCACTGGAATGCACCCTTTGCCAACTCATCCTTGAGGTTATCCTCAACGTCGGTTGCGAAGAGATCAAACTTTGGCTCTTCAGGTTGTTGTGATGGATTATTCATAGCGCAGTGCCTCGATTGGTCGTAGTGATGCTGCTCGTGATGCTGGGTAGCCACCGAAGAAGACACCGATCAGTGCGCTTACTCCGAAAGCAATAATGATTGATGCAGGAACCAAAATCGGTTTTGTTCCCGCAATCGTAAAGTGCGAACCAAATATGCCAAGCAAAACACCGAAAGCTCCGCCCAATAACGACAATATCGTCGCCTCAATCAAGAACTGCGAAAGAATGGCGCTCTTTGGAGCACCAATTGCTTTTCTGATTCCGATTTCACGGGTGCGCTCGACAACGGTCACCAACATGATGTTTGTGATTCCGATTCCGCCCACCAAGAGTGAAATCGCAGCCACCGCGCCAAGAAGCGTTGTGAAGGTTTGTGAGCTTGATGCCGAAGTTGTTAGCAGTGATGCTTGGTTAAAGATTGAGAAGTCGGCAGAGGCCGAGCCTTTAATTCCATGGCGAGCATCCAAAATGGTAGTGATTTCAGATTGCGCAGCCGTTGTCGCTGTTGGGCTCTTGGCTTCTACCAAAATTGAAGAGAGTGGTTGATAACCAACAATTGTGTTCTCGGCTGTGGTTAGAGGAATAACAACAAGTGAATCGCCATCTGAGAAACCAGATGATCCTTTGATAGTTGTGGTTCCGATAATCTGGAACGGAATTCCCGCACAACGCATGGTCTGGCCAACCGGATTGTCGCTACCAAAGAGCGCCTGCGCCACCGTGTTACCAATGACTGCAACGCGTCGACCTTGGGTCACATCGTCGTTTGTGAAATAGGAACCTGTGGCCACCTGGGTATTAGAAGCTTCGAAGTAAGCGGGCCAGGTGCCCACAAATGTGCCAGGAGTGACAGTGTCTGTGCCGACAACGCAGGTTCCGGTCACGTTTGCGATCGGAGCAACCTGCTTAATATCG
>Ga0164297_10003017_pt1 | contig 16045 bp, 13 predicted proteins | sample GEODES058metaG_FD_113539 | JGI IMG/M metagenome (GOLD analysis project Ga0164297, IMG submission 113539) | Dystrophic lake water microbial communities from Trout Bog Lake, Wisconsin, USA - GEODES058 metaG | ecosystem: Environmental > Aquatic > Freshwater > Lake | place: USA: Trout Bog Lake...
TCGTGGGGACGCTATGCAAATCAAGCCCTGCGCTTCTGGGTTAACCATCAAAATTAACCTTATATGTAAGAATTTTTGATGTCGCTAGATTCCCGAACGCATCTTTTACGGTTGCAACCAATTGAACGATTGTTCCAGCCTTGTAATCTGTCGGATGTATGTAAGTTCGAAATAGCCCTGCGGGAACATCCGCGGAACCGAAGGTCCGATGATCAGTGCTTCCGAGAGACTTCCAACTCTTTCCAGGAAGGCGAGCACTGAAAGTCACCGTTTCAAAATCATTCCCTGGAACGTTCGCGGCAACTTGGATCCATCGCGCGGTATTAAAATCCACACTTGGAGTTAACAAACTGATACTGAGTTTCTTTCCGGCACTTGGCAACGCAGCTATAAGTTGATCGGCCTTCAACACGACCCAGCTACGTGGGGCCAAGGACATGGAAACGCTACTTCCAGCAACCTTGATCGACTGCGCGCTCCCACTAACGACGCTCCATGAAGCACTAATAGTTGAAACTGGGGCGGTGAAGGACGAATCAGAGTCTCCAGTATTGAATGCCACTAAAAATTCCTGTTTATTTGCGTACCTGCTGATAGCAAAAACAGAATCATCCCCGTAGCGCACTTGCTGGGTGCCAGATCTGAGTGCAGGATATTTTGCGGTAAGAGCCTGGAGAGATGTAATTACATCTTCCATTGGATTATGGATATCAAATGCGCTCTGGCTCCCAATAGGAGTGGATCCGATTCGAAACTCCGTCTGCCAACTCGGCACCTGTGTCGCAAACATATCCTGACGAGCAGCCTGATCTCCCCCAGTACCTGTCATACCCTTCTCGTCTCCGTAATAGAGGATGGGTCCGCCGCGGAGAAGGAAGAGCAAGGCATCACTCAATTCATCTCGTTGCAGCATCGCTGCATCCCCTGAAAATTGATTTGCGCTATAAATTACCTTTCCAATGCGACCCATATCGTGGTTGCCCATAAAAGTGGCTAATCCGTAAGCGCTCGTGGACGCCGTGGTATAGAAATCATCACTGTTAAAGAATTCAGCTAACTGCTTTCCTGTGGCGGAATTCGTGACGTATTTAGAAGAAATAGCCTGAAGTGGGAAATCTAAAACACTTGGCAAACCCTGTTCGGTGACATAGCTAGCCGTCAAAGATGGGTCGGCAAAAGAAACCTCTCCATATATTGGAAAGCTTGAGTGTCCCGAGGCGTGCGCCACCTTCAAAACTGCAGGAATGAACCTCTGCCAAAATGCGGCATTTACATATGGGACAGTATCGATTCGAAACCCATCGATATTAAATTTAGTAATCCAACTGGCCCATAAATCGATTTCTCCCTGAAGCACCGCAGGCTTTTCCGTGAAGAGATCATCTAATCCATAGAAGTCACCATCGAGAAAAGTTGACCCGTCACTAAAATCTATATTTCCGCGATTGTGATAATTCGTCAGATCGTTGAGAAAGGCAGGTGCTTTTACGTTTGCCAATTCTGGTGCTATTTGCGGAACATTGGGGAAAGAATTTGCAACGCACATTTTTGGAAAATTAGATAGCTCTGCAAAATCGGCTGGGTTGAAAGGTTTGCCATCACAAGTCTTGTATGGAGCAGATGTGTTGTTTACATATCCATAATTACCGCTCTGGTATCCGATCACATCTGCGGTGTGATTAACCACTATATCCAAAATCACTTTCAATCCGAGGAGATGAGCTTGCTTTACGAGTTCTTTAAAGTCCGCTTCTGTTCCTAAGTGTGGATCAATTGTGGTGAAGTCCAGCCCCCAATAACCGTGATAGTCAGCAGATCCATTTTGTACGTATTGCCCCTTCACCGGCGGGGTAACCCATAAGGCCGTAAAACCCATAGCTTTTATATATGGGAGGTGGGCCGTAAGTCCTTTGAAGTCACCTCCGTGGTAGAAAGCCGGACTTGTTGGGTCATATCCAGAGACGAGGCATGGCGCAGCGATACATCTAATTCCAAGGTCGTCATTAGAAGTATCCCCGTTTGCAAATCTATCTGTGAGAACGAAGTAGACGGATTGAGTGCTCATATCCCCACGCGCCACCGGCAGTGAAGGGGCAGTATTCGAGAGAGCGTTAACAGGCGGAGTTGGAAAACCTAGGAGCGCACCAAAGCCCAGCGACAAAACGGCGACTACTGAGAGGGCCTTGAATTTCATTTTACAAATGAGCCAGTCGATATATTCCAACTGTGGCTGCTGAATCGTTGCGAGAGAAATTGACACCAAATAGAGGAGGACCAAAAAGTGTTACTTCTGCCTTCAGGCCAAATGGAGCGAGTGAAAAATCTATTTCAGTAGCTGTGCGAGAAATGACGATCAGTAGCGTCTCAGTTTTGGATTCGCGCAAATATGCCACATGATCATCAGCAATATTTATAAATCGTAACCCTCCATGCGCTAAAGCGTCACTAGTTCTTCTTATTTCAACCAACTTCTTCACTGATTCAAAGAAAGGTTGATCCCATCGCTCTGGATGCTCCCAGGGAATCGTACGTCGGGAATCCTCTCCCCAGGCTCCTTCAATTCCGATTTCATCCCCGGCAAATATTGAAGGTACTCCAGGATAGGTGAGTAGTAACCCCATGCCCGCTAAATGTTTAACTGAATCTCGGCCCACAACATTCCGAAAGCGAGCGGTATCGTGAGAATCCAAGAGCAACATGCTTGCCTCAAGGTTTCTCCATGGAATCCCGGCATTAAAATTAACCATTGCAGACACTAATTGTCCGCCGGTCACATGGGGAATATCGGTTGGCTGTCCAAAAAAACCATATGAAATTTGAGGATTATGGTTGAGCCAACCCCAAATGGGTCTCATGAATCCGTTGTAATTCATGGTGCCATGCCAGCCTAGACCATCAAGATCTGATGGAAAATGGTCCGCGTTCTCGGCTACTAGCCAAGCATCTGGATTTGTTTCATCCATTGCCCGACGAATTCCATATACGACCTCATCATGAAAATCATCTTCTAGATATCTCCCGGTCATATTTCCAACATCAATCCTCCACCCATCCATGGAGTATGGAGATTGCAACCACTTTCGAACGATTGACTTCTTGCCCGAATAAAGCCGACGTTTTAATGCTTCCGAAGAGAAATTAAATTTTGGAAGACTAGCCAATCCCCACCATCCCACATACCCGTGGGGAATGGACTTATCCCAATAGAAAAAGGTGCGTTCCGTGGATTTCTTCTCCTTGAGCGCCTTTTTCAGCCAGGGATGCAACCTGCCGCAATGATTTGTGGTCAAATCCCCCATCACCTTTATCCCCAATTTAGACGTCGCTTTCTTCAGCGAAAACATCGCCTTGTCCCCGCCTAATAAGGGATCTACGTGGTCGAAGGAAGAAGCGTCATACCTATGGGTTGAATTCGCCGGGAAGAATGGCGTGAAGTAAATGCCATTTACTCCTACTTCAACAATATGGTCGAGATGCCGCTCTACTCCGAGTAGATCTCCACCGAATAGTTGTACACCTGTCGTTTCATCTTTCCCCTTTGGTAGATCATCCCAATCACGGCGGATGAAGTTATCTGGGGTTTTTCTTTTCTTTCCTGAGCTTGCAAATCGATCCGGAAAGATTTGATAAAAAACTGAGTTATGTATCCACTGTGGAAAATGAGGACGAGCTACAAGCTTAAAATCATTTGTACTCGTAACTTCGTACTGAAAAATACCCGCACCATTTAACCAGGCGTACGTTCCATCCTTTATGAGCAGGAATCGATAAGGCATAACTGAATTCAAAATAGAAACGTCAACCGCCCACCATACTTCGACTTCATTCTCACCAGTTATAGACATCTCAAAAAGACGTGGCTCGCCATCGTGATACACGCGAAGCATTGCGCGGTCTAAAAGTAAATCCTTTGAAATCCTAAACTTGAACTGAACTACCTCTCCAATTTTTGGTTCACTAGTGCTGAGGTATTGCTCGCTGCCGTCGTGGTGCGCAAAAAGTGGAGACTTCATAGCGAGATAGACCTCTCTTCAAAAAAAATGGATGGATCAGCCTTTTGTAGCGCCTTGAGTCAAGCCACCGATAATGAACCTTTGCAAGGATAGGAACAAAATCACAAGAGGTATAGAAGCAAGAAGTGATCCAGCCGCAAATGGACCCCAATTTTGACCAAATTGCGCCCCCACGAAGGAATTCAAGCCAACCGCAACGGTGCGCTGATGCACATCCGTTAGGAAGAGTGAGGCCAAGATAAATTCATTGAAGGTACCGATGAATGCGAGTAACGCAGTCACGGCAAGCACTGGGGCTGCGAGTGGGAAAAAGATAAGCCAATAGACCTGAGGGGTGGAAGCACCATCAATACGAGCAGCTTCATCGAGCTCCAAAGGAATGGTGTCAATATAACCGCGGAGCAACCAGATATTTACTCCCATAGATCCACCCAAGTAGATCAGGAGCAAGCCACCCAGACTTCCAAGGCCGATTGCCGGGAACACGGTATAAACGCGCTCCATCATTACATAAATTGCGGCCAAGGCGAGGAATGAGGGGAAAACTTGAACCAGCAGAAGGGCCTGAAGTCCAACTTTGCGACCGCGGAATTTCATTCGGCTAAATGCAAATGCCGAAGCCCCACCAATAAAGACCGCGATAATCGAATTACCGGTAGCCAATAGAACCGAATTCAATATCCAACGCGGGAAGGGAACTGCTGGATCCGTAAACAAAAGCTTGTAATTTGCCCAGCTAAATTGGGTTGGGAAGAACGAGCCGGATGTCAAAATTCCAGTTGGGTTGAAACTCGATTCAATGACCACATAAATAGGAAAGAGAATGAACAGTATCAATAGCCATATGTATGCGTGGCTCAGGAGGTGAGCCTTGGAAATTCGAGGCTTATTTTTCTTCACAGCTTGAGTGGCCATTAGTTCACCAAGTCCAATACTCTCGATCTACGTAAACTCCACAAGGAGAGCGAAGCTACGATGAGGAAAATCAACATAGAAATCGCGGAAGCCAATCCGTAGTTCTGGCTAGAACCATTAAATGCTGTTTTGTAAGTATAGGTAATCAAAATATCTGTTGCTCCCGCAGACTTGTTATGGAGGACATCCGTCGGTCCACCGCCCGTAAGGAGATAAATCAAATTGAAATTATTAAAGTTAAAAGCGAAAGAGGAAATCAGAAGAGGAGAGAGAATTTGAAGGAGAAGAGGCAATTTAATTCTGCGGAGAATTTGAGTGCCACTCGCTCCATCCATCTCAGCTGCCTCTTCAAGATCTGCAGGAATGGCCTGTAACGCTCCGGTGCTGATTAAGTAGAAATAAGGCAGTCCGAGCCAAAGATTCACGATAAGAACCATCATTCGAGCCAGCCAAGGGCTATCAAAGAAATCTATGTGGGTATGGAACAGTCCGTTGACCGCTCCAAATTGGGTGTTGAACATACCTTTCCAAATAAGAATGCTCATAAAACTTGGGATCGCATACGGAAGAATCACGATAGAACGATAAAACCGTTTGAATCGCAATTTTTGATCAAGAGCAATTGCAAGCAATAAACCGAAACCAAACATCAAAATTACAGTGGTTGCAGCGAAGAAGAATGTCCAGATGAATACACCAATAAATGGCCCTCTGACATTTGAGTCCGTCAATAGATGTGAATAATTTTCAAATTTATTGAATGCCTTCCAGCCCGGATAGAGCTTGTCGGCGGGATTCGAAATGTTTGCAAAATTACCATTGCCATTATCTTTGTACTTCTTGCCATTCAGTGAGTTGGTAAGGATTCCGGATTTTGCATCAAAGTGAATCGTTTGCGTCAAGAGTGCAGCTGTCGAAGTATCCTGCGGTTGGATGAAGTTTCCATCTGGCATTGGGAATTTAGCAGAGGTAATTACGCTATCTAGATTGGCCTCTTGATCAGGCGTATATGGCGTAAATCCTGAAATTCCAACCGCATCACCATTTGCGTTAATTTTAAAAGTACCCGGCGTTAACTCTTTTACAGCTTGGTTAGTTGCAATGTATGAGATGTGCGTTGCAGGGTTGGTTAGGAGCGCTGTAAATGTTCCAGCGTCTGATCCCAAAACCATGTCATAGGACGTGTTGGCAGAGTCGGGTGTTAAACCATTATTGAGCAGCTGAGTAAATGCTTCGGGCTTGCTGATGACATTTCCTGTTTGGAAATTGAAAACCGACATCTCCACCGTATATCCGACCGGTATAACCACAAACAGAATAAGCAGCACAAGGCCCGGAAAAAGAAATTTGAAAGGCATGGTGCGCTTTGAAAAATAAACCCCATTCGCCAAGATCCCTACCAAGGCTATGACCGCTGCCAGCACGTTCGAGTGCTTGTGAACAGCAGAAAGCAACATTGCAAGCAGGAGGGCATCTACTGCGCCCATAAAAATTATTTTGGCTGCTAAAGCAATAGTCCCCGTGAAACCCGAAAAGCGATTCAACAAGGCCTCCAATTAATAGGGTGATTTAAATCTTGCTTCAATTTTAACTTAAATTAAAACGAGCCGACAGTCTTCACTGCCGGCTCGTTTCTTTAATTATTTGCTACAGACTAAAGAGATGCGGCCGCATCGTTAAAGTCCTTTTGTTCAATTGCAGCGGCGGCATTAGCACTAGCTGCCACATCTTGTCCCTTTACAAAGATCGCTGTGTAAAGAGCAGTGAGTGTGTCATACCAGTTTGTTCCGCCAGCCTTGTCATCAAGCAGTGCTGATACCTGTGGAGTACCACCTTGAGCAGCCTGGGCTACTCCGAGTGTTAGTGGATCAGTAACTTGTGTGATTGCTGCACTGTTAGCTGGTGGACGAGTTGATGCCTTGTACATGGCAACTTGTCCATCTGCTGAAGCGAAGTACTTCAAAAGGAGCTGACGAGCACCGATTGAAACACCATGTGTAGATGCGTATGAGGTCAGAAACGCTCCAGAGTAGTTAACCCACTGTGTTGCAGTTCCGCCGTTGAGACCTGGAATAGTAGAAAGACCAAAGCTGAGTCCAGCCTTTGTGTATCCGCCATAGTTCCATGCACCAGTGATCGCAAATGGAATCTTGCCGGCAGTGAATGCTGCGTTGCATGAATCCCATTGGAAGAATCCAGTTGACTTTCCTGATGAATCAAGGAGGTACTTCTTAACATTGCCAATGAAAGCAGGTGAGTTAAGAACAACCTTGGTGTAATTAGGCTTGTTCTTTGAAATATCCCATGCTCCTCCGCCAAAGCCGTTGAGGAGTGCTTGAGTTCCCCATGTACCGTCTGCGGCGCAGACGCCACCAACGAGACCCTTTGAACTCTTATTAGCGTTATAGAAGTTCACCATCTGGACCAAACTGGTCGGTGCAGAGTTACCAAATAGTGCCTTGTTATAAACCAAAGCTGTTGTATCAATATCTAGAGCAACACCATATTGCTTTCCACCATATGACATAGCTGAGATTGCGCCCTTTGCAAATTGGGCATTTGCGCTACCTGGTTGGATTGAGGCCAATTTGCCTGACTTCGCATCGAGTACGAAGGATGCAGGTCCCGTAAGTACATCAGGACCGCTGGCCGCTGTTGCCTTTGACCACGCGTCTTGGAGAGCGCTCAGTGCTGAGAAAAATTTAACCTGGATCTTGTAACCAGGAACGATGGTTGTATTTCCACCAATCAATGTTTGAAGCTGTGGACCGCGTTGGTCATCAGCCCAAACAATCAGTGTGCGGGTTGCAGCATTAGCAGTAGGTACGAGCAATGCTGAAGCCACTAGTGCTGCGCTGGCAACAGTGCCAACCAGACCGAGTTTCTTTTTCATTCATTCCTCCATGGATTATTAACTTTTGAAGTTCCCCTCAAAAGTTTCGACGCGTGTCGAGCAGTAGTGCTAATCTATTACGAAGAATCCATAAAAAACAGCCCCGCACCACTCATCTCACGGATTGTGACAAAAGCGTTATAAATGGTTACCAGAGCGGAAGTCGCTAAGAAAGCCGGTGTATCTGCCAGCACAGTGACTTATGCCCTAACTGGAAAGCGTTCTATCAAGCCTGAGACCCGCGAAAAAATTCTCCGAGTTGTTGCTGAGCTCAACTATGTACCTCATTTTGCGGCGGGAGCCTTAGCTGGCGGCAAATCCAAGACCCTGGCAATGCTCTTTCCTGGAAGCGCCGCGGGTATCTCCCCCGTTGCCCTTCAATACATCACCGGTGCTGTTAATGCAGCCAGCGCTCGAGGATACGCACTCATTCTCTGGCCTGCCGACAATGCAGATATGCAACAGATTGCTACTCTCGCAAAATCCGCACTGCTCGGCGCGGTACTTCTCATGGAAATTCAATTAGCGGATGCCCGCGTTGCATATCTGCTTGAGCAGGAAGTTCCGCTCACCATGATTGGCCGTACCCAAGATCCGAGTGAATTAAATTATGTAGATCGAGATTTTGAAGAGGTAGCCCAGCGCGCGATCACCTACTTCAACGAACTTGGTTATAAGAAAATTGCCTTCCTTACGCAAGCGAGCGAAAAGAAGACCAGCAATCCTCGCGGTGTAGATAAACGTTTTCAATCGGCCATTTTGTCGAATGCCAAATCGCACGGAATAAAGGCATTTGAAATTCCAAGCCTCAATGATCCAAGCTCCGGGCGACTCGCCTATCAAGCGATGCGCAAAAAGCATAAAGAGATTAAGGCAGTTCTTGCACTACCTGATTTAGCCACAATCGGATTTATTAATGGTGCTCACGAAGAGGGCCTGCGAATTCCAGAAGATTTATCAATAATTTCCGTGAACACTCCAAGGGCACAGATAAATATGTCCTGGCCAAAATTAACAACGGTCGATCTGCCTGCTTACGAGATGGCGGCGTCGGCAATCAACATCACTATTGATGAATTAGAAGGAATACCAAATCCCGAGAAGCAACAATTATGGGCCGGGGACTTGATCGTTGGCGATTCGACGGCACCGTTTAAACCTTAAAGGAGATTGCCGCGAAATTTCTTTCGCGGCCTCCCTACTTAGTTATGAAGCGCGTGAACAGTCTCGTCCCAGCCCTTTACATCCTTCGGGCTACGAGGACCAGGTCCTACATAACGAGCCGAAGGACGGATGAGGCGACCGGTGCGCTTCTGCTCGAGGATATGAGCAGACCAACCAGCAGTACGTGCCGCTGTAAACATTGAGGTGAAGAGTGGTGCTGGAACTTGCGCAAAGTCCAGAACAATCGCAGCCCAGAATTCAACGTTGGTCTCTAGAACACGCTCTGGATGGCGCTCATGAAGTTCAGCGAGCGCAGCCTTTTCGAGTTCCAGTGCTACTTGGTAGCGAGGAGCATTGAGTTCTTTGGCAGTGCGACGAAGGGTGCGAGCGCGAGGATCTTCGGCTCGATAAACGCGATGGCCAAAGCCCATCAAACGCTCTCCGCGATCCATGATGCCCTTTACATAGGCGCGGGCATCGCCCATCTTCTCAACGCCTTCGATCATTGTTAATACGCGAGCAGGAGCTCCACCATGCAGCGGTCCTGACATTGCGCCGATAGCACCTGATAGTGATGCAGCAACATCTGCTCCAGTTGACGCAATGACGCGCGCTGTAAAGGTAGATGCATTCATTCCATGTTCGGCTGCTGAAACGAAGTATGCGTCAATTGCACGTACATGAAGTGGGTCTGGCTCTCCGCGCCAACGGATCATCATGCGCTCGACAACGGTATGAGCTTTATCAATTTCAGATTCTGGAACTACTGGCATCACGACTCCGCGCGCCGACTGCGCAACATAGGAGAGCACCATCACAGATGCGCGAGCAAGATTGGAACGCGCCTCTTCATCAGAGATATCAAGAAGTGGCTTCAATCCCCAAGCCGGAGCTAGCATTGCAATCGCTGACTGCACATCTACGCGGACATCTCCGGAGTGGACTGGAAGTGGAAAGCGTTCAGCTGGTGGAAGTCCTGGGTTGAATTCATCGTCAACGAGTAGACCCCAGACATTTCCAAAGGTGACTCGACCGACGAGATCTTCGATATCTACCCCGCGATAACGAAGGGCACTGCCCTCTTTATCTGGCTCGGCGATAGTCGATTCAAAGGCAATGACACCTTCTAGTCCAGGCTTGAAATCTTCGCTCACGAAAAATCCCTCCAACGTAGGTACGCTTATTCTTACGCTAGATGGTGCGCGGTACAAACCCCTCGGCCCTAAATAGCCGAATGGGAGAAAGTGACGTTAGATACACCTATGAGCAGTAGCGATTCCCTAGATTCCGACCCCTCCATCCCCACCCGGGGAGAGATTAGGGCGATGCGTCGCTCCTATGGCGAGCACGGCCTGGTTGAAGCCGAGATGCTCCCGGACCCCATCGCACAATTTGGAAGGTGGTTATCAGCAGCGGCAGATAACCCAATGATCGTTGAGGCCAATGCCATGGTTCTCTCGACCGTGGAGGCCGCCGGTCCAGCTTCCCGGACCGTCCTTCTCAAAGATGTAAGTAGCGAAGGATTCTCCTTCTTCACCAACTATGAATCGAATAAGGGACAGGCGATTGCAGCTAACCCCGCCGTCAGCCTCCTCTTCCCCTGGTATGTCATGGAGCGTCAGGTCATCGTTAAAGGTTTGGCTACCAAGGTCTCTCCAACTGCTAGCGCTGACTACTTTGCCACTAGGCCGTGGAGTAGCCAGATCGGCGCTTGGGCGAGTTCGCAATCCCAAGATTTGGAATCGCGAGAACATTTGCAATCCCGCTTTGATGAATATGTAGCCAAGTATCCAGAAGGCACGGTCGTGCCCACTCCCCCTCATTGGGGCGGATATCTGGTCACTCCTCACTCGATTGAATTCTGGCAGGGGCGTTACTCCCGGTTACACGACCGTTTGATTTACACCACATCAGGCAACGGCTGGCAACTAACCCGCTTGCATCCCTAACCATGCCTTAGGGTTTGGGCATGAGCGATATTCAGATTCCAGCAAATCTCAAGCCTCGTGATGGTCGATTTGGTTGCGGCCCATCAAAGATTCCCGCACCTGCGGTCGCGGTTCTTGCAGCAAGCAATGAATTTCTCCTTGGCACTTCACACCGCCAAGCTCCAGTAAAGAATCTGGTTAAAGAAGTTCGCGCTGGGCTTTCCTCACTCTTTAATCTTCCAGAGGGTTATGAAGTTGTGCTCGGAAACGGTGGTTCAACTGCATTCTGGGATATAGCAACTTTCAACCTCATCGAAAAGAAATCTCAACACCTAGTCTTTGGTGAATTCTCTTCTAAGTTTGCAGCGGCTTCAAAGGAAGCACCGTTCCTTGATGAGCCATCCATCATTAAGTCTGAACCGGGCACACACCCAACTGCGGTAGCCGAAGTGGGTGTCGATGTATACGCCCTCACCCACAATGAAACCAGCACTGGTGTTTCCGCTCCAATCATTCGTCCTGCAGGTACTGAAGGCGCTCTCGTCTTGGTTGATGCAACGAGCGCTGCTGGCGGACTCGATGTCGATCTTTCACAATGCGACGTTTATTATTTTGCACCTCAGAAGTCCTTTGCATCAGATGGCGGACTTTGGATTGCAATCATGAGTCCTGCCGCTATCGCTCGAGTCGAAAAGATCAAGGCATCTGGTCGTTGGATACCAGCTTTCTTTGACCTCACCATTGCAATCGAAAATTCACGTCTAGAGCAGACCTACAACACTCCTGCCCTAGCCACGCTTATACTTCTCAACGAGCAGATTAAATGGATGAACGCAGGCGGCGGACTCTCATTCGCTGCAGGTCGCAGCAGTGAATCCTCGAGACATCTCTATGAGTGGGCCGAAGCCACTTCCTACACCACCCCATTTGTTGAAGATCCTGCGGCGAGATCACAGGTTGTGGGCACTATTAATTTTGATGATTCGATCGACGCCATGGCAGTGGCAAAAGCTTTGCGCGCCAATGGAATTGTGGATACCGAGCCATATCGCAAGTTGGGCAAGAACCAATTGCGCATCGCTATGTTCCCAGCTATTGATCCAGGTGATGTTCGTGCGCTAACCGCATCTATTGATTTCGTCGTCGGAGAACTCACCAAATGATGAGTGCGAAGATGAGACGTCGAGTAACCATTTGTGTGCTGATGTTGCTCTTCATCCTTGCAGTGCTGGGAAGCGTTGGGGTTATTAAGTAAGTTAAACCGCGTATTCAAAACGCTTTAAGCGCTTCTTTGAAATTACATAGATAGCTGCTGCGCCTATCGTCGTGATGGCACCACAGAGAGCAACTGTTTCGCGCACTCCAATGACGTCAGCTAACCAACCAATCAGCGGTGATCCAACGGGTGTTGCACCGAGAAAGACCAAGATATAGAAACCCATCACGCGTCCCCGTAATTCATGAGGCGTCGTCGTCTGTACATAGGTATTTGCAGAGATCATTGTGGTGAGAGCGAAGAAACCACAGAAAGGAAGGACGCAGGCAAAGGTCATATAGGTAGGCATCGAAGCTTGCACAATGAGTAGCAAACCGAAGATCGCGGCGAAGGTCATGATGAAGGTCGGCTTGCGTTTGCGATCTAAACGCGTGGAGACGATTGCAGCCAACAGTGAGCCGATTGCAATAACGCTACCCAGCAAACCAAATGCCCCCGCATCTTTATGAAAAATCTTGGTCGATATCAAGGCATTAAATATTTGAAAATTTAGCCCGAAGGTTGAGGCGAAGAAGACCGTCCCAATAATTGCGATTAAGTCGGTACGCCCGCGGATATATCTCAACCCCTCGACGATCTTTCTATCCTTATCGTCTTTTGGAAGCCGATGTAATTCATCTGGTCGCATTAGTACTAAGGCAACGATAACCAGAAGGAAGGAGCCAGCATTGAGCAAGAAGGATGGCCCGGTGTGAAAGTACTTAATGAGAATTCCAGAGACAGCAGGACCGATAAGTCGGCCCATATTGAAGTTGGCCGAGTTCAGACTCACCGCGTTCGCGATATCGCTCTTGCCAACCAACTCTGAGGTAAAGGATTGGCGGACAGGAGTATCAAGGGCTCCGAAAAGACCCAGGCAAAAAGCAAGCACAAAAACTTCAAGCATGGTGACTTTATGGGCGAGGATCAACCAACCCAAGATTGCCGCGGTCACTCCCCCGCCGGCATTGGTGATGATAAGTAGTTTGCGCTTATCAAGACGGTCAGCCAATGAACCTGCATACAGACTAAAGAGAAGCATGGGCAGGAACTGCAGCCCCGTGACTATTCCAAGCGCCGAGCCACCCTTATGTAAATCGGAGACGACGAGCCAATCTTGTGCAACGCGTTGAGCCCAGGTTCCGATATTCGAAACCATATTTGCGGTAAAGAAAAGTCTGAAATTGCGATGTTTGAAGGAGCGGAGGGATCCCTCCTCGGATGACATGAGGTTAGTCTACAAGCGAGCCCTCGCTTCCCACGAAGTATGCTCGCCTAGTGAGACAAACGCTTCCTATCGTGATCGCAGGAACATCTGCTTGGTTTATTGCGCTTGTGATCGAGCTGGCAATAAATGCACAACGCTCATCGATCTGGATTGCACTTGTTGGAATTGGGCTGGGACTTCTTGGAAGCGCATACATCATTCGCGGTATGCGCAAAGGCAGAAAGCAATAAGGGGTTTAACCCTCGATCTGACCCGCAATTCCACGCAAAACTTTGCCCAGACGTTCAGCCTCAGTCGCGGATGGATAGCGACCATGGCGCAAGCCATTTCCAACCTTGTCGAGCAACTTAATACTGTCTTCAATAATCGTTGCGAGGTCATCCGCATTGATACGGGTGTTGGCAACAACAGAAGCTGGCTCATCGATCAGACGGACTGAGAGAGCTTGTGGTCCGCGGCGCCCTTCAGCGACACCAAATTCCAATTTAGTTCCTGGCTTTACTGATGGCACACCAGTTGGGAGAGCTGAGGCTGCCAGATAGACATCCTCGCCCTCTTCAGAGGAGATGAAACCAAATCCCTTTTCGAGGCTAAACCACTTAACGCGACCAATAGGCATTGGCTTCTCCCTTCTTACTCAGACGATTAGTTTATCGGATTGGGTGCAAACGTCGCACCGAGTTAACTTCTAGAGGCTTATTACTCAGGAACGATTAGAGCCTGGGAGTGTGCCCCGCATCCATGATCTACAGAGACCACTCGGGCATCCTCTGGAGAGAGGGCATTTGCACATACCCCAAATGCCGAACGCAACGATCCGGCGATCGGAATGAAGAAGCCACAACTATTACATGGAAGCGGCGCGTACTGCGCAATAGGAGTATTGGGACCGCGATCCCCTTCATACCAACGCTTGCTCGCCGCATCGCGCCCTACAACTGAAAGTACGCGGGCTCGTCCAAAACCAAATTCAAATTGCTCTGCAGGCTCGAGGTCATCCTCACCAGGCAAGGCATCTGCGACCGGAACCAATCGAATGTCATCCGCAGAAGTAGGAACAATATCTCCCACCCCAACATCACCCGGCTCGATCCGCTCTTTGTAAGGAATCCACTCTGGAGCTAGGAGTGCATCTGTTCCAGGAAGAAGAACGACATCGGCGATTGTTGCAGGAGCTCTTTCATCCACCTTGATGATGGTGACAGCCCATCTCCAGCCAGAGTATCCAGGCAAGGCAGATTCAAAGAGATAGGTCGCGATGCGCTCATCTTCTTGATCAATCGAAAAGAGGTCGCCGACGAATTTCGCATCGCCAGAATCTTCGATCGCGGCTTGGCGAGCGATCTCTAGCGCATTGAATGTATCGGTCATGGGGCTAGGGTAATGCGAAACGGCCCCCCGAGAAAATTGGGGGGCCGTTTTAAGCGTTAAAGCGGTACTAGAAGTCCATATCAGCAGCAGGATTGTTGACTCCTACAGCCTTTGGCTCTGGCTTATCGGTGACGACTGCTTCAGTTGTAATGAAGAGAGCCGCAATAGATGCCGCATTTTGAAGAGCTGAACGAGTGACCTTCGCAGGATCAATAATTCCAGCCTTGATCATGTCGACGTATTCACCTGTTGCAGCGTTAAGTCCGAATCCTGATTCAAGATGGCGAACCTTCTCGACAACAACTCCGCCTTCAAGACCCGCGTTGATTGCGATCTGCTTGAGTGGGGCTTCGATACCAAATTCAACGATGCGAGCACCAGTGGCCTCATCACCTTCGAGCTTCAAATTAGCGAGAGCGATCTTTCCAGCTTGCAAGAGAGCAACTCCGCCACCGGCGACAATTCCCTCTTCTACTGCAGCCTTTGCGTTACGCACTGCATCTTCAATGCGGTGCTTGCGCTCCTTGAGCTCTACTTCGGTTGCAGCGCCAGCCTTGATGACAGCTACGCCGCCAGCAAGCTTTGCCAAACGCTCTTGGAGCTTCTCGCGATCGTAATCAGAATCGCTCTTCTCGATCTCAGCGCGGATTTGATTAACGCGACCCTTGATCTGCTCTGCATCTCCAAGGCCTTCAACGATCGTGGTCTCTTCCTTAGCAATTACTACCTTGCGTGCGCGTCCAAGAAGTTCGATGGTTGCAGCCTCAAGCTTGAGACCAACTTCTTCTGAGATTACGGTTCCACCGGTAAGTAGTGCGATGTCTTGCAACATTGCCTTACGACGATCTCCGAAACCTGGAGCCTTTACAGCAGCAGAACGGAATGTTCCACGAATCTTGTTAACGACGAGAGTTGCGAGCGCTTCACCCTCTACATCCTCAGCGAGGATAAGTAGTGGCTTTCCAGATTGCATGACCTTCTCAAGAATTGGAAGGAGGTCTTTGATATTTGAAATCTTGGAGTTTGCAATCAAGATGTATGGATCTTCAAGGACTGCTTCCATGCGATCTGAATCGGTGGTGAAGTAAGGAGAGATATATCCCTTATCAAAGCGCATACCTTCAGTGAGCTCGAGTTCGAGACCGAATGTATTGCTCTCTTCGACTGTGATAACGCCTTGCTTACCGACCTTATCCATCGCTTCAGCGATCATCTCGCCGATGGTGGTGTCAGCAGCAGAGATCGATGCAGTTGCAGCGATCTGCTCCTTGGTATCAA
>Ga0164297_10003021_pt1 | contig 16030 bp, 19 predicted proteins | sample GEODES058metaG_FD_113539 | JGI IMG/M metagenome (GOLD analysis project Ga0164297, IMG submission 113539) | Dystrophic lake water microbial communities from Trout Bog Lake, Wisconsin, USA - GEODES058 metaG | ecosystem: Environmental > Aquatic > Freshwater > Lake | place: USA: Trout Bog Lake...
AGAGTCCACACGACCGGCGGCCTCCTCGGTATCGGCGTCTAGCATGACGGAGAAGAGTCCGCTAGTAAACTGGGAGACGCTGGGCTTCGGGCTCACCCCGACGGCCGCGATGTATGTTGCAACCTGTGAGCGCGGCCAAGAGGTGCGTGCGCGCTTCTTGACTGTTCATAGGGTGCCATGTATGCTGAATATCGACACTTGCAGTGGCGTCCCGGCAAGCTGCGCCCCTTCGGGCCACTGGAGATGTCGCCTGCTGCTGGCGTCTTGAACTACGGGCAGGGCCTGTTCGAGGGCATGAAGGCATACCGCACCGTAGCAAACCGCATTGTGCTGTTCAGACCAGACCAGGTGCGTCACTGCTTGCCGCCGGCTACGGTGCACTCGATCTCTGACACTGCCCTCTTCACACTCAGAATGCGGCACGTAACGCTGAGGGTGCTGTGCGTATGAGCATGCCCCCCGTGCCTACAGGTGAGCATCGTATTAAAGGCGATTTGTGTCCTTCGTTGCCCCGGCTGAGCTCATTCCCATGCTCCGCATTCAGATATGTTCGTGGACGCCGTCAAGCAGGTTGTGGTCGCGAACAAGGATTACATTCCACCGGAGGGCAAGGTGTGGGATTCGGCCGTCTCTGAGATGGTGTCTTCAACTTGCGCTGATGTTGATCTTTCTTGCAGGGTTCACTATATATCCGGCCTCTGCTCATCGGCACCGGCCCCATCCTCGGATTGGCACCTGCGCCCGAGTACACATTCGTGGTGTACGCCTCACCTGTGGCATCCTACTTTAAGGGGGGGCAGCTGACGCCCATCGACCTCATTGTCGAGACCGAATACCACCGGGCAGCCCCAGGGGGCACAGGGGGCACAAAGTGCATCGGCAACTACTCTCCCGTGCTGAAGACACAATTGGCAGCCAAAGGCTCTGGTTTCTCCGACGTCGTCTACCTGGACGCGCGAGAAAACAAGTACATCGAGGAGGTGTCCTCGTGCAACATCTTCGTGGTCAAAGGCAAGCGCATCTCCACCCCGCCGCTGACGGGCACCATTCTACCGGGTATCACTCGCAAGAGCATCATCGACCTTGCGCTCCAGAGAGGCTACCAAGTGGATGAGCGCCCAGTGCCAATCGACGAGGCGATGCAGGCGGATGAGCTCTTCTGCACGGTGCGGAACCTATTCAACGTCGCTAGATCATTACATCCCGTGACACACATTCGCCTCCGTACGTAGGGCACCGCTGTTGTGGTCGTGCCGGTCGGCACTATGACTCACCAGGGCAAGCGTGTGCTCTTTCGGGTGCGTCCTGCTGTCTTCCCCCCCAAGCGCTTCGTTGATCTGATTCCCATATTACAGAATGGCAAGGTCGGGGAAGTGGCACAAGAGCTCTATTCTGCGCTGACGGACCTGCAGTCCGAGCGTGCACCCGACAACCTCGGCTGGCTTCTTCCAGTGAACGTGTAAAGTGAAGGCTCATTCCGCACTACCTCGCAAGGCTTTGGTCGGGTTGGTCTCCTCTCACTGCTCGTCGTAGGAGACGCAGGTAGTCGCTCTGAGCCGGCTCAGAGCGGATAACCACCAAGCCTTCGGCAGGCTGCATGCTAACGACAGCAGGAAGGCGTAATAATGCAGAGGCTGCAGCATTCATTTTTCCACGTGGCCTCCTGTTCAGAAGCAAGCGTCAGCGTGGCCGCAAAACGAGAGAGACTGTTGATGGGCATTTGCGTACAGTTCGCCTTGCACCAGGTCAATAGCCGCCTGCAATCACGCGTCAGAGTGACGACAGAGTGCATGGAGCTCAACATGCCGCACCTGTGTCATGTGGTTACCTACGAAGTTTGTCGTTGGCCCAGACTGAGGCTTTTCGTATCCTGCCAGCTCCGACAGTCACGCACGCGATTCAACACGCAGGCAGTGCGGCAAGGGGCACCGCACCAGGCTCTCGCTTGATTTTACTCCCGTCCGGTCTCTGCGTGAGCGCGTCGTAGCCGTCCGCACTGCTGGTAGCCTAAAGTGTAACGTGCAGACAGGTCGTGTCAAACGACGCTCACCGTCGCCAGCCCTTGAACTCAGAACAGTGCGCACCTTTCTGTACGGCCCTCCGTGCGCGTCCTTCGTCCAGATAGACGGGTACCGCGTGCCAATCACGCGGCTCACTTGCCGGGCACCATCGTCGCCGCTCATGCCGTTCTCAACTGGGACGTCTGAACACTCTTCGACTTATTAGTGACGAAACACAGCGACAGTGCCGAGCGGATGTTTGTCGACGGAGTGTCTTGGGTAGCTTTCGAGGGTGAGTGGAGCAGCCATCGTCACCTTCCTCCGCGCATCCTCCGCATCGCGCTGCCACAGGGAGTGCGACTTGTGCTGCCAGCACCAGCTGCCCGTGTCCTCTTGTGCGGTGGTTGTGGCTCGAGAATGGCCAGTGCCTAGTGGTTTTGAACTCGACTGCTTGGTTTGCGGCGGCTGTGACACTCACACTCACAGCCACCATGTGGCCATGGTTCACGTTCGCGCTCATCACCGACTGTCTGGTGGTCGCCTACCTAATCAAGGCACGCACTGTCCGATGTCTCACGCTTCTTGGGCTCCCCGCTCCGTGCGCGCTGCGTGTTTCACCCTCGCGTTCGCCCTTCTATTTCCCAGAAACTTCCTGGCAAGTCCGTCACAGCTGATACCAAGGCTGTGGTGGCCTTTGGCTGGGCTGTGCCACTGTTTCTCCTCGCCCTCGTGCCTCTCGACGTGGCCGTGGTGCGTTGCCCCGCGCGCGTTGTTCACGCGAAGCCACGGCAGACACGAAGCGAAGAGGCTGCTAGAGCTTCGCACGCGGCTGACCCCATCGACGGTGCACGCAGACGATTGCACAGTCAGGGCGCAAAACGTTGGTTGTCCTGTACGAGATTCCGTACTTCGCGACGCAGCTGCTCACCTGGATCATGCTCCCATTGTTCCAGCTGTACTCGGACGCGGGCGACTTCACGGTGAAAGAGCGGCTCAAGACGAGCGCCAAAGAGAATGCCATGTTCATGGGCCTTGTCGCAGGCCTGGGCGTCGCGGGCGTGTTCATCCTGGTCATCACACGGGGAATCTCGTTTGCCAGCATCATTTCGGGCGTCATTGCCATCTCCGTGTCCTTCTCAGTCGCCACGGGTATCCTTCTCATGGGCTATGGCATGGCAGAAATCCCACGCTCCTACTGGTTCAACTCCAGCCTGAAGCGCCGCCAGCAATGGTGCGATTGCGTGATAATGCACGCCATATCTCTGCGCACGTCTAAGTGGTTCTGCGACAGGTGCGAGCACCAAGTCGGCAAGCTAAGCGACAAGCTGGATGAGGCGCACAAGGAGCTAGGCAAAGTAGTTTGGTCAGCGGACAAGATGTCCACCACCATGCCCCGGCGGCACCATCTGCGCTGGGCGATGGACATCATCGATGACAGCATCAAGAAGGCTGCTGTTGGTGGCATGTCCCCGGACAGTGAGGAAGCAGATGATGAGGAGTACGACTACGAAGACATTAACGTGCGTTGCATAGGCACCGCTGCATGGGTTGCGCTGCGAAAATGCCACGCAAGTTGTCGTTCTGACTCATCACAACAACCAAAAAAGGCACTCGCCGCCCTGCGCCGGCGGCTGAATCGCGCGTTCAACACGTTTGAACGCGCGAGATACATGTTCGTGCAGTCAGTCGTGTTGGCGATCGAGGTTGGCGACATTGCATCCTGCAGAACTGCTGGCCGCATGAACGGCGACCGGAAGTTCAAGTCGTCGTTGCGCCCTCCTCGCACCGGGCCAAAGGCGGAGATAAAAGATCGACTGGAGTACTACTGGAAGGTATGCGCGTCCTGAGCCCCAAGAGCGTGGCACAGTAATCTCACTTTGTGCTGTTTGCCCCGGCAGTGCCAAGCCCGTCGCTACATCATGCGTATGCTGTCTATACTGTTCTGGTTCACGTCATTCATACTGGTCCTAGCGGAATGCACCATTTGGTACGTGCGCAAGACGCAGACCGCAAGCGCTGTCAAACGCTGTCAAAGGCGCAACTGCCACATGGCTGACTCTTTCCTATCTTCCCACGCGCCACCAGGCTGAGTCAAGTTCCAAGTGTGCACAAGGACGTGTCCATTATTTCGTTGATGATAGAGAGCGACGGTGGCGCGGATCTGGTCACCAAGATCATTGTGGGCCTCACCATGATGTACATGTTTGCTTGCACCTACTTCTCCATCTTTCGACTTGCCATGTTCAGCTTCTTCAGCGTCGTGCCGGGCCACACGGACGCCATCAGCCTGACATTGACCGCAACGCTGTTCTGTCGCTATTCGTCTGCCCTGTGCTACAACCTCCTGTCCATGCTGCCAGTTGTTCACAAGAATGGCGAGGAAAGCGTCTTCGAGCAGGTGATCGGGTCTCACCTGCCGCGCGCTGCTGTGCTTTTCATCGACATTTTCCCTGTGGTGCTAGCAGTCTTCTGGCCCCTAGCGTCGCTTGGCGTGCTGGACAAGCTGAACGGCTGTTGCAGCAAAAGCAGGTTCCGCATTACTGACGAAGGCATCGCCGATGAGACGACGACGCTCGGCCGCGCCATTTTAGATCGCGAGCGGGAGAACATCCGGGGCGGTGCAAAGCCGGGCGAAACACACGCCGTCTTCTCTGTTCGGCAAAAAGATGGCAAGAAGAAGAGCGGCTTTGAGTTGAATCGCTTCTTCCAACGCGGCGGCAAGAAAGAAGGGCCAACAGACGAGGAGGCGGCACGCGAGGAGCAGAAAACTTCGCTGCTTGCGGCAGAGCGAGAAGAGCGAGAGGCGTCGCGTGCAGGGCCGCCGATGACCCGCGCTGAAGAGCTTAAGGCGCGCCTCGCTGCCAAGGCGGAGGCAGTGCGGTCGGGAGGCAGTAGTGCTGGTGGCTCGAGTGCTTCCACGCGTGATCCCCCGCCAATGCGGGATCCGCCGGCGGTTGCGCAGCAGACGCGGGTGCTATCAGCGCCGCATGCTGCTGCCGCTGCGGCCCCACCGCTTCCACCTCGTCCAGCAGCTGCGTCGCATGCAGCACCGACAGCAACAGCTTCTTCTGCGCAACCCTCGACATCGCTCGACGCATTTTTCGCATCTTTGGGCAAAAAGTGATTTACAACCATGGTGTTATGCATGTTTATATCGTGCATGTTTTTACGGAAGCTGCGCGATGAGCTCAATCTCAACCTGGCGGTGTTGTCGTGCATCAGTGCACTGTCAGTAATGATGTCTCATTCTTGCAACGTGCCTTTGCGCCCAGTGGCAGGGCGGCGACCGCGAACGTTGCGCGCGCGGGCGGGTCGACGGGGAAGCGCTTCCCGTAGATCTGGTTGACTGCTGCGAAGTCGCTGATGGAGGTCAACCTGAAAGAGAAGTCGCCAATTCAGGCGCCGATTTCGCTGTGAATTTGTGAGTGCATGATACGCACAGAATGGTCGTCTTGACCACGTGTGGCCAGGAACAGCCAGCGGCAGTGAGAACTGCCTCAAGGTTCTGCATCACCTGCTCCGCCTGCTCCTCCACGCCCTCGCCAACCAGCTTCATCGTCTGTATTCAGAGTCAGTGACGTCTCAGGAATATCGCAAGTCAAAACAGGAACGCCGGCGAACGCAGACCTTGGGGTTGAGGCCGATGCTGCCGGAGGCGTACAGCATCCCGTTGCATTTGATTGCCTTCAGGTGCAGACGTAACCCACGCGTGCGAATGATGAGAACACGCTCCTGCGAAAGCAGAACCGCCGCCGTCGCGCGCACACGCCTGTGAATATGGCCCCACAGCAGCAGGAGCGTTTGGAGTGCTCACAACCTCCTTTCGAGGGCCTGCATGATAGCCAGGTACGCCGTAAGAGAGCAGGCACCGGCGACGGCGGCTGATGCTGTAAACAGCAGCGCAACCAGAGATTAAAACGTGCCTGAAGCCATAGCCCGGACAGCAGCCGCCCGTCTCAGGTGCTTGCCCCTACTTGTTGCGCTCCCTGCGCGTTGTGCAGCGCTCGAAGCGCGGCCTGCTAGCAACATGCCTCCCGGCGCGCGACAAATTGATAATTGATTGCGTCACATCGGCGCCTTCCGCCAAAAGCTTAGTGGCATGCACGCGCACATGTTTGGATGTAGCTGTCGGGCACCAGCGCCTTTGCGCTGTCGGGGTCCAGGGATGCGTCAAGTTGCAGCTAACCGTGTGCCCCCAACTCGCATCACTGCTCAGGCGAAGCAGCAGAGCCTGCAAGAGGGAATCGCGCAGTTCTATGACCAGGTGCGCGATCGCTAGCTAGGGATGGAAGCGGTCAGAGGACGGCTGCGTGTACGCTTGTCGCTGTCCTTGGAGTTGACTGACAGTGACCTGATGCTGTGTTTCAGTCTACGCCTCTGTGGCAGGACGTGTGGGGCGAGCACTTGCACCACGGCCTGTATCCCGGTGGCAAGCCGAGGTCCGACCACAAACAGGCGCAGGTTGATATGGTGGACGCAGTTCTTGACTGGAGCGCTGTGAAAGAAGTCACGTCGGTTCTTGACGTGGGCTGCGGAGTCGGGGGCTCATCGCGGCACATCGCTAGGCGCTTTGGCGCGAGTGCAAAGGGCGTCACGCTGTCTCCTGTGCAGGTTCAGCGCGCAGACTCCCTTTCTGCAGAGGCGGGCCTTAGTGACCGTTGCTCTTTTGAGGTGGCGGATGCACTTGAGCTGCCATTTGCGTCCAGCAGCTTTGATTTGGTCTGGTCTTTGGAATCAGGGGAGCACATGCCAGACAAGCGGCGCTTCATGGCGGAAATGGCGCGAGTTTGCAAACCAGGTGGGCGCATTATCTTGGTCACCTGGTGCTGCCGCTCATTGCAGCCAGGTGAGACGGCGCTTTCGGCTGACGAGCAGCGCCTGCTGGATCAGCTGTGCAAAGCGTATTATCTGCCGCAGTGGGCCTCCATCGACCAATACAAGGCCATAGCCACTGACTTGCAGTTGCAAGGCATCCGAACAGATGACTGGAGCGCGGACGTGCAGCCCTTTTGGCGTGCCGTCATCGACACGGCCCTGACGCCGCGCGGCGTATTCGGCCTCCTGAACAGTCTAAGAGCTGGTCTGGGCACCATCCGTGGAGCCCTTGTCATGCCGCTCATGCAGAGAGGCCTCCGCAGAGGCCTCATCAAATTCAATTTGTTGACTGCCACGAAATGAATGCGCACAACGCTTTTCCGGGACCCGGTTTTCCGTCGCGCTGTGCTTCCATTCGAGCCATCCCTCGCACTCCCGCTTTCCGTTGTGAGTTTCCGGACAGTGTCAGCGGGGCTGCCCCAGCGAGTGGCAAGCACGCGGTCGGGATATGCATGCTCGCACAGGCTCGTGGCCAGGAGAACAGCGGCTGACAGCTGCACCGATGCGACGCTCGCTTTGGGGCCACCTGAGCCGCGCACTAGCGTCCGCAAATAGAAATGCGAATTGCGTTGGTGTTGCTGCCCGGGACAGCGCCGTGCACTTGGTTTGTGGTCACAGACCACTGCTCAGATTGGCACGCCGCGCGCTGCCGGCGGCGAGTGCAGAAAACGCAGGCACAGCTGACGCTCAGGCGGCAGGCGGAAGTCAGTACCCCTTTCGCGACATAGAGGGCCGGTGGCAACGCTATTGGGAGGAGCATGCCACTTTCCGCACGCCGGACGTCGTCGACACGAGCAAACCAAAGTTCTACGCGCTGGACATGTTCCCATATCCCAGGCACGTGCAAATTGTATGCGCCTCTGTGAGTCAGGCGACTCGGAGCGCGTTGTTGCGTTTCAGCAGTATCTTACACAACTCTGCAGTGGTGCTGGGCTGCACGTGGGCCACCCGGAGGGCTACACAGCCACGGATATCGTGGCTCGCTACAAGGTGTGTTCTGGGCTGTGAAAATGCCATCGAGTGTGAACTCCGCCCTCACACGGCTCGGTCTCGGAACTCAGCGAATGCTTGGGTACAATGTCCTCCACCCGATGGGCTGGGACGCCTTCGGTCTTCCTGCCGAGCAGTATGCCATCGACACGGGGACTCATCCAAGCATCACGACGCGTCGAAACATCGACCGTTTCCGCCAACAGCTGAAGGTGAGTCTGGAGGAACAGAGGCGGTGATTTGGTCATCCCGCCCGGGCTTACGCGACGTCATGATTCGCAGTCCCTTGGATTTTCGTATGATTGGAGCCGCGAGGTCGCCACCTGCGACGTAAATTACTACAAGTGGACTCAGGTGCGCTGAACGCTATCGTTTTCCTTGGTTAAACGGTTCGTGCATGTTAATTTATGCGCCTCCTCAACAGTGGATCTTCCTGAAGCTGTTCGAGCGCGGACTAGCGTATCAGGCATGCTACGTCCGCGTTGTCTGAAACCACGTTGTGATTGCAATCTCACTCCGCTTTCCATGAGCAGGCTGAGGTGGCTGTGAACTGGTGCCCAGCGCTCGGCACTGTCCTTGCCAACGAGGAGGTACGCCAATCGTCGAACACAGAGACGTGCTGGGCTGTGGCTGAGCGCGCATGCATTCCGGCATGTCGCGCAGGTAGTTGATGGCGTGAGCGAGCGCGGTGGCCACCCTGTGATTCGGCGGCCAATGCGCCAATGGATGCTCCGCATCACAGCCTACGCTGATCGCCTGCTCGAGGATCTTGACACGCTTGACTGGTATGTTCTTCATGCGCTCTTCTTTTGTCGTCTTGCATCTGAAACGCTGAAATGTCCCAGGCCTGAGAGCATCAAGGACATGCAGCGCAACTGGATCGGGCGCTCTGTTGGCGTCGAGCTGGGCTTTGAAGTGCAGGGCGGCGCGGCAGCGAACAAGACCATCCAGGTGTTCACTACCCGCGCAGACACTCTGTTTGGGGTTACCTACGTGGTGGTCGCGCCAGAGCACCCGCTTACATTGGAGCTCACCACGGAGGCGCAACGCGGCACTGTTACTGCCTATTTGGAAACGGCGAGTCGCAAGAGCGACCTGGAGCGCACTGAGCTATCGAAGGAGAAGACTGGCGTTTGGACTGGCGCCTATGCGCGCAATCCTGCCACCGGCCAGGACGTCCCTATCTGGGTTAGCGACTACGTGTTGGGTGGATACGGCTCTGGCGCTGTCATGGCGGTCCCCGCGCATGATGAACGGGACTTTGAGTTTGCACAAACCTTCAATCTGCCTGTTCGACGGGTGGTGGTTGCTGACGGTGGAAAGGACACTCCGCTGCCCTTTGTGGCGGCAGGCACACTTGTAAATAGCGCTAATGTGCCCGCCGGCCTGAGCATTGACGGTGCGTGAGCATGCATGCAAGTGGCACTCTGATCGGGGTGGGATCGACAGTGCTCTCTGTATGTGACACGAAATCGTTACATCTTTGCAGGATTGACGACGGACAAGGCCACCGATGCTGTCGCCGCTTGGCTCGAAGCGCGCGGCATGGGCGCCAAGAAAGTGAACTACAAGCTGCGCGACTGGCTCTTCGCCCGACAGGTGTGTTGGATGACCACCATACTTTTATCTGCAACGCTCGAGGACGCGCTAATGGCGAACGCTCTCGCTCCAACTCACAGCGTTACTGGGGTGAACCGTTCCCAATCGTGTTCCCGGATGGAAGCGACCAGGCTGTGCCCCTGCGCGAGGGTGCGCGCGACCCACAAGTGCCACGTTTCACCTCAGCACGTCTCTCACCCCCAATCTCCTTTCTTGCAGAGGACCTCCCCGTGATTCTCCCACCAACTGATAACTTTAGGTGCGTAAATGGACATCTGGCCCGTGTTTTACATGACTTAGATGCTGACGGATGGAAATTTGCCCGTCATCCCCAGACCTAGCGGCGATGGTGATGGCCCGCTGGCGAACCTACAGGATTGGGTGCGCACAGTGGACCCGGCTGGCCGGCCAGCTCGGCGTGAGACAAATACCATGCCGCAATGGGCTGGATCTTGCTGGTACTACCTTCGCTTCATCAACCCCACCAACGACGCGGCTCTTGTCAGCCCAGAGATGCAGAAATACTGGCTGCCCGTCGACCTCTACGTCGGCGGCGCCGAGCACGCGGTCCTGCATCTTCTATATGCGCGCTTCTGGCACAAGGTGCTGTACGACATTGGCGCTGTCTCCACCAAAGAGCCATTCCAGAAGCTCGTGAGCCAGGGAATGATTCTCGGCGAGGTTGAATTTTCCGCGCTCCGTGATGCATCAGGAAACATAATTTCCGCTGACAGCAACACGCGCGAGGCGACGGCTGTGAAATTGGATGCTGAGCAGGTGGTCAAGAAGGGCGACGGGTGAGTTGCACCCAGCACATTTTATTGTTATCCGTGTTGCACACGCTGACGTGCGTTGCCACATCCAGGTATGTGTTGAAAGCAGACCCCGCCGTTCGTGTGTCGGCTCGAGCGCACAAGATGAGCAAGAGCCGAGGCAATGTTGTTAATCCTGACGACATCGTGCAGGCATACGGTGCGCACATGTGATGTCATTACCTCCACGCCGACCTTATTTGCGCCATCTCAAATCAGGCGCGGACTCGCTGCGGCTGTACGAGATGTTCATGGGGCCTCTGCGCGAGACAAAAGTGTGGAGCACGCGCAGCGTCGATGGTGTACACAGGTTTCTGGGCAGAGTGTGGCGTTTGTTCGAGGCGCACGCCTCCACGGCATCGCAGGTGAAGCCGAGCGCGGAGCAGATGCGCACACTGCATTCCACCATCAAGCGAGTCACAGGTGCGATGTGCATATATTTTTTGTTTCGGCCCAGATGTGGTTTGACAATTGTATGGCGCATCTTTGATTGCAGAGGACACTGAGGAGATGCGCTTCAACACCGCCATCTCTGCGATGATGGAGTTTGTGAACGCCGCCACTAAATGGGACACATGTCCACGCGACATTCTGGAACCGTTCACGCTACTTCTGGCACCGTACGCGCCTCACATCGCTGAAGAGCTCTGGTCGCGGCTAGGCCACGACAAGACGTTGGCGCTTGCTCCGTGGCCAGCCTTTGATGAAAAGCATTTGGTGCAGAGCGAGATTTCCATCGCCGTGCAGGTCAATGGCAAGCTCCGTGGCACGGTAACTGTCCCAGCAGACGCAGATGAAGAGGCGGTGTATCAGGCGGCTGCTGCGGTGAGGGAAGTCAGCAAGTGGGTAGATGGCATGTCCATCAAGCGCAAGATTTTTGTCCCGGGAAGGCTATTGAATGTGGTGGTTGCGCCCGCGGGCAAGTGAATCTTTTGAACCTTTAATTTAACTATTCAGCTATCGAGGAGGTTGTGTGATGCTCCGTTTGATGAAAGTTCCTTGAACGTTTGATACGAGATGCCTGTTTCCGCGGCCTCGAGGAGAGTCAACGCATCTACATGGCTAGCCAGCAGTGTGTCCAGCTGCGAGGCGTCCATAAGGAGCAGCTTGTCAATTTGTGCGACATCAAGCTGCGGGTACTTCTCACAAATTCGCTCTGCCATCCACTGGAAATAGAAATGGTACTTCGTAGTGGGCTGCAAGAAGGGCGGCAGCTGTGCAGATGCCTCATCGTGAAGGCGCTGAATGAGCGCACCGCATCCCTCCTCTCCAAGTATCTGCGTGCGAACCAGAGGGTTTCGACGCGTGAGATGTCCGAAATTCAGCGTGTTTGGCGGATCCTCTTCCGAGTCCGCACCTGTGCGTGTACAGGGTCAAGTTTCGACGTCACATGACGAAGCTCTCCTTCGCAGGACTCATCCAGCTGGACTGCTCGGTGCATTGACAGAGCTGCCGCCACAATTGCCGGTACCGGACGGTTGATGCCTGGCAGCTGCAGTTTCTTTGCAGCGTCCTGAATTCCACGCATGTGCACAAAATTAGACGGCTGGCAAAATCATACTTGATGCACTGGCTCCACACACCAAGTGTACACTTGCGGCAGCTTTGGCGTGAGTCTCCAGAACGAAGACAGTGCCCTCCTCTGGCATGTATGCAAGGGCGGCGGTGGCATCCTGTTGTGCACATTGTGAGACACATCGTGTGCAGACATGCGATGGCCAATTTCTCACGCGCCTTTAGAGCAAGCTCTACATGCCCCGAACGCAGCAAAGCGATGCTACGTAGTGCATACAATAAATGTCGCGATGCAGCGGTCGGCGCGGTGCCTGGCGCCGTCCAAATGTCTCTGAGCACATCCCGCGAGCGGTGTTCGCGCCCAATCAAGCCGTCCTGTTGTGGACGAAATGCCTGTTAGTTGTGATATCTCAGCAGAAGGACACTCCATGCTCGACACACCTGTAAAGATTGGGAGAGTGTCACTTTGGTGATGCCACATCCGGCGGGTAAAGGTTTCAGAATGCAGCCGTCGCGCTGCGACAATGCGACGCTCGGCTTCCCTTGTGCGAGGAAAATGAAATGCGTCTGGCGAAAATGAATGAGTGAATCTGCGCTGAATGCTTGGCTTGACATGCGACTTACCAGTATCCGCGCCAGCTGTTCCAGTGGAACATGCTGCAGCTGTTGTCACGAGTCAGTATTCGCGTAGCTGTCTGAGACATTGGGAGGAGCAGCGCACCGCTTGACTGAGTTCGCTCAAAATGCGCTCATCGTTCGGCGCTAGCTTCGCTGCTGACCGCAATGCGAGGCACGCAAGACGAATATCGCCACAGGCCAGCGCCTGCTGACCCTACTCTCGTACATAGGACCATGACGCGTCAGACAGACGACACTTGGCGAGGCTTGTCTTCAGGTGTCCGCTGATCTTCCTCGACGAGACAGAGCACACAGACACAAACGCCGCTGCACTGCACTAGGCGCGCAATTTGCATGCACACCTGCATATGTAGCGCCGTTGTTAATCGCCGAAGCCAGCTAGATGTCACCGCGGCGTCGGGCTTTGTCTGCACAAGGCTCAACGCTGCAGTCTCGTCACTGACTTCCCACTTACACGCAAGTGGCTCCATGACTCCAACTCCGAGGTCGAGTGCCTTCTGCCGCAATACTGCCGTTCCACTCGCGCTGTCCATCCGGGTGACAAGCGGCTGCCCGACGCGCGAGTGAATGGTCACAGTATTGGCGACAGTGTGGCACACACTCTGGCCCTAGCTTAAGCCCTTTCTTACCACATTATCAAAGCGGCAGTATAGTGTATTTGGCAATGGGCGCGGCCAATGGAAAGGCGGCCGCAGAGGAAGATGACAGCAGGCCAGCGTTTGACGTCCGCGTGCGTGCACGTCTGTTTACTTCGCGCCCTGAATCGCGCGTGCTGACGCTTCCGGGATCGCGAGCAGATAAGCCGGAGGTTGGTTGACGAACTTCAGGGCGTTGCTCCTTCAGAGCGAGCTGGAAGTCCACCACCGAAAAGGAGTTCCGCACAGCAGACGTGCGTGTGTTGCTCTCAACACTGTGTCTCTTTGTTGCCTGTGCCTGAGCCTGTTTTCGTCAACAGAGTCCGTCAAGGGAACGAAAGCGGCGCTGAGAATATGCAAGAGCAGTCCAACCGCACTCAACAGACGCTCGTGAGCCCGCCGGCAACGCCGGATCTGCGAGAGGATGCACCCAGGCTACCATCAGACGGACGGCTTCAGGCTGCGCTGCAGCAGAGTGTGCGTCCGTCTTGCCAGTGTGCTCTATAGCTCATCTCTGACCACCGTACAGGTTCGCGTCGGCGAGCTGCTGTTGAAACGTGAGCGTGAAGAAACAGAGCACATTTCTCACCTCGCTCAAGAGCTGCTAGACAAAGAGTATCGCACCCCTTCCAGGGAGTTGCAGTGCAGAGTCGAGCGCGCTGCCTGCCAGCAGTGCTACATGGAGAACGCAGCCAACCCGTCGCGGTGCAGTGGTCAAGTTGAAGCATTCGCTAAATGCGCAGACGCAGCTCTCAGAGTGCGTGCCTCGCTGCAGTCTTTTGCTGTAGTCATGACTGACACCTGACTCGTGACAGGCACAGGCACAGACATGAACGATTGCTGCATGAGCATGCTATTTAGCGCGTTCTCTTCTACTATCAGTGTCGGGCGAGACGCCGGCACGGTGCGTCCTATGGGATCGGTCTGCGCGGCTCTTCAACTTCATGTTGTGCTGCCGGGCTGCACGGGCGTCATCGAGCGCGAACTCTACGATGGGCCGTCGATGCGCGCCAAAGATGGCCGGGTTGTTGTTCAGGTGGCGCAGGGCAGCAAGAGCGTGCTCATGTGACCCCATCTCCACGAAGCCGAGGCCACGCGACCGAGGCGCTCCGCTCGCGTCCAGCTTGGACTGGTCTCGCAGCAACCGCGCCCGCACAACGGGCTTTTCGCCGAGGCGCTCGAGCACGGCGGCAAAACACATCTGCTTCAGCTCCTTTTCATCCACTGCAGCGGGCAAGTTGCTGAAATGCAGGCGCGTGCGCGACACGGCAATATTAGGGTTGCGCAGCTTGACGGCCTTCTCCTCGGCGGCACGCTTACGCTTTGCCATGTCAGATGCCGACACGCCCACGGCGGCAGGCGACTCCTCCAAAATCTCGCCCTCGCGTGCCAGTAGTAAATTACGCTTATCCTTGACGCCGGCAGCGTTGCCAGCCGCCATGGCGCGAGCCTGGTCTTGCGACACGGCTCTCGCAATCTTGACACGTCGGCCTCCGACGAGAACTCCGGAGTCGCTCCCACACGCACGAAGAGCCGCTTCTGCAGCCGCCTCATCTGCGATTTCCAAGAACGCTGTGCCTTTTGACCGACCCGTCACCTTGTCAAGGACTGTGCGGCACTTGAGCACCCTGGTGAATGGCCTCAAGGCTTGCTGCAAGTCGCGAGCGGACGCCTCCGGAGGAAGGTTGTGCGCGAACAGCACCACTACTTCGCCTCCGCTGGCTGCTGCCGGCCTCGTATGCAGCGCGCGAGGCCGGCTGCCCTCCTTTGGCGCTTGCCCTTCATCTTGCTCACCCTTGTGCATAACTGCCGACATCACCTGGTCCATAAGAGCAACCTCATCACCAACAGATCCCGCGACTGCTCCATCGTCTCCACCCCGCGCGCCGTCCTCTGGCGCAGCATCTGTGTGCGCAAGCGCATCCTCGTAGTGCTTCTTTGCCAACGCCCAGTCCACTGCAATCGCACGCCCCGCCAGCACGATGCCGTTCAGCCGGGCGATGGCCTGCTCGGCGTGCGTGCGCTGCGTGTAGGCTACAAATGCGAAGCCGCGCTTGCGTCCGTCGTCTCGTTTCGGTAGGTGCAGTTCCCAAACGAAGCCAATTGCTGAGAATGCCTTGCGAAGCAGCGATTCCGTTGCGCAAAATGCGATGTTTCGCACGATGATGCGCCACCTGTGGATCTGCGACCCCTCACCGCCCAGTTGACGCGCCCACAGAGATGAGGAGGAAGCAGCTGCGCAGCCAGGAAGGGAAGCACGCCCATGCAAGTTGGCAACCGCATGCTGCGCCTCTTGCAACGACGCGAATGTCACCAGCGCTATCTCACCAGGACACCCATCTTGCTGCAGCGCGGCTTTGTGCTCACCCGGGCACGGGAAGTCCACATTCCTCACAGAACCCAGTGTCCGGGCGAAATCAACCAACTTTTCCGCTGTGATGCCCACGTCGCCAGTCTTCACGAGTCCACCAACAGCGACAATGAGCGCTTCGTCTATGCGCCGCGTCACGGCACGTGCATCTTCTTGAACAGGGCGACGGGCACGCTTGGCAGGCTTGTCAGCAAGAATGACAGATGCGACCCGCTTGACCCCCGGAGACTTCGCCTCGACACCTGCTTCGGCATGATTGTCGAACTTGTCATCCTCTAATCCGTCCGTGGCGATACCTGTCCGTCATTGTGGGTTGTCAGAACAAGCAAGCAAGGAAGATTTGCGCGTCGCCCCACACCTGCTCGGAGCTTGAAGTGCTTGCGCTCATTTGCCAGCTCCACGCTCAGTGCGCGACCCTTCCACCGCTTCCCATCCGTCTCTGCAACTGCTCTGACTGCATCTTCAGTGAGAGCACTGCGTAGCACAGAGCGCGTCAGTTTACTCGCGCCAGTGTAGTCAGCACCAGACAATAGCAAAACTCGCACAATTGAACAAAGCCGAAGCCGCGACTAGTCTTGGCGCCTACGAAAGCAG
>Ga0164297_10003022_pt1 | contig 16026 bp, 19 predicted proteins | sample GEODES058metaG_FD_113539 | JGI IMG/M metagenome (GOLD analysis project Ga0164297, IMG submission 113539) | Dystrophic lake water microbial communities from Trout Bog Lake, Wisconsin, USA - GEODES058 metaG | ecosystem: Environmental > Aquatic > Freshwater > Lake | place: USA: Trout Bog Lake...
TCCGGTGTAGTAAGCGGCATCAGTGCAGGTACAACAAATATATCTTATACTGTAAGCAATAGTTGCGGTAGTTCCAGTGCGGTTGTACCGGTAACGATCGATCCATTGCCTGCATTATCAGCAATCAGCGGCCCAACGAATCTTTGTCTTGGATCAACCGGTAGTCTTTCAGACGTAGTATCGGGTGGTACATGGACATCAAGCAACAGTGCAATTGAGAGCATCAATGCTTCGGGAGTTGCTACCGGCAACGCCATTGGCAATGCGATCATTACTTATTCAGTGACCAATGTTTATGGTTGCAGTGCTTCAGTGTCAATAGAGGATACTGTTAGCGGTGCCTCCTCAGTGGCAGCTATCAGCGGTTCTGAGTATGTGTGTGTTGGTAGTGATGTAATACTTACCGATGCAACAGGTGGTGGTACATGGAGCAGTGATAACACGGCCATTGCAACAGTTAATGCATTTGGTACTGTTAACGGTGTATCGGCAGGAACAGCCAATATATATTATACCGTTGTTACCTCTGCAGGTTGCAGTGCATCAACAAGTTTAAAGATGACTGTTAATCCATTGCCAACTGTTTCAGCTATCAGTGGTGCGGGAAGCGTTTGTCCGGGCACAACAGAAACACTAACGGATGCTACATCCGGCGGTGTTTGGGGTGCTACTAACAGCAATGCTACGGTGAGCAGCGCAGGTGTAGTTACCGGCAATACTCCGGGCAGTGATACCATACTTTATACAGTAAGTAATACATTTGGTTGCAGCGCATCTGCCGATGCCGTTGTTACGATCAATACTACTCCGGTAATTGCCGCAATCAGTGGTCCGTCAAGTATTTGCCTTGGATCTTCAGTTAATCTCACAGATGCTACCGGTGGCGGAACCTGGAGCAGCAGTAATGCTTCTGTTGCTACCATAAGTTCATCAGGTCTGCTTCAAGGTGTAGCATTAGGTACAGTGACTATTACTTATGCAGTTTCCGGTGGTGTTGGTTGTGCGGCATTGGTGACAATGACCGACACGGTTGAAAATGGCCCGGCTATTGCACCAGCAAGTGGCGCAACTCATGTATGTGTGGGCGCAACTGCCAACCTTACCGATGCAACTACAGGTGGTGTTTGGAGTACGACAGACAGTGCAGTTGCAACTGTCAATCCAAGTACCGGTGTTGTAAATGGCATAGCGGCAGGTACAGTAAATATTCTTTATTCTGTTTCGAGCGGTATCGGTTGCACCAGTTCAATTAGTGTTTTTGATACGGTATATTCCGGTCCGGCTGTCGCAGCAATCACCGGGTCAGGCGCTGTTTGCCTTGGCGGTACTACAACCTTGAGTGATTTCACACCGAGCGGATCGTGGAGTGCAAGTAATTCAACAGTTGCTTCCGTGTCAACTTCAGGTGTTGTAACAGCCATGAATACGGGTTCGGATACTGTTTATTATACTGTCACTAATTCAGAGGGTTGTTCTTCTGCAGCCGACTTGATACTGAACATTGATACTATTCCTTCAGCAAGTATATTGCCGTCCGGTGGTGCTTCTATTTGTCATGGCAATCCTGTAGATCTTTATATCAACGGTGCTACAAGCGGTATGAGCTATCAGTGGTTTGACAATGGTGTAGCTATCACAGGCGCTACATCTGATTCATATGTTGCGGATACTGTTGGCTTATTCTCGGTTAGCATTTCAATTGGTTCTTGCTCAGAAACACTTGCAGGCACAAATGTGATTGGTCAGCCAAATCCGGTTATCGGTTTAGATCACAGCGACATCCTGTTTACCGGCTCATTTAGTACATACCAGTGGTTGTATGACGGCAGCCCGATCTCTGGTGCCAACAGCAGTACTTATGTAGAATCAACCAATGGTAACTATCAAGTGATCGTTACTAACCGTTATGGATGCGTTGATACATCAAATGTTTATGTGGTAGGTCCGCTGAGTGTTGCTAATGTGAACGGCGTAAACAATGAGATAAAGATTTATCCAAACCCGGCTACATCGGTGATCAACATTGAAGCTTCAGTAGTGGTGAATATCGTGGTTACAAGCCTTGACGGCAAAGTTGTAATTCGCGCCGATCGATCTAACCAAGTGGATGTAAGTAATCTGGCCGGCGGAATGTACATGATCATGGTTTATGACGAAAACAATAGCCTGTTGGTTGTTACCAAGATCGTGAAGTCCGAATAAAAGGCGATTTGAACTTAAATTAATATTGAGGCCTGCAGCGTTTGCAGGCCTCTTTTGTTTACTTTTACAACCAAGAAAAATTCTTGCAACATGAAAAGAGCGAAATTTACCGTAACAGTATTGGGTTTAATTTTAACAGCAGTGACCACTAATGCTCAAGGCTATAAAATATTAAAGACCTTTGGAATTCCCAGTCCGGGTCGCTGGGATTATATTGCGGTTTGCCCTACAAACGGTAATATTTATGTTTCGCACCAGACCCAAGTGAATGTGTTGAACACCAATGGTGATTCAATTGGCGTGATCCCCAATACAACGGGCGTGCACGGTATTGCATTTGCACCCGCCTTGTCGTTGGGTTTTACCAGTAACGGTAAGTTGAATACAGTTACAGTTTTTGATTTGAAGGATAACTCGATCAAAGCACACATCAATACCGGTCAAAACCCGGATGCTATAATGTATGACGCATTTACCGGCAAGGTGTATACCTGCAATGGCGGATCGAAAGATATTTCTGTAATAGATCCCAAAACAACTCAGGTGGTACAAACAATAGCTGTAGATGGTAAGCCCGAAACTGCAGTAACAGACGGTGCAGGTATGCTATATGTGAACATAGAAGATAAGAATGAAATTGAGGCAATCGATCTCAAAAACGGAAAAGTGGTTGCAAATTGGCCGTTAGGCGGTGCAGAAGGCCCAACAGGTTTGGATATAGACGTAAAGACACACCGACTATTTGCCGGTTGCGATGGTAAAATGGTGGTGATGGATGCTAATACAGGGAAAATTGTAACGACTATGCAAATTGGTAAAGGGTGTGATGGATTAGTTTTTGATGCAGAACTAAAAACGATCTATACCAGTAATGGTGAAGGGACAATTTCAGTGATCAAAGAGATCAATGCAAATAAATTTACGTTGGTGGAAAATGCAAAAACGCTAAAGGGCGCAAGGACAATTGCTATGAACTATAAGACCCATATACTTTACTTGTCAACGGCTGATTTTGCGCCGCAGCCCCAAAACGCAGAAGCGCATAAAAGGCCGGAAATGATACCGGGTTCATTTAAGGTGATCGCAGTAGGTAAGGAGTGATCAGTGGTTGTTGGTCTCTAAAATGATCTTTAATTGGGCAAGTTCTTCATCCAATAGCAACATACCCTGATCAAAAAGATCATGAGGCATTAATTCCGGCTTGGTGAAGGTCATCATAAAATGGCAACCGTCTTCGGTCGGCACTATTCGGGCAGGAACTTTCCATGCTGCCTCATTGGCATCAATCAATTCATGGTCAAGAATCCCCAATTCGCGCGAGCAAAATAATTTCAAAGCTCCCGTACCACGAGGTGTTTCTATTCTGTAATAACCGTTTTCAAATGACTCGGCTTCGATGGATAGAACATTGTGTATAGCGAACTGTGGCCAATTCTGCGGGTCCGACAAGAAATCATAGGCTTTGTCGAACCCACAATTGATATTGATCGTTTTGGTTTTTGTCATCAATGCAAATTTCGCAAAAAAATGAAATTAAAGTATCAGAAGGATCAACCTCTTAAAAATAAAAAGAGCCGAACATTTAAGTTCAGCTCTGTATAAAAAAAGCAGTTTGGATCAGTATTCGGTATCCGGTTCGCCCTTATACTTCTTAATCTCTTTGATCAGCGTGATGATCGTATTGGACATGGTTCCGGTAATGATCACGATCAATGCAAAGACGAGAACTTCTAAATTGGTTGCAAGATTTTCCATTTGTGCTATATTTTTGAATTTATGAGTGGTTTGCCATTTTTTGCTCTTTCAGATCAAGCGAGAATTTTTTGATCATCAGGTTCATGACCCAAATGATCACCAGAAAAAAACCGCCTATCATAATACTGAGATACCCGCCAAAACCTAAGCTCGTGAGCAGATTTCCATTTTGCTGATCATTGGCCTGATCCGTTGCAGCTACGGCTGCCGTCTTCGCTGTCGCGGCTTCCGCACCCTTTACTTTTATATACGCAAGGACTGATTTGATCTCTTCATCCGATAGGGTTTGATCCGGCATTGGGATCATAGAGTTTTCATTAAATAGCTTTACCGCTGCTGCATCGCCTCCTTTTACCAGTGTTTGAGATGATTTTACCCATTTCAATATCCAGGATTCTTCATGTCTGTTGGCAACGTCTTTAAGGTCAGGTCCAACTACTTTTCCTTTGCCAATTGAGTGGCATGCACTACAGGTAGTTTTAAATATTTTTTCACCGTCTTGTGCCTTTGACGTAACCGTATAACCGAACAACAAAACGAAGAGCAGTACTGATAACTTTAGCTTATTCATTTTTCTGATTAATTTAAATTATAAACGCTCTATGAAGAGCATTGAATTAAAATACGGGGCAATAATACAAATGGTGTTTTATCGGGAATGTGATGTGCCTCACAAAGAGAAAAATCGTTTGGCAAATGTGCAAACCAATTTAATTAATAATTGAGATGTTCTTTTAGTCAGTCAGGTTTGCAATATGAATGAGTTCTTTTTCATTGAGAATTGCGATCTTTTTTCCGGGAAGATCAATGATCTTTTCTTCTTTGAGGTCGAACAACAGTCTTATCGCTGTTTCGCGCGCAGTGCCTGAAAGGTTTGCAAGCTCTTCTCTTGTCAATGTTACGTTCAGCGTTTTTTTGTCAGGCTCGTAGCCATAGCATTCTTTAAGTAGCAGCAGGCATTGTGCGATCCTTTCCTTAACAGGGCGCTGGGCAATATTGGTGATCTGTTTTTCAGCTTGCTTCAAGACTTTTGAAAATAAATGCATCACCTGCATAGCGACCTTCGGGTTTTTTTCTACAACAGAGAAAAATACTTCTTTCGGTATGAAACAAATGCTGCAATCTTCTAAGGCTACAGCAGAGCAAGAGTATTTATCGCCGCTGATGATTGCCCTGAAACCCAATGCATCGGCGCTCCCGGCAAGATGCACGATCTGCTCTTTTCCATCTACACCCAGTTGAACGACCTTTACCTTGCCGCTGCTGACACAATATAATCCTCTGGGGTAGGAGCCTTCGTGCAATATGATCTCTCCTTTTTTAAATAAAATACATTTCTTGGCGTCGTTCAGCGCCTCCAGTTCGGGATTTTCCAGCGTACAAAATACGGATTTGTTTCTTGACTTACAGTTTACACAATCTACAAATTCAGTTGAGATCATTTGGTTTAGTTTAAGATCGTTAGTGGGATGAATTGCCAATATTTCTATTGGTGCGACTAATCTGCAAAAATACTTACGATGTGTAGTCGTAGTTTATGACATTGGTCATGCAAATTTTCTTGGCAAGTGGTTTTTTTAAAATGATTTTATGATTTTCATCAGTTTGTGAATAAATAAATTCAGGGTGTGATATAGGTTACATTTTCATAGGGTTTGCTACAATAAAATTGCAGCCGATTTTAAAATGTTAAACGAATCAAAATCTCGTTATTCACAAAAACAAAGCATATGAGTATTTTTCCGGAAAATGTCAGTACGTATGGTCAGGAAATAGACCACCTATTTTTTCTGATCGCAGTGTTTGTAATTATAGCACTGGTGATAAGCGTATTTGCGTTGGTTTACCCAATAATAAGGTACAATCATAAGCGTTCGCCCAGGGCTACATATTTCACGGGTGAAAAGAAAAGTCATTTTCGCTGGATCACAGCGGCACTTTTCTTATTGGCAATGAGTGACTTTGTTATTCTGTTGGCTGAGCACGGCGCTTGGGATCAGATAGAGATCGATCCGCCATCCAATGCATTGCATTTCGGTGTGACCGGACGTCAATGGAATTGGATATATACTTATCCGGGTCCGGACGGTAAGTTGGGAACCAGCGATGATGTGGTTGTCGATAGTCTGAACAGTGAATTGCATGTTCCTGTTAATACTAATATCGCAGTTGACCTGAAGGCTACAGATGTGCTGCACAGTCTGTATTTAGTAAATGCACGTTTGAAACAAGACTGTATACCGGGACGTACTAATATGCGTTGGTTCAACATAACAAAGGAAGGCAGGTATGATCTGGCTTGTGCCGAAATATGCGGTATGTACCATTCCAGAATGCGCAATTTTATTGTGGTGGAATCTAAAGAGAAATACGAGCAGTATATCAAGGATCTGTATGCAAAAAATGCCCCTAAATAATAATCTCCATTCTTTCACAATCGTATAAAATCTTTTATTCTTTTATTATGGATCATTCAACACATCAACTCAGTTTTTGGCGCAAGTATGTTTTTTCAACCGACCATAAGACGATTGGAGCCCAGTATACCATTACCGGTCTGACAATGGCTATGGTGGGCGGATTTCTGGCCTATGTTTTCAGGTACAATCTTGCTTTTCCGGGCGATAGTATTCCGTTGTTCGGACATCTGTTACCGCAACAGTACAATTCATTTGTAACGTGCCACGGTATGATCATGGTGTTTTGGGTTGCCATGCCGATTCTGCTTGCAGGCTTTGGTAATTTCCTGATCCCGATAATGATCGGAACAGATGATATGGCGTTCCCTATATTAAATATGATGTCATTCTGGATCTTCTTTTTGAGTGCCATCGTTCTGTTGGCGTCATTCTTTGTTCCCGGTGGAGCATTTGGTGGCGGCTGGACAATGTATCCTCCGCTTTCTACCAACGGATATGTAGACCGCGATCCCAATTTCCTGAAAGCATTGTTTTCGGGCGCCAGTATGATGATATTGGCTGTTGCGCTTGAATTTGTTGCAATGCTGATGGGCGGTATCAATTTTGTCGTTACCACGATCAACAAGCGTGCAAAAGGGATGACTCCGTTCCGTATACCACTGGTGATCTGGTTCATAAATATTGCTACAGTCATTTTTATGTTTTCAGTAGGTCCGTTGGTGGCCGGTGCATTCATGTTGTTGTTTGACATCGTATTAGGTACCGGTTTTTACGACCCTGCCCGTGGCGGTGATCCAATTCTTTTCCAACACTTGTTCTGGTTCTTTGGCCACCCCGAAGTTTATGTGCTTTTATTGCCTTCATTAGGTGTACTCGGAGAGATCATTCCGGTGTTTTCACGCAAGCCGCTGTTTGCTTACAAAAAGATCGTTTATCTGGCAATTTTGTCGGCAGTGTTGTCTGTGGTGGTTTGGGCGCACCACCAATTTGTTGCCGGTATAGATCCCCGTATGGCTACCTTCTTCAGTATAGGTACCATTATCATTTCCATCCCTTTTGCCGGTATATTCCTGTCGTTCATTGCAACACTGTGGGGTGGATCAATAAAGCCAACACTGCCCATGATGTGGGCATTGGGCTTTATCGGTTTGTTCCTCATAGGAGGTATGACCGGACTGTTCCTGGGTTCCAATACCTTTGATATCTATGCCCATGATACCTATTTTGTTGTGGCACACTTCCACTATACATTGTTCCCTGATATCTTCTTTGGATTCTTTGCTGCATTCTATTTCTGGTTCCCAAAGTTCACAGGAAAGCAACTGAAAGAAGGCATAGGCAAGCTGCATTTTTGGTTGACGTTCATATTTTTTAACAGTACCTTCTTCCTGTTGTTTTTTAATGGCCTCACCGGACAACACAGGCGTATCTTTAATTACAGCATGTTCAGCAATGTGAACAGAGAACCCTATATTACTTTTGAAAAGATCGCTACGATCAGTGCTATCTGCCTGATCCTTTCTCAACTGCTGTTTGTTTATAACTTCATTTCGAGTTTGCGTAGCGGTAAGAAGGCGGTTAAAAACCCATGGAATTCAGCTACACTGGAATGGACCGCTGATTCTGTTCCACCGCATGGTAATTTTCATACTTATCCGGAAGTGTATCGCGGGCCTTATGAATACAGCCTGCCTAATTCATCTTCTGATTTCATTCCACAAGACGTTCCAAACGAAATAGCATAACCACTTTAAAAATCGAAACTATATGTCACAAACTCATAACGAACAACACGCATTTTCACTGCCAATTAAGTCAGTACCTCAGGGTAGGTTGGCAATGTGGATCCTGATAACCGGCGAATTGATGATATTCGGTGGGCTGATCTGCTGCTATATTTTCAACAGGTTGCGTTATCCTGAGTGGGGTGAGCAGGCGTCGCATACTTCAACATTTTTTGGTGCACTGAATACTGCTGTACTGCTCACAAGTAGCTACACTGTTGTAAAAGCACATCAGGCTGTTGCAAAGGCAGATACCAGGAAGATAACCATGTGGCTGAGTTTTTCAATTCTTGGCGGATTGCTGTTTCTGATCAATAAGTCGATCGAATACTCGCGCGAAATTGGTGAAGGGCTTACATTTACAAGTCCACACCTTCAAAAGGGTACTGATGTGGGATCACTTTTTTGGTCTTTCTATTATATAATGACCGGTCTGCACGGCGTTCACGTTATTGTGGGTATGATCGTAATGTTCGTAGCCATGATGCAGGCGCGCAAAGGAAAGAACCTGCACCGCGTAGAACTTGCCGGTATGTATTGGCATATGGTGGACCTTATTTGGATTTTCCTTTTCCCGCTTCTTTATATTGCTAAATAAATTCAATACTAACGCTAAAAAAACAATAGATATGGAACTCGGACAAAATAACGATAACGTAGTAATTCCGGATACAGAACACGACTATCATGGACATCCGAATTACGAAAAAGTGTACTTCAGCTTGCTTGGGCTGTTTCTGCTGAGTCTGGTTGTTGGATTCACAGTTTCACCGATCCTTGCAGTAGTAATGATCTTCGCTACGGCGGTTTGGAAAACAGCATTGGTTGTGCGCAACTTTATGCACGTTAAGTATGAGCCAATACTGATTTGGGTGGGAGTTGCGGCAGTGATCTTCTGTTTGATCTCATTTTTCTTTGGTATCTATCCCGATATTACCGCTGTTCACCGTGCAGTAGCACAATAAACTAAAGCACCCATGGAGATAGCTATAGCACAAAACGGATCAGTACGCAACAAGGTTGCTTCAGATGGATTTTTAGGAATGATTTTCTTACTGGCAACAGAAGCCATGCTTTTTGCCGGTCTGATCAGCGCATACATTGTAAATAGAGCAGTGACCAAGGTGTGGCCTCCGTATGGTCAGCCCAGGTTGCCAATAGAAATTACAGCGGCAAATACCGCAATCTTATTGACCAGCGGCATTCTGTTATTTATGTTCTCGAGAAAATACAAAACCGGTGGTTCCAAGTTGTTGCTCATGCTTGCTTTTATCTTAGGGGTCACTTTTCTTACAATTCAGGGAACAGAATGGGCCAGAATGATCGACTTTGGGCTTACTCAGAGGAGCAGTATTTACGGAGCATTCTTTTATCTTATCATTGGTATTCATGCCGTGCACGTAGTAGCCGGTTTGCAGGTATTGTTGTACTTGTGGCGCACTGTGGGCAAAGCTTCTGCATTGGAAGCTGCAAAAAATAAGATAACTATTTGCAGTATGTACTGGTATTTTGTGGTTGGTATTTGGCCCATACTTTATGTGCTGGTGTACCTGATCTAACCGTATTACATCGATCATGGGAAAATCAAAAAGTTACAGATCTGTATTTAAAGACCATTTACAATTAATGAAAGTAAGACTATCATTGCTGGTAGTCTTTTCTGCGTCTATGGCCTACTTGTGGGCTTGCAATCGTAAAGTAGATGCATTAACTATTTGGTTACTATCGGCAGGTGGTTTTTTTGTGACCGGAGCAGCCAATATTTTTAATCAGATCATTGAGCGGGAGTCTGATAAATTAATGTCGCGCACAGCAGACAGACCCATGGCTGCCGCGCGCATGACTCCTGTTCATGCTACTGTAAGCGGAATATTAATGGCCATTTTAGGGCTGTCATTATTGTTTTTTATCAACAGCCTGTGTGCAGTTCTCGGTTTTACTGCTTTGATTGTTTATGTAGCAGCATACACGCCGATGAAAAACAAAACTTCATTCAGTGTGGTCCCGGGTGCAATTGCTGGCTCTATGCCGGTATTAATAGGCTGTGTGGCCGGGTCGGGTACGATTACTGCGGGGGCAATAATATTGTATTTGTTGCAATTTATATGGCAGTTCCCGCACACATGGTCTATAGCTTGGTTATTGAACGATGAGTATGACAAAGCCGGAATAAAGTTAGTACCCAATGGAGGAGGGCGCAGCAAGGCGACAGCTATCTTTATTTTGGCTTCAACCTTTCTTATGGTACCGGCCGGCTTGTTGCTGTATATGTATAAATCGGCTGGTTTGCCTCTTTGCGGCGCCTTGAGTGTTGCAGGGTTGGTCCTTTGCATACCGGCTATCCAACTTTACAATCATCATGCCAGAAAGTGGGCTTTGCGTTTAATGTTCGGGTCTATAATTTATTTGCCGCTGCTGCTAATTTTATTGGTAGTTGAAAAATTCTTATCATGAAAAAAAATAGTCTTTTAGTGGCAGTATTAGTAGTTTTGTTGCCAATGTCAACCTGGGCCTGTGCAATGTGTCAGGCCGGTGCAACTAAAGAAAATGTAGCGGCATGGGAGGGCATTACTTTGTTTTTAGCACTTATGCCATTAGTAAGTGTGGGTAGTATCTTTTATTGGATCTACGCAAAAAGCAAGAAAGGGTAGTAGCAAAATATTAATTTTGTAAGGATGAAAACATGGATATTATCGGCAATTGCATCTATAGGCATTTTAACGCTTCAAAGCTGTGGTGGAAATAATAATACATCCCAACCACCTGCAACTGCCAATGGGGCTACAAAATCCGTCCCGGTAAGTGGGGAGGAGGTCTATAAAAGAACCTGTGCTAATTGCCATCAGTTGGATGGAAAGGGTATAGCAAAGACATTCCCGCCGCTCGCTCAGTCCGACTTTTTGAAACAAAAGGAAAGCGCTATTGCTCAGGTATTACACGGCAAAAATGGCGACTTGGTAGTGAACGGAGAGCATTATAACAACATTATGCCGCCGCAGATATTGAGCGACGATGAAGTTGCTGCTGTAATAACATATGTTTACAGTCAATGGGGAAATACTCCCCAAACAATTACTGCAGACGAGGTAAAGGCGATCAGGGCTCAAAAGCAATAGACAATAATTTGTTGAATATTCCTGCTAGTAGTAGCGGGATTTTTTTGCTTTTTTTACCTCAAATGGTAAATTGGCATTCGCATGTGTGTTTAATTTATATTTCCTTCCCTGAGTTTTATGTTTTTTCGTTGCAGCGGTCGACTTTTTAAGCTCGTAGCGCATTATCTTTACACCCATTTTTAACCACAGTATATGCTTACAGCTTCTGAAATAAGAAATAGTTTTTTAGCGTTTTTTCAAAGTAAAGGTCATGAGGTTGTTCCTTCTGCGCCTATTGTAATAAAGAACGACCCAACATTGTTGTTTACTAATGCGGGCATGAATCAGTTCAAGGACTATTTTTTGGGGAATAGGGTACCGGAGTTCAACAGAGTTGCCGACACTCAAAAATGCCTGAGGGTAAGTGGTAAGCATAATGACCTGGAAGAAGTAGGTGTAGATACGTATCATCATACTATGTTCGAAATGTTGGGTAACTGGAGTTTCGGAGACCCGAACAATCCGGAAGCCGGATATTTTAAAAAAGAAGCGATAGCATGGAGTTGGGAGTTGTTGACTGAAGTATTTAAGTTAGACAAAGACCGGCTTTACGTAACGGTATTTGAAGGCGATGCAAAAGAAAATTTGCCGATCGATGAAGAAGCTTTACATTGTTGGAAGCAGCATATAGCCGAAGAAAGGATACTTTTCGGCAATAAGAAAGACAATTTCTGGGAAATGGGTGATACCGGGCCCTGCGGCCCTTGTTCTGAGATACACGTAGATTGCCGTACTGATGCAGAGCGTGCTACAACTGATGGAAAGCTTTTGGTGAATGCAGATCATCCTCAGGTGATAGAGATCTGGAATAATGTATTCATGCAGTTCAATCGTTTGAAAGACGGCAGTCTGGAGTTGCTTCCGGCTAAGCACGTGGATACCGGCATGGGGTTGGAGCGTTTAGTGAGAGTATTGCAGGCAAAACACAGCAATTACGATTCCGATATTTTTTCAGGAACAATAGCGGCAGTGGAGCATTTGACCCACTGCAAATACGGCAATACTGATTCTAAGGCCGATGTGGCTTTTCGGGTGCTCGCCGATCATATACGCGCCATTTCGTTTACAATCGCGGATGGTCAGTTGCCATCCAACACAGGAGCCGGTTACGTGATCCGTCGAATATTAAGACGTGCGGTTCGTTATTATTATTCCTACCTGAATTATAAACACCCATTGCTGCACAAGTTGGTGCCGGTTTTGGCTAAACAGTTTGAAACAGTGTTTCCTGAACTGCATCATCAAAGTGAACTGGTGAGTAAGGTGGTGAAGGAAGAAGAGGATGCTTTTTTGCGTACGTTGGATAAGGGCCTGAAAAAGATAGCGGATATCATAGCTGATACTCAAAGAACCGGACAGGTGTTCATTAACGGGGCTGCAGCTTTTGAATTGTATGATACTTTCGGCTTCCCTATAGATCTGACAAGACTGATCGCTTCGGAAAATGGCCTTAAGGTAGATGATGCGGCATTTGAATCGGAATTGCAGAAACAAAAAGCTCGTAGCCGGGCGGCAACAACGCTTGATACAGATGATTGGGTAACACTGGCAGAAGGAAACGGTAATGGTTTTGCCGGTTATCATATTCATGAAACACAATCAACGGTACTTAAATATCGTCGAGTAAAAGCTAAGGGTAAGGAACAATATCAATTGGTATTGGACACGACGCCATTTTACGCCGAAAGCGGCGGCCAAGTAGGGGATACTGGCGAACTCATTTTTCCGAATGAGATCATTTCCGTTACCGATACTAAAAAAGAAAACGAACTGATCATTCATTTTACCACAACACTGCCTGAATCTGTAGGAGCGCCGTTAATAGCGAAAATAGACGCTCCAAAACGTCAGAGCACAGCCATCCACCATAGTGCAACACATTTATTGCATGCCGCACTGCGTCAGGTGTTGGGCAAGCATGTGGCTCAAAAAGGCTCGTTGGTGAATCAGGATTACCTGCGATTTGATTTTTCTCATTTTGCTAAAGTCACAGACGCGGAATTAGCTGAAATAGAAGCGATAGTGAATGAAAAGATCAGAGCTAATATTCCGGTAGTGATCAAAAGTATGCTGAAAGAGGAGGCTATAGCTTTAGGGGCAATGGCGCTTTTTGGCGAAAAATATGGAAATACTGTGCGTGTGGTGATCATGGATCCGGAATATTCTATTGAGTTATGCGGTGGTACACATGTTGGCAATACAGGCGAGCTCGGTATGATGAAGATCATGACAGAAAGTGCAATCGCTGCGGGTATCAGAAGAATGGAGGCAGTTTGCGGTAAAGCGGCTGAACAATATATCAATGACAGGTTTGCGTTGATGCACAGTGTTTCAGAAACACTGAAACACCCAAAAGACCCCGTTAAGGCGATTGAAAAACTGATTGAAGAAAAAGCTAAAATGGAACAGCATATTGAGCATCTGGAAGCCCGCCAACTAGTGGGTATGCGAAACGATCTGCTCACAAAAGATGAAGTGATGGGTGACGTAAACTTCATCGGTGCCATTGTTCATGCTAATAGCCCGGATATGCTGAAAAAGCTTTGTATGGAGCTTAAGATGCACGTGACAGACCATGTGGTAGTCTTAGGTGCCAACATAGATGGCAAACCTTATATAGCCGTAGGTATCGATGAAAAGGTCATTGCTGCATGCGGAAGTGATGCCAATAAGATCATTAAAGAAACAGTTGCTCCTTTGATAAAAGGAGGTGGTGGCGGCCAGAAAACTCTGGCAACGGCAGGAGGACAGGATGTGAGCAAGTTACAAGCCGCTATAGATAACGTCAGGGCGCTGTTTCAATAGTTGCGTGTGTCAATAAATATGCCATGCATATAGAAATATGGTCGGTGGGCAAAGAAAATGAATCCTTTATTGCAGAAGGAGTAGCACACTATTTTCAAAAGATAAAACCTTGGAATTCCATAGAATTGGTGATACTGCCGCCGTCAAAAAAGATAACTGATCCGGAGCAATGTAAAAAGTATGAAGAGGAGATGATCTTAAAACGCCTTCAGCCGCATCATTTTCTGGTGGTGTTTGACGAGCGTGGCAAAGAATTGACCTCTGTGCAATGGGCCGAGCATTTACAGCAGTGTATGAACCAATCTGTAAAAACCCTTGTTTTGCTTATTGGTGGCGCATTTGGTGTCACAGATTCGGTGCGCAAACGCGGGCAACAATGCAGAAGTCTTTCGGCCATGGTATTCCCGCATCAATTGGTTAGGTTAATTATTGCCGAACAAGTTTACAGAGCGTTGAGTATTATCAATCACTCGCCATATCATCACGTTTAGCGCTTATCCCATGTTGTGGAATACGCGTTGAACGTCATCATCCTGTTCCAATCGTTCTATGAGTTTGAATACGTCATCGGCTTGCTCTTCAGTGATCTCCACAGTGTTCAAAGGCAGCCACTCCAGTTCAGATGACATAGCTTCAATGCCTTGTTCTTCGAGAGCTTTAGCCATGTTACCAAAGTCGTTGAACTCACAACGGACAATAATGTTTCCTTCACTGTCCTCGCCTAGTTCTTCCAATCCGAAATCAATAAGGCTCAATTCCATGTCTTCCAGGTTTTGACCTTCATTCTTGATCTTGAAAACGCCGACATGCTTAAAAAGGAAGGCAACTGAGCCACTGTTGCCCAGTGCGCCGCCGCCCTTGTTGAAGTGAGAACGAACATTGGCAACGGTACGGGTGGTATTATCTGTTGCGGTTTCTACCAACAAGGCTATGCCATGGGGGGCATAACCCTCATACAGCACTTCGTCATAACTACTCGTGTCTTTTCCTAATGCATTTTTTATCGCATTTTCAATACGATCCTTAGGCATATTCAATGCCTTGGCATTTTGTGCCACCCGGCGCAGTGCCGGATTCACGTTCATGTCCGGACCGCCTTTTTTTACAGCAATGGCAATTTCCTTGCCTATACGTGTAAATTGTTTTGCCATGCGGTCATATCGGGCAAACATTTTGGATTTGCGGACTTCAAATATCCTACCCATAGGTATAAAAGATTGTAGTTATTATCGTTACTGCGTAGTTACTACTGCGCTAAATTTCAGGGTGCGAAGCTACAAAAAATCATTGGTTGGTGGTAGGATTAAGGATATAAAGCTTATACTATAAACATGCAGACGCCTACTTCGAACTTTAGTTGAAATTTACATAGAACATTTATGATAGAAGCAAGATTGGTTGAAGGTGAAATTTGAAAAAATTAGGTAAATAACTATTTCTTTATTCTCAACCAAATGAATAAAAAAATGATTGAAAAGCTATCAGATTTCAATCAATTCTATCATGTGTAAATTATTGTTATATAAGAATGCGCAATGGTTACCATTAAAAGCTTCCGACCTGAAAAGATTTAACAGACGATATCCACATTGCTCCAGTCTTTCAATCTCACCGTTGATATCATTGGTTAGAAGTCCAATGTGATAATAGTTTATATTTTTATTTATCATTTTTATCAACGGACTATTAGGGTCAGCCGGCTCTACAAATTCAATTTTTGTATTGCACAAACTAAAAAAACAAACCCGCACTTTTTGAGACTGGATATAATAAATTTCAGAAACCTCGCCGGTAGGATAAAGAAGCTTGTAATCAATTATAGATTCTTCAATACTGCTAACAAGGCAACCAATGTGATGAACGTGGTTGACCATTTACTTGGCTAGTTTATTCTCTATACAGGCA
>Ga0164297_10003025_pt1 | contig 16021 bp, 19 predicted proteins | sample GEODES058metaG_FD_113539 | JGI IMG/M metagenome (GOLD analysis project Ga0164297, IMG submission 113539) | Dystrophic lake water microbial communities from Trout Bog Lake, Wisconsin, USA - GEODES058 metaG | ecosystem: Environmental > Aquatic > Freshwater > Lake | place: USA: Trout Bog Lake...
ACTTAGGCTAACAACCGCATTACCGGATTTTAATTGATCGCCGATTCCATAACTTAACGCTGTCCAAGTACTGGTTCCATTACCATACTTAACTTTATCAGTATCTATTTCTAAACCTGGTTCACCGTCACTCAATACGGGATTTATTCTATTCCAATTAGCGGCTGTGTCTCTTCTTATCTGTATTTTATTTGCCATTGTTTATGCCCTGCCACCGTCAAGTGTATAGTTAGGTCCTGCGTTTCCGTCATAGTCTGTATCACTAGATCCAAATCTAGTGCTGGCCGATCCACCGTCTACGAAGTCAAGTTCAACTCCATATACAGTACCGGCTCCACCGCCGTCCATGTTTAAATTATTTAAAGGAATACTTTGATAGGCCGTGTATTGTAAAGTACCGTCTGGAAATTGTACTGATCCATCTTCTTCAAAAGTCCATGTTCCGCCAGCAGTTGTTAGTCTTATTAATCCTGCTGCCGATAGTGTTAGATCATTTCCTGATGCTAAGTTCGAAGGACCGCCGTTGGTAAAGTTTAGAGTTCCTACGTTTAAACTGTCAAGTGTAAGAGTCGTTGTTGAAATAACACTCAAAGTACCAGTGTTATCTATTCTTAGGCCAGCCCCGACTCTTATTCCGCCTAGCGTGCTTGTAGTAGCAGGAGCGATAGTGGTTACCGTTATACCTCCGGGAGTATGTCCATCACTTAGTCTTAGATTACCCAGTGTTGAATCATAAAACAATGTTCCATGTTCACCTACAAAGTTTTCTAATGTTGTGTTAACACCACCAGCTTTTATTTTTCTTACTTGCATATTTTTTACATTAAGTTAATAGAGTCGAGATTCCAAGCACCGCCTGCGAATATAGCGCTGGCTATTCCTTTGGTTCCAGTAAAGAATGGATACCATACTTGCGCTGTTGCTGTTGTTACTGTTCCATTGGTAAAGAATCTTACACTGTCTAGCCAAACTATAACACTGGTTCCGGAATTACTAGCATTGGTAGGAACAAAATATATCTGTTGTCCTTCTGTGCCATTTGGTAAGTAGTAATCACCTTGATCTAGCGTTAGTACTCCGCTGTTTAGATTCAATGGAGGTAATGATTGATAGTCACTGCTATTGATTAGCCCACCGGCAGTTCCTGCTCCTGCGTAGGTTACAGTCATTCCGCCTTGTGCTGCCGAGTTAGTAACTGTAAGATTTTCAACAACCAATGTTCCAGGAATATAAACAGTGCCTGTACCACCATTATCCAATCCGCCTGGTCTAATGGATATTGACTCTCCATTATGTGTAGCAAGATCTAATGCTCCTATGCTGTCAACACCCAAGCTCAAAGCGGCTAGTTCAGCGTAAGTTGAAGAACTGTACATATAGATACCGGCTGCACTGCTAGCCAGATATATACCAGCCGATGCCGCTGTACCATATGAATAGATAGTGACTCCACCTAGTTCACCTGTGTCAAATATTTCACCTGCGGCTACACTGACATCGGTTCCTGCGCCGGCTGTTATCAGTGTGCCGTTATATCCACTGACAGTTAATAAACTGCTTTGATCATTAGTAGAAGGAACATTAATAAAGTTATTGCCTATGGCATCTCTTAATCCAACTGCTATAGATGTTGAGTTTGCGTAGAGTGTTCCTTGGTTGACCAGTAGGTCTCCTAATGCGTTGGCATTGGCTACCTGTAGTGTTCCTGTATTGGATATTTCCAATCCGTTACCTACTATGATACCACCCAATGTGGTTGTAGTAGCCGGCTTAACATCAAACTCTATGCTCTGTGGTGCTGAGGTAGCACTGGTAATAATACGTATACCGGGACCTGCGATAAAATGCATGGTATCTAAACCATTGGCAATCAATGTCTGTTGTCCATCTACTTCCCAGTATTTGAATGTACTGTTCATGCTGATGATAGCTGTACCTGTACTATATTCGTTAACTGTAAATCCTGCTTCTGTGTCAAATAGTAGATTGGTTACATTGACCACATTGTTTGATATAACTGTGCTAGTGCCTGTAGTAATGGCCGCCACTGTTAATGATCCAGGGATCGGTACAACATTTAAAGTACCTGATCCATCTAGCTCTAATCCAGTGCCTGCGATGATAACTCCAGGCTGTGTATATGACGCTGTGCTAACACTGATAGTTCCGGAGTTTACCTGTATGTTTTGTCCGATTTCAACTACACCCAATGTAGATGTTGTTGCCGGAACAACATTTAACGTTCCAGTGTTACTGACATTTAAAGTATCCCCTAATCTCTTAACAGTTTTTCCACCAATATCAAATCCCTGCAAGCCATGTACTACTCCTTGAGACTGTATTGGTCCACTATTTGTGATCGCACCACCTACATATAAATTTCCAGCACCGATAAGTACAGTACCTTCTAGAGTAGTCTGGCCTGTAACAGATAATCCATTACCAGCAGTCAGTTGTCCTGTTAATGACACATCTCCAGCATAGTCTATAGCAAACAGTGCAGTTTCAGTAGTTATTACCGCAGTGTCAGACCCGGTACCTACTGATATAGTCTGTGTAGACCAAGCAGAAATAGTAACGTAAGGATTGGTATTTGGTTGTGGAGCATAGAGACTGGCTGTTGATACTATTTGTAGACCGGCAGCATTTGGGCTGATAATGATATCTTCCCCAATGTTGTTTGTGCTGATAGTGGAACTAGAGAAGTTTATATCTCCTAGTGTGCTGTTAAGAATAACCTGTGAAAAGTTATAGTTAATTTTGTTAAAAGCAGTTCTTAGGGTATCTCCATCGCCTGCGTTGGGTGAGGAGCCGGTATTGATGGTCAGTATAGTCATAAAGGTATTTATTCCAGAATGGCTATTGCTCATTTTCCTAGGAGATGCTATAATAAAATGGTAATCAATGTAACCATAAATATTATCATGAGCGGTGTTTTAGTATTAAATTCAGACGCTAACCCAGTTAGCCTGCTTCCTTTGAGCGTGATCTCTTGGGAAGAAAGTATCAAATATATGGTATTAGAAAAGGCTCACGTGCTTGAATGGTACGATGATTGGGTAGTGCACAGCGAAAAGTGGGAAACTAAAGTTCCTGCTGTGATCATGTTGACTGAATACATGAAAACCAAAACTACTGTGCGTTTTTCTAAACAGAATGTATTTCTACGTGATGGATATCATTGTGCCTACTGTGATGACAAAGTCGATCGTAGAACTGCTACATTAGATCATGTACTGCCAGTTAGTTACGGCGGTAAGACTACTTTTGAAAATACGGTAACAGCCTGTGCCGATTGCAACAGCAAGAAAGGGAACAATAAGAAAATTGTCCCCAAGTTTAAGCCATTTAAACCTAGCTATTATCAGTTAGTGGATAAACGTAAAAAGCAACCTTTTGATATACAACATCCTAGTTGGGCTTTATATCTAGGTCTAGACTGATCACTTTTCTCTATAAACTACCCGGCCTCGGGTTAGATCATAAGGGCTTAGTTCTACTTTAACTTTATCCCCGGCCAGTATCTGTATTCGGTGCTGGCGCATTTTGCCGCTGATCACTGCTGTGATTCTATGTGTTTCGTTTAACTTTACACGAAACATAGCGTTGGGTAACACTTCTTCGACCACCCCGGTCATTTCTATAACGTCTTCTTTTGCCACTTTAGATTTTCTCTCCTTTTAATCCTTTGATTACCAGATCTTTAGCTCTCTGGTTGAGCTCTGCTTCTTCGGCTTGCATCATTTTATGTCCGATCATGTTCATGAACACTTTTAGAGCTTGTTCTCCCTCTTCTGTCCAATGACAATAATCACCACCGACAGCACTATGATAGTAATACTTGCGATTGTGAATTAATTCGTTAATGCCACCGTACATGAACTCTTTAATGCTAGCTCTATCCATCTTAGATTTTTTCACCTTTCGCAAAACCGCGGAATCGTAGGAAACGCGGAAATCTAAGGCTATATACGTCTTCACTGTCTTGGCTCCTAGTTGCCGCATCCGCTCGGACCTCCACAACTTGACCCAATATAACTTCTTTATCCAGCCAGAACTCACTTCTTTGCTCATCTGTAAAACCGCTACCAACATTGACACGTATCGTTTTACCATCATCTTCGCCTTCACAGATCAATGCTCCTAACTTACCTTCGTTGCGTCCTGTACCTTCTTCTACTTCTACTATAGATAAACTGACTTCAATAAAGGGCTTTTGCTTCAACCAAGCTGTGCTACGTTTACATTCATATATGGCTTTTGGATCTTTAATCATTATGCCTTCATAGCCAGCATCAATAGCATCTTTGTTAAACTGCTTGAACTGTATCTCTCCTACAGCACTGTCTAGGTCTACTGTTGTCTGTGGAACCAATCCTATGCTAGGAATCTTATCCCATACTTTGTTAAATGTACGCAAGAAGTTACTACGCAATCTCTGTGTCATTACGCTACGTCCATTGCGGAACTCGTGTAATGGTAGAATATCAAATAACATCAACTTGGCGTCCGTGGCCGCTACATCATCTTTGCGATGTACCTGTTTCATTAGATCTTGAAAGCTCTTGCTGACAATCTCACCATCTAGGATGTAACTGCGGCCAAAATCATCAATGTGTTTAGCCAGTTCATCTGTGATGTGTGAAAAGTTTAATAGTTCTTTGCCGTTTCGGCTAAACTGTTGTACTGTACGTAGTTCATAGTTGATCACTGTGATAACACGGACACCGTCTAGTTTAGGTTCTAGAATCTTTGTGCCTACTATCTTCTTTTCGTGATTGGCACCATCGTGTGCTAACATACATTCAAACACAGGAACTGATTTGATATCAGGGAATGCTTTTAGCACTTTGTTAACAGTCTTTTCGCTAACACCACAACGCAGATCTTTGATCAATATGCGGCGATACCAATCATTCCATTGTGATTTTGTGCTTGCAGATAATGCTAGCTCAATGGCCTGTTTGGCATCATCGCCAGTTAGTTGTCTTTTGGCTAATAGTTCTGCGAGCTCTACGAAGGCTATCCAAGGTAGCCCTTGTCCATCTGGACCACCGTGTGTGGGAACTTTCTTAACACCAAATGTAATAAGATTATCTAAAGCTAGACGTATACCATCAAACAGCTCTGTATTGCCTTCCTGTGCCTGCACTTCAAGTATCTGTTCTTTATTAATGCGGCTGGCATGTTCTTCAAGGGATCTGATGACTCTATCGCAGGTATCGCTCATTTGGTACTCCTATAAATCTAATACAGTTATTGTACAGGTTTTTACCAAATGTGTCAACCGTTGTGTTTATGCTACACTAAACGAGCTACCGCACCCGCAGGTAGACTGTGCATTGGGATTGGTAATAACAAAGTTACTGCCCATTAATTCTTCTTTAAAATCAATGGTAGCACCTTCTAGATACATCATGCTCATTGAATCTATAACGACTACAAATGCGCCAGTGTCTAGTTCAAAATCATCTTCGTTCTTGGTTTCGTCTAATGTGAATCCATATTGAAATCCAGAACAGCCACCGCCGTGTACAAATGTGCGTAACATTAGATCAGGATTACCTTCATCATAGAGGATGTCGTTGATTCTACTTTTAGCAGATTCGGTTATAGTAACCATTACTGTATATCTTCTGTATGTTTATGTTTAACAGACTTCTTAAGGATCTTGAACCAAACTTTTTTCTCTTTGGCTAGGTCATGTCTAAAGATAGCTTTGTACAGTTTCTTTCTAAGTTTGCGTAGTTTCATCAATTTGGCACCAATACTATTTTTGCTGTGTTAGTCTGCGGATCAATCATCTGTTGCCAGTGATATCCTACAGGTGGAGGTTGTACCACTGATTGAGGTTGTACATATACTACAGGAGGTTGCTCAACAACAACGGTATTTGGGCGAGCTAGTTCATATCCGATAACACCGCCAACTAGAGCAGGAGCAACCCATCCAACGCCCGGTCCATAGTAGCCGCCGTGATGATAATAACCTCTGTAGCAACAGGCTTCAGCTGATGCGAAAGCAGATAGTAATGCTAATGATATAATGAGTTTTTTCATACAAGTTCTCCTTGAACAATATTTATTGTAGCACGGCTGTATTATTATTACAACCGAAAAGGATTAACTGTAGTCTTTGACGTTTCCGCCGTAGTGAACTGATTTGGCTTTACGGCCTTTTAGATAGTGTCCATTACCATCTGTATGGCCTTTACCTTTACTGCTGTGTGGGCGCAGTCCCTGAGCAACACAGCTACTGTGATCGCTACGACCTAGACGTTTTGGACTACGGCATAGTTTAACTGATGCCTTTTCTTGTAGTGCTGTTTCTAATGCCGCAATCTTGCCTCTTAGCTGTTCAGCACGTTGCTCAAAAGCAAATCCGCCCATTCCGCCGCCATCATCGTTTTCTTCTGTAGGAGGACTCCATCTTTTGGGCATAACATTGGTTTCTTTTGAAAGACGATGTAGTATTGAGTTAACCTGCTCAGTGCTGTGTGACTTATGTGGTTTGAAATACCACTTGCCACGTAGACTCTTTCTTAGACCCATCGCTTCTAGCTCTTGATCCGTAAATGATCTTCCGCCTCTTCCTACATCAAAGAAGTAGAGACTATCAGTCGGATAAGCATTACCCCTATCACTCTCAGTAGGAGTAGTGTCCATCATGTTATTAGTAGTCCCATGATCCCATTGTTCTTTAGTGAATTCTTGTGCTCGCATAGATCTATTTATGTATCTACTCCGAAGCCGCCTTCTTCCCAGCCCTCTAGTTCATCTGTCAATAACTCTACTCGGTCTTTGGCCGCTCTCAATCGATCTACAAAGATATCTTCCATAGACATTATATGCGTGGCATAGGCATCTTGCGCTTCTTCGGCATCTCTAGCCATTACGACCCATTCTGGATCATTATTGGTATCTATTTTAAGCTGATCAGCATAAGTTGCCAGTTCTCTTACGATCTGTGCGGCAGTGGGCTCAAGGTTTTTATAAAAATTTCCAAGCGTTTCTCGGGCCTTTCTTATCACCCATTCGACGTGCTCTAGTTCCTCTTTGGCCTTTGCCAGCTGTCGTTCAAGTGCCGCTTTATCTGGATCAGTTTGTTCAAATATATCTTGCATTTTCATGCTGATATTTATAGTTATTTGAACAGTATTAAACTCATTATCACAGTCTGGGCAACAAATCCCATACAGATCGTGCTAACGTAGAGAAAGTTCTTTTCTATCATGGCTTTAAAGAACATGGCTATCAGTGCTCCCCATACAAACAACATAAGATCTACCGGAGGTAGTTTATCGTTCTGCGCCATCAATACTGATAGCAGGGTAGGAATAGCCGCAAAGTGGCAGAGTATGATACTGAGCCAGCCCAGCGTGTGTGCACTGACTTTGCCTAGATGATCGCGTAGAAAGTACCAAACCCATCTAGGAAACTTTGTTAAAAACTCCATAGTTTTTCTATTCATTTTACTGCTCACTTATAAAAAATATGATGACCGATTTGTGTTATCTTTTCTCTGTTCCAATGCGGATTTATATAATCAGCATGATAGTATAAAGCCTTTTCTAAACTAGGCAATCTAAACCCTTCTAGCAATACTTTACGTGCTACTAACTCGCTTTCATTGTACATGGCTTTGTTAACAGGTCTTACGCTAGTATCCCTATCACAGGCCCAGCTGAACTGACATATAAGTTTGTCGTAGACAATGTTCTTTTGGAAAATAACATTACAAACATCGTTAGGAAACTGAGAGTTCTTGGCTCTGTTCATAGTTACCTGTGCTACAGCAACTTTACCTTCAAAAGGTTCAGCACCTGCTTCGTGATAGATGTTTTTGGCTAGACAGCCTATCTGTCTTTCTCTTACCGCTACAGTAACATCCGTATTGGCTATTGGCTCCACCGAAGCCAGTTTGTGATGAACGGCAAATGACAGTATATCAACGCACATCCATAGTCCGATTAACATAACTGCTACACCGAAAAACTTACCTAGCTTTTCTGCTTTTTGTCCATTTACTTCCGCTCGATCTAGTATCAATTCCGTCATAGAGACCTCCTTTTGCTAGTTTACTTGATATTATAGTTATCTATGTGGGCTCATATGGTGCAAAAATGGCCCAATAACGCACTATTATACCAGCATTGACTCTAGTTTGTCAAGTGTGCTATACTGGTGTTGTAAATATCACACAAAGGAAGTCAGCAGTGAACACATATAAACATTCAGGCAGTCTAGGCGATTTAATATACGGATTGCCCATAGCGCAACACACAGGCGGTGGTAAGTTTTATCTACATCTAAATCAGTTAAACTGGATTGGACAACATTTTTATGGAGCGGCTCCCAATGTCGCTCATCAGGGTCGTATGGACATGAATGATTTTAATTTCTTAAAAGACTTTATGTTGGCTCAGAACTACATAGATAGTTTCGAAGTGTTAGATCCAAAGGTACATGAGATCACACATAACCTAGATAGATTCCGTGTGCCATTTGTTAATCATCCCGGAAACTATGTAGACATCTATGCCGATGTATTTGGTATCCAAGATCCAAACATCCGCAGGCTATTAAGACAGACTCCTTGGCTGACCACTACCAATCCACAGAAGCTAGAAGGTGTCAGTGTAGTTGTCAACAGAACTCCTAGGTGGGTGCCACCAGGACGTAATCCGCTATATGATCAATGGAAGGCAGATGGATTGGATCAAGAATCTGTATTTGTAGGATTGCCAAAAGAGTATGATGACTTTGTTAAAATGAGCGGATGGGAAAACTGTAGATATATCCCTACCAAGACACTAAATGAAGTTGCCAACATAATCGATGGAGTAGGTTCATTCATAGGAAACCAAAGTGTAGCACTGTCTCTAGCTATAGGATTAGGTGTAGAGTTCTGGTGCGAAGGACGTAGAGATTTACCAATCGAACGTAACGAATGTTACTTTCCAGAACAGCCGAACGGTCATTACTTTTAATAGCTCAATCTGTTTGACATTGTTTGATATTTTGTGTAATATTTACAACACAAGAGAATAACAACAATGTCGATAAAAGATTTCGAAACTAAAGTAAATCAACTGCTGACGAAAAGAAAGATGATGCCAACCAAGAAGATTGGTTTGGCAACATTCTGTAAACATTTCCTAGCACATGCATGGCTGGCTCATTCTTACAAGGGTGACGGCTTTGAGATGCTGGATGCGTTATTAGATGACAATCTTTTGATAGGCGGAGAACAGTTTAATAAAAACTTTATACTGAAGTTTGAAGATCTCTATCCTACGGCATTAAAGAATAATAAGACTTGGCAGATGTTAATGCCAAGGCTGGTTGATTTCAAAGGCAAAGGGCTAGGTGTGGGGGAACTATATCTAGCTCTAGTAATCCAAGGTTGGACATTTGAACGCACAGATGGTAAAGGCGACGGCAAAGTCGCAGGCGGCATTAGAGAACTCAAAAAGAATGGCGCTAGTCTTAAGCCATTAGCAGAAGCACTAAGGGTACAAGATACTCTCAATCATAACATATTCAAAGGATTTAGAGCAGGTCCAGTGACTAAGTTTGACAGTCATAAACAGTGGATCGTCAAACAGCCCAGTCCAGAAAAGATCTATCTAGAATATTTTGGACAGCTCTATCCAAATAGAGATGTGGCAAAAATGTGCAAAGAACTAGCTCTCGCCCAAAATGGACAGGTTTTTAATGACATCATCGGCAGAAATGTGCTACAATGGTACAAAGATATAGATAACTGGAACAGCTTAATCATTATCGATCAAGACAAAAGCAAGATCGTTAATATAGCAGATGTTACTGACCTATCTATGTTTAAAGATATCCGCTTCGATTGGAAAAGCGAACGAGGCGGAGACACACAGGCAATCACAGACGGATATGTTAACATTAGAATATGAAACCATTATACATTTGGGCAGGCGGTAAAAACAAGATGATTCCAAAATACCTGGCAAGCCCAGGTATTCCTACATCTGGCTATGATACATTTGCTGAACCATTCTTTGGAGGCGGTGCCATGATGTGTTGGGTCAGCAAAAACTGTCCCAGTGTAACCAAATATATATTAAATGATATCAACGCAGAAATAGTAGGCGTGTATACTGCTATCAAGACAGATCATGTTAACTTTATGGCTAGAATGGATGCGCTGACGCAACAGTATCTACCATTAGCCAAAGCGGATCGTAAAACTTTCTATTACGATCTACGCAGAGAGTACACAACTAACTGGTCCCAATGGAATAGAACCGATGAAAGTGCTACCTTATACTTCTTAATGAAGACAGGCTTTAATGGCATTTGGCAGACCAATCAAACCAGTAATGGTCGCTTTGCTACTCCCAGTGGACTGTTAAACCAAACAACCAAAGTTTATGATCAAGACAATGTATTGGAATGGCATACCTTTTTACAAAAGGTAGATATCTATTGCGGAGATTGGTCCGTCTGTGCCACAGCAGTAACAGGCAAGACCTTTTGGTTTTTCGATCCTCCTTATAGAGATAGTTTTACCAATTATAGTCAAACGTTTACTGATCAAGATCACAGCAACCTTATAACATTCTGTAAACAGCAGGACCTCGCAGGTGACCTAGTATTCTACTGTAATAGAGAAGCAGGTGATACTTTCTATACCAGTCAACAGGGCCAGTTAAGTTTAAAAAAATATCCTATTACCTACACAGCAGGTCGTAGGGCAACTACGGTAGACGCTAACAACGTATCTACTAGAACAGCCAAAGCCGCAGAGGAAATACTGTTACACAGTGCCAGTATCGCTCCTCCGCCAACAATAGCTGAAACACTTTTTGAATTCACTAACTAAAAATATGAAAATAGGCATTATACAACCACGAGGCTTAGGCGACCTCTTAATCGCACTACCAATCGCAAAACATTATGTCGATGAAGGACATAAAGTCTATTGGCCTATCTGTGAAGAGTTTTGGCCCAGCGTTAGAGAAACAGCACCTTGGGTACAATGGATTCCTATGGTCACTGATGCTAGAGGAGAGTTCTTCTACGATGAACCAATGAAGAGATTAAAGAATTTCAAGTGTGATGAAATCATCTGTCTCTATCAGGCCTTGAACAGTCAGAAACAGTTAAGCCAAGTACCTTACTTTCAAATACAGAAGTTTGATGAGTTCAAATATACCAAGACAGGAGTTCCTTTCTTGAAAAAATGGACATTAGGTGAGTGTATTACACGTAATAAAGACCGGGAACAGAGACTGTATGACAAGTTAGTGTCTAACGAAAACTATGCTGTCATACACACAGAAGGCAGTGATTTTACCTGTAGTCCGGATCTGTCCAGTATTCCAGACGATTGGCAACAGATCAAGATCACTCCAGTTACTGAATGTGTGTTTGATTGGTTGAAGATCCTAGAAGGCGCACAGGCACTAATATTAGTTGACAGTGTGTTTAGCAATATGGTAGATCAACTAAAGATTGACACAGACAAGTATCTTATTCCTAGAAGCCATATACATCTAACTCCTGTGCTGGGAACGGATTGGACTATATTAGAAGCACCGCCTGGTAGTTTAGCCAGTAAGATTATATTCAGTCCAGGTTAATCAATAAGGACAGAAACAGCCGCTACCTGTAAATTGATGTACCCAATAGGTATTGGGTCCTGACACATAACAAGAAACGCTTCCGCCACCTGCTAGTTGATAGGTACATTGGTAACTGAATACCACTATACCGCTATTTCCGCCGCCGCCACCGCCCCCATAGGAATTGTTGAAATCAAGGGCGCCACCACCACCACCGCTACCATATGTAACAGCTCCACCGCCACTTAACGATCCAGTACCGACGTTGGGATTTCCACCACCTGGATAAGGACAACCGCCACCGCCACCGCCACCGCAGTTGGCTCCATTTCCGCCACAACCTCCGGACCCGTTACCTCCGGGTTGTCCACAACAATCATGCGTTCCACCACCACCGCCTCCGGCAGCGTAGCAGTAATAACTTCCGGTGATGCAACTACAACAACTCTGTCCACCATATCCTCCAACAGTTCCTGCTCCAGAGGTTCCGGCACTGATCGCACCGCCACCACCGCCTGCGGCGCCTACTGGGAAAGGACCAAATCCAGATCCTTGGCCTCCACCTCCGAAACTGTTTCCTGAACCACCACCGCTTGGGTTACCTCCTGCGCTTCCTCCTGATCTAGATACAGTTGAAAATCCAGGTGCTGACGAAACAATACAGCTTCCTGATCCAGCAGATGCAGGAGTACAGGCACTAAATCCACTACCTCCAGAGCCTCCCCCACCTATTGTCACGCAATAGCAGAATCCTGAACATACAGTTGTCGATCCGAATATCAGTCCACCCGAACCTCCACCTCCACCAGCACTATTTGTTACAGCTCCTGCTCCACCCGCACCCCCTCCTACTACTAGATAGCAAACAGAGAATGATGATATAGCCTTATAGCAAAGCACCACAGGTGCTGGTCCAAAAGAACATATGCCACTATAATCCTTTACACAAAATAATATAGTGGCGCAGTTTCCTGTTAAAGGTGTACCTGGTATAGTACAACGATTTATTGTAGCCAGTCCGTTAGTTAGCGTGAATATACCTGAGTTGACGCCATCGGAGAATACACAGGCAGGAGCAGTTCCATAGTTACACCATATAAATGTAGCGCCCGGTGCTACCCATGATGGAGCACACACACAAAATAAAATATTACAACCTTCACATACCGTACTAGACGGTGTACTGATACATACCACGGGCTTTCCTGGGGATACCGAACAGAATAATGAAGATGCGTTAAACTGGTGTACCCAATAACTGCTAGTTCCACAACTGTAACTGCACACGGTGGTTCCACCTTGGCCCAGTTGGTAGGGATAGTTATAGGTTATGGCTACTATTCCGCTTCCGCCACAACCACCGACAACTCCGGTTCCAACTCCAGCGCCTCCCCCTCCCCCTCCAGTGAATGCTAATCCAGCGCAGGCAAACCCAGTTGTTGAGGGTGCTACAACTGTGTTACATCCGCCTCCAGTACCTCCGCCTCCACATCCGCCGGGTGATCCGCAACAGTTAGAATAAACCGTTCCTCCACCGCCGCCCCCAGCGTAGGCTGTGGCCACACCTGTTATTGTTAGCGTAGTTCCAGTTCCTCCGCAACCTGGACAGCTGGTATTTCCGTCACAACCTGGACCCCCGCTTCCGCCACCACCCCCTGAAAATACACCAGCCGGTGCTGGAGATTCACAGGCGTAGCCCCCGCAGTTACCTTGACCAGGTGTTCCTGGAGCACCTTGGGCGCAGGCACATCCAGTACCAATAGCAGGAATATGTGTTCCACTAACTCCCGATCCACCGCCACTTCCGCCACAACAGGCCTGGCTACCCGGATAGGTGGGATTTGCCACACCATAGCATCCAACTACGGTTCCTCCTAGTCCACCCCCAATAGCAACAAAGCCAAACGCACAACTGTTATTACCGGGCGTTCCATAGTTAGTGGCCCCAGCCCCGCCAGCGCCTACCGTGATGGCATAACAGGTACCGGAAGAAACTGTAAAGGAACAGACTAATAATCCGCCAGCACCTCCACCTCCACCCCCGAAACTGTTAGTGCCCTGGCCACCGGCACCCCCACCTGCTACGATTAGGCTACAGGTTAGAAATACGGTACCAGTACCTCCCATACAATAGGTGTTGCCATTGCTGACGGTTACAGAGTAAAATCCATCAAATGCTTGTATAGAACTAAAGCGTGGCATTACTGGCCTTTATCATATTGTAGTTGTTGGTAGATGCGATTGATCAATCGTTTGTATCTAGGACTTTTTAGGCCCCTGGGGAATATCTGGCGTATGTTGTGTTGCATCAGGGCATATTTAATAATGTCCATTAATTTATGCTTTTCTGGATGCTTGGCCTGCATCTTGCGGATGTCATCTAATGCTTGGCTGAAGCGTGCGTTGATCTCCAATGGACGGAATGGGTAGTCTTTCTTATCACTCTTTCTATTAAACTTACCCAGGCTCTTGCTGAGGTCCAGTGCATGTCTTAGCTCGTGTATGATGGTGCTTTCTATCTTGGGTGGGCTGGTCTTGATTATGTCAAGATCTAACAGCATCAGTTTTGATTGATCGTTATAAGCACCCTCTGAATCATCGGGTAGTGGGTGTAGGATAAACACCCTGGTATCTTTTACTATGTTCTCTAGGCTCACAGCGTCCTTGCCCACGATGTCTCCGATCTGGCCCTTCTTTTTAAACTTCTTTAGGTAGCCAGTCATGCTTTCGATGGTGCCGATGGGTTTGGTAGCCTTGACAGTACCCCCACCTATTTGACCCTTGCGTATGGGTTCTAGATTCTTTAGGAACCACTGTACCATCAGCTGGGCTATGTCTCTCAGGGCCCCCTCATCCTGTGCGGTTTCATTCAGGCCCTCACTGATACCAAACCCGCCCTCAGCTTCATCATGCACTAGATTTAGGAAACTCTTGACGTTGTCTCGATCAGGTACCTGACCCTGAGCATAGTTTTCTTCTCCCATTCCGGATACTTTCAACATCTGGTCAATGTGATCCAAGGCGTCGATGTGGAATAGATATTCAACTTCGTTTCGAAAGGCCTTGAATGGGTCGTAGTCTAGATCCCAATCCCAATCCCATTTTTTCGTGAGTTCGATCAGCTGTTTATATTCTTTGGGGGTAAGTTCACGTGATCGCTTGGGGTCATAGTCAGGGTATAGATTTTCATCTACGCCAAACCCGCCATACATCTCGTCAGCCCAGTCCTCGTATCGAGTACCGAACTTGGATCTCAGCGTGTCGATGACTTCGTTGACTATTTCTTCTTGGCTGGGCTCATAGACGAACATGCCCTCGTCATCGTGATTCTCATGCCATGTTTCTTCCCATTTTCCCGAGATAACATCCGCCCTAAAGTTAAAAGGGCCATCACTCCAACGATCAGCTTCTTGATCCGTATAGTCGCAGGGCACATCCACGCCCTCTATGTAGACATGCCCCTGATCATGCTGTTGTGGTATTTCTAGAAACACTTCGAAATGCTCAGTGGGATGTGTGTAGATCAAGATCCTGTCAACAGACGGTGATTCTACCAGTGTTTTGAATTCATTATAGCGCATATGGATATTTATTGAAAATGAGATCAACTAAATATCCATATGCGATTCACAGAATTCTACCACAACAATGCCGTCACTGACGAACAACAACAACAGCCCGAGCCCACCAAGTTTGATTGGTGGGGTGAGCTAGACCTAGATGATTTCATTTACGAAATAGGACGTGAATCTTTTGGAGAATGCCCCGTAGGCATCACTGTAGATACCAAACACAGCTGGGACGGTGAAGAAACACGCAACCGTTACGGGCTAGTGGTCGTGGAGATTGATCAAATATGGGCCAGCGTGCTGTCAGATCCCGAGGACACCGAGGGCCGTGGAGCTAGCCATTGGATCAACATCACTGATGATGTGCCCGAAGATCTAGCGGAAGAGCTACTACGTCAATACTGTGATGACATGGAACGCCGAGACCGTACCGTCAAATACATGACCGCTTGGGAATACGACAACGAAAGTTAAGGTTGATTTAGTGTATGCTCAGGGTCATCTCTGTGCGTACCATAGCGATCATAGCCAAAATTGCGGAAGTAGTTGGCCAGCGTATTGTTTAGATATCTACTGCGTACCTTGTCCTGCCAATAGCGCACAGCACCTTCGATACCTCTTTGATTGACTATCTTGATCAACTGGCGCAGTTTCACACGGTCACGGGGGGCATACTCATGTGCTAGTCTGCCCTCCAGATAGCCTAGTAGTTCTGCCTCTTCTTCAGGCGAGTGGCGTGAATCCTGGTGCCAAGGACTGTCAGCTTCATCCACATCGCGCTCTACGGGATGATCAAAGAACTGACGCAACTGACGGTCCCCGTGCGTGGCCCTACGTAGTTTGCGAACAGCGC
>Ga0164297_10003026_pt1 | contig 16012 bp, 9 predicted proteins | sample GEODES058metaG_FD_113539 | JGI IMG/M metagenome (GOLD analysis project Ga0164297, IMG submission 113539) | Dystrophic lake water microbial communities from Trout Bog Lake, Wisconsin, USA - GEODES058 metaG | ecosystem: Environmental > Aquatic > Freshwater > Lake | place: USA: Trout Bog Lake...
GCTCATTGACCAGTTCCCTAAAGTTATCAGTTTGTAAGTATGCTTTGTCCATAACGTGTATATTTTGATATGGTAGTACCAAGGCCTTGTCAGCTAGGTGTACATGTATCTGTGTGTCAGTTGCTGCAATACGCTCTATCTTATTAGTCACAGTAAACATGCGCCAAGGTATGCCCTGTTGTTCGTTAACGTGATATCCGCTCATGATGATGTTGGCAATAGCAAAGGCATAGTCATTGCGATAGTTGCCTTCTCTAATGTTGTAGAGCAGACGGTAATAGTTGTAGTTGCGCTGTATCTTGCCTACTAGTTCAAACAACATTTTAGCTCGAGGGCTTTTTCTAAATAATATCACTGTGGCCCAAATAAACGGTAAACTGGTATTGCCCATCTGTTCGTAGCTGGGACCGTTCTCGTCACTGTTGTGGTGCATGAGCCTATAGTCCCAATCGGTTTCAAACAGTTTAAGCAAGCTATCATCTAAGACTAGATAGTCTGTGTCTAATACAATAGTCTCATCGTAGGGACTTAGTTCATAGGCAAGATAACGACCAAAGTTACGCCACTGTACGCTGGCATCTTCTGTGCGATAAGTTGCGCCCTGTGCATCAACTCTGACAATCTTATCATACGCAAACACTGGCTCTGCATCGTGATCTGTAACCAGCGTAACGGGCAGGCCCAAATTCTTTTCAATCAGTCTACAGGTTTGGTCAGCGATAGCCACATAGTCAACTTGCGTGTTAAACGCAAAGACCACAACACCTTTAGACTTTACGGAGTTTTCGAAGTTCTGCATGTTCATCGTGCCAACGGTTCATTACTTTGTGGTAGTGTTGCTGTGCTTGTACCAAAAATACCTGTTTGTCTACGGCAACAGGATTTTGGTAAGTATCTTCTAGATACAACTCGTCAATGGGCCATGTTGAGACAAATGCCAACAGTTCGGGCGTGACTTTGAACAGGCCGCCATTGTGGGCAAAATGTAAATCAGTTTGAATTTTCTCTCGCAGAATCTGTTTGTTCTGCTGATAGCTAGTAGCCAGTTTAATTTGAGATAATATGTCTTGCATCTACACAGTATAACAGGATACCGTGCAGATGTCAACCTATTAGGAGATAGTTACCGCGCCCCAAACGTTGCTGAGGTTAGTTGTTTCTGGGTAAATAACATCAATACGATGATTGACTGTAATGTTGATGGTGTCGTTTACAACGGTGTTGGTTGTGGGTGCTATGCCGCCAGGTCCTGGGCCAGGGGGAGGAGCAGGAAGCGTTGGACGTGATGCACTGTACAAGTTCAAGTTGAAAGTGAGTGCGGTACCGTTATCGTTATTTGATCCTTGTACGCCGTTTGTTCTTACAGAAAAGTTTACATAGTCACTGGTGTATCCACTTGTGGTACTTGTGATTTGTTGAATGACCACGTTGCTGGTTGTTAGACCGTAATACCCGACGCCAGTATTGTTGGTATTTGATGTACCACCAGTACCAGTACGACCACCGTTAGTGTTGGCACGGAAAGCAGTAAGGCTACCCAAGTTAGTAGTAAGCAATGTTACCATGTCACCGCTACGACTTGTGCTGTCGTTGTTGGTAACACTGGAAATAACAAAGTTTAGCTGTCCGCCTGCGTTAAAGAAATAACGTGCTGCATCTGCACCGCCATTAAATGTTACGGTGCGTATGATGGCAAAAGTTGCTGCTGCCTGCAAGTTACTGTAAGTTTCTGCAGGACTAATTGTAGAGCCCGTTACTGTAGCACCCTGGCTACTGAAAGTTAATGCGCTACTGTAGGCTGTGTTAATATTCGAACTAAAAGTGCTCAAATATGCAATTAAGTTTCCAGCTGTTGGGGCAGCAATACCAGTACCAGTACCGCTTTGGTGTGTACGAATACTATTCAATACGTTAACTGCGGTGGCCCACTGTGTGGCAGTGACCAATCCTGTGCTACTTACTTGTGTGATCGGACTTTGACCATAGCCTACGTATCCGCTACCTACTGCCCAAACTGTATTAATTTGGTTTGCTGTGCTGCTGGGACTAGTTCCCACAAAACTATTATAATCGCTTGCCGCAATTAATCCACCTTGACTGTATGACATTATCTTTATCCTTTATGAATTCAGTTTCACCACGGCTTCAATTATACCAGGTTCATCTGTATCTTTATCTTCTAAACTACGCCCAATGACGTTCCATGTTGTAATTTCTGAACGTTTGCCGGCTCTTGCGTATCCATTGCCTGCACTAACAAGTCTGTTGCCTTTACGCACTTTACCAATAACTTTAACTGGGACACGACCTTGCACCGCAACAGGAGGATGTGTGTTATTATCCCCTGCTCTGCTATTCATAACAAATGCCGCATTAGTACTTATGACTCCGAACACATCTTCGCTTAAATCCTCTGCTACTGCGGTGATTTCTGCGTCGCCGCCCAATTCTACAACTGTGCCAGCATCATATAACTCATCTGCTTCAAAGCGTTCCGCCAAGTCAGCGTATTGTGCATGAATACTGGTACCGTAGATATTGTTCCACCATGAGCTGACATTACCTAAATTATAACTTAAATTTGCAGCCGGCACAATATCAGTGGTGATCGCAGACAAATTCAAATTTTGAGTTGCTGGCCAACTAATGTTACCGCTAAATTTCACATTACCAGTAAAATTGGCATTGGTAAAGTTACCGACGTTACCAGTTAGGCTGTTAATATTTGCAAAATTGGTTACAGTTAAATTGGATGTCAGTACATTAGCTGTGGTTGTTATGGTACCTGCTACATTAAGACCAGGATAAACAACGGATATACCAGATACTGGTACAGCCAAAGTAAATGCTGTATTTTCAGTACTGAAAATGCCGCTTAGTTTGTTGTTGACTGTAACGTTACCAACAATGTGTGTGCCAGATAATGAGTCAACTGCAACGTTGGCAGCAATAGCTGTAACTGCTGCACCCGGCGGGCTTGTTGGGCCAATGGCAATCCATGTAGTTCCGTTGTATCCGCTTAGTACTCCGGTGGTTGCATTAAACCAAAGATCACCGCTCTGAGAATTAGTCGGAGTAGTACTGCTAGTTTGACTTACAGCTATGGGCTTCCATGCAGTTCCTTGCCAGGCTTTGAGTACTTTATTTCCGTTATCCCACCAAAGTTGCCCAACCAAAGGTGTAGTTGGTGCTGTAGAATTACTGAAATTTTCCAGTAATTTGACAAAGTTTTCGTTCAATGCAGTTCCGTAACCTGCATAGTTTCTACCAACCAAAGTTAGATTGGTCGCTGATGTGTCTTCTGTACCATCAGCAATTGTCACCAACGGGGTACTGTTTGTCAAAGTAATATTATATGCCATGAGCTTAATTCAATTAATACTCTTATTTATACTTAACTACCAAGACCGCTGCCCCAAATCAGCACAACTCCGCCCGAATTGCCAAATTGCCCGCTGGACTGTGTACTGTCTGCACCGTTTCCGCCTTGACCGTAGGGTCCAAAAACTGCTGTGCCGTCTTTGATTGTGAAATTATTATTGCCCCCGGTGCCACCCGCAGCAAAATTATTACCAGATGCAGGTGATCCGCTTGCACCTGCTGCTCCGTTCGGGCTTCCGCCTCCCCCGCCTGCTCCGCCTGCCATATATTACTCCTTGATATTGTCTTGAGCCCAAGTGTTGTATGCTCGGATTATGTCCCCATGGAATACTTGAAGTACAGCTTCGTTGGGGTCCAAAATGTGCATCAACAAAGGTATGTTGGGAAACAGTTTATTAAACAACTCTTTGTTGTCTGTCATAATCCGAAACATTGTGTTACGTTCATCTTCTGTGAGTTGTGCAAACTGCTCAACCAAATATTGTAAATTCATCATATCTTTTTCCTTAGATAAGCAATTTTTCCTATCAACTTAGCAACGGCAAAAATAACTTTTAACGCAAAGCCTTGTTTGACCAATAGACCCATGAGTTTGTTGATGATTTTGATATCTGCTTTGCCAAACCAGTAATTAATCAAATAAGCACCATACTCAAGTTCCAGTGTTGGTTTAGGTTGTTGACCAATGGCGTCAATAATACCCAAGGCTTCTTCCGCGGTAATGATATCTTGTTCTGCCATCAAACGAATTAGCCCTCCGTCGCCCACGATAGATGTTGTACCATATCCGTTTACTGTATAAGTACCATCGCCGTCAACCCATAGATTATAGACAATTTGTCCGTTGGTTGGGATAACTTTAGCAGGAGTAATTTTTTCTATTGTGCCCAACCAAGGATATTCATATCCATTTGCCCCTGGCGAAGATAGTTTACCGTCGATGTACAATGGATGATTGATGGTTGCGAATGGCTCTATGTCAGCACTGGGCGTATACAATGTTTCCCAATTGGTGTCTAGCACACGTTCAATGAACATAACGCGATTAATTGCTGTTTTGTCAAAGTTATATACATAATCGCCTATGGCAACATCTTTAATTCTTTGCATAGATCCGTCGGACATTGTTACAAGAGAATCAGCGGTAAAGCAGTCACCCCCGCCTCCCCCGCCTCCGCCACCATCGCCGTCCGGAGAATCGTCGTCGTTATTATTAGGAGCTACAGTAAATCCGCCGCCTGAGTCGCCGCCGGCACCTCCAAAACTTTCTACCGTTTGTGTTGCCGAAGCACCTGCTGCGCCACCCAATGCTGTTATAGTACCAAAACTACCTGATATAGTAGTAGTAGAACCAACACCGCCTTCTCCAGGATCTAATGTTGTTCTAGTAGTCCATACAACATTATTACTTGGATCAGTAATAGTAGCTGCCACACCGCCTGCAAGATTATCACTAGTTCCCACTGATATAGCAATAACTCTATTGCCGCTGTTGATATTAAATGTAAATGTTGCTTCTGAGCTATAGGAACTTGAATGTGCTACTAAGTTGCCATCCACTCTCAATTGAGCATTTTTATCAGCAGCCAGTGTTACTGTATATGTTCCTGATACTGCTGCATTCCATACTCTGGAGAATTTGAAAGTAGGTCCTGGTAGCGAAACACCTGTACTATTAATCCATACAGCGTTGTTGTTCATAAAGCTGTCCCAGCCAGTTTTTCCACTGATAGGATATACAACTTTACTAGATAAGGTACCTGCATCTCCGTTACTACCTACAGTAATAGTTAGATTCTCTCCAGGAGTAACTGGTACGCTGCTACTAGACTGATACGCTCCAGCACCGCCTCCTCCTCCGCCGCCCCCGTTGAATCCAAATCCAGCACCGCCGCCGCCACCTGCACCAACCGCAAACATATTGAGTCTGTGTACATGATCGGGCACTGTCCAAGAGTAAGTTCCTGGTTCTTCAAATACAGCACGGCCATTTGGACGTATAATATTAACTGTTACCGGAATATTATAAGCAGGTGCATTTAATGCAGTACTATTAATAGTAATAACATCATTATATATACCGTAAGGCAATGATGCCGGCGCTAGTGTAAATGTTGCTGTGTTTCCAACAAAATTGGTAAAATCATAACCAATGTTTCTAGTAGAAACATTATATCCAAGACTGTAGCCGTTTTGGCTTACAATGTTGAAAATTACTAAGTTTGCCCCAGTGCCGGTATTTTCTATAGTCAGTGTCTGTGCGGCGTAACCCACAATACCATGTTCCTGCAATATAGTATATCCGTTTCCGCCTGATACTGATGGGGTACCATTATTATTTGCCAGACCTGCCGCCGTAAAGCTGCCAGAAGTATAATCTGATCCATCACTTCCGCTATAACCGCCGTTAGCTTGATCTATGTCAACAGTGTCAATAGCTCCTGCTATGCCGCCTTGATAACCACCGCCACCACCGCCACCACCGCCTTCAGTGCCAGTGGTTGATGCTCCGTTTGCACCCACTGTGCCGCCGACATGTCCGGTGTTTTGTCCTTTACCGTTTGGTGGTGTACCGTACTCAATACTGATGTTATGTCCATACTCATCATTATTGTATATAATACCATTTCCATTGCCGCATCCGCCGCCACCTCCGCCGCCTGCGGCAACTGCAATAATGGTGCCATTCTTTTTTACTACAGTAGCAGCACCGCCACCGCCACCTGATCCGCTTGCTCCAACAGGCCCTGCATTGCTGCCTGTACCACCGCCGTATCCATTGGTGCTGGTGCCGCCAACGCCGCCACTTGCACTAGCTCCTGCTGCGCCGTGTGCGCCGCCTCCACCAACATACACTGTAATAATATCACCTGTATTGACGCTTACATTACCTGTTATCAAATGCCCCGAATAACCTGACGAACCAGTAGCTGCGGAGCTACCTCCGCCCCCTCCGCCACCTCCCGCCAGAGTTAAGGTTAGCGACGATACTCCGATAGGAGTGGTGTAAGAATATGTACCAGGAGAAGTATAGCTGTAAGAGTTTGCATTGCCTTCAAATTCATATGCAGTTAACTTAACCGGTCCAGTTAAAGGAACATTAATGGCTGCATATTCTGGTAACACCGTTACTGCTGTAGGTATAGATACGTTAGAATATCCAAGATATCCTGTATAATTTACAAATTGTATATTACCAGAACCAAACCCAGATGTGTTGCCGTAAATTTTAAAATCAAATTTTTGACTTTGACCCGGTGCTAGGGTGATGGGATACGCTGTATAATCAGGAACAACTGTGTTTGTTACGTATACACCAGAGACATCATCGTTAATAGAGTAAGAATTGATTGTTAAATCATAGTCGCCTGTGTTAAGCACTGTAAACACATTATGATAATAGTGACGATGATAAAACTTAGATGTAAGAGTTGATACGTTGGCAGTAAATATTCCTGCAGGTGTAGGATAGATACGTTCCCAATTACCGTCACCGCGCTGTACAAAGCCTTTTTGTATAGGCACCCATGTTCCGTTTTGATTTACCCAAGCACCTTTTAAAGGATTCCATGTACCACTATTATAAACGCTAGTAACACCTAGCCCATACTTCATTGTCCCGTAATATGGGGGAGGATCTAATATTTCTAATAGTGCTTGACCTTTGATACTGCCAAGACCAGTTAACGGGTTCCATCCGGGTGTTAACGAATAACCAATGGACAAACTGGTTGCGTCGTTGCCCAAATTTGTGCTGGTTGTGTTGTCAGCAGTAAGAATACTGTTAAATAATTTGTTGGATGCGGGATACAGATAATCTCGAGTTAGCAATCCCAATCTTCTACCAGTAATACCCACATAACGTGCAGCAATGCCCGCCATGACTGGAGCAGATGCACTAGAGCCATTTGCTGCCCACAACTCTCCGTCAAAATACATTACATAGAATCCAAACGGGGTAACCATATCAGGAATACCTCGCATGGTCAATGGATGCACCTCACCGTCAGGATAGGTTGTATAAGTTAGACCCTGTTGCCACGCAGGTGCTGTAAACAGTGTACTAACACCGCCGCTAGATTCAGATGCTGCTTCTTCTGATAAAAAATTACCGTTAGCATCAAGATCAATATATGTACCACCAACACCAATTGCATTAGGGCTTGATGCAGGATATGTGACTGCAACTGATTTATTTTGCAGTGTTGATTCAGAACCCCAATCACCTGTAGCAGCAAACACGGTAGTGCCTTGGGCCACTGCTTGTATTAGCGATAATTCAAGATGATTGCGTAAAGTTGAGTCTATGCCAGTTTCATCAAACGCAAACGATGTAGAAATGACATCGCATTGATCATTGACTGCTGCATTCATGGTTTTTGTATAACCAAGTGCGTTTGATTCACCTCTATAAAGCACAATATTGGCTTTGGGTACTACGGCTGCCACACAATATATGTCAAGAGTTGTCTCAAAACTTGGCATGGTTGCTGTTGCACCATCATCAGTATACAAACTACCAGTATTAACAAAAACATTACCAGTGCCGTCAACTGAGATTACTTCAATGTTGGGAACATCAGTAATGCCTATTCTATTCAATGATGCAGTTAGATCGCTAGGTTTCCATCCTCCCCCAAGAGCAATAATACCAATTTTGACACCCTCGCCGCTGTGTGAAGGAACTCCGTATACGTCAGCAGCCTTACGAGGATCAATTTGATGGGGTGCATTGTCGACAAATATACCAGACAATGTACCACTGCTACTAGCAGATCGTGGAACAAGTTGCTCTAATGCTTCAATGATACTATTAGAAATTGTCATATTTTAAATTTGAAACCAGAAGTCGCCTGGATTACCAGTGCCGTTAGTTGGTGCATAAGTAGCTACTGTTTTTTGACTTCCAAGCCACGGTGCAGTATTACTATAAGTGATTGCATTTTGTACGCTATTCATTGTGGCAACTTGATTGGTGTTTGTACTGTAGGCAACGTTGGGTGCTGTTGGTACACCTGTAAACGCAGGACTATCTTTTGTAGCCAACGGATTTACTGCCGTAGCAATAGAACTATCACTATACTGTTTTGTAACTATGCCCAGAGCTGTTGTGGGGTTTTGATTTACTGTAACTTCACCTGTAGCACCGTTAACACTAATTGCTCTAGTACTTACACTGCCCACGTTGGCATAAAAACTGATGTTACTGCTTAATACATTATTGATCAATCTAGTAGATACGCCTGTTGTAGTAATGGCTAAGTTACTACCTCCTATATTAACATTAGCGTTAAACGTACTAGTGATATCAGTACGAGCATAGTTAGCAGCTACAACATTGCCTAGCTGTTGTGCATTAGTTGCTGTGCCGTAGAACAAGTTATTGGCTTCTGCTGCCAATGTAAAGCCCGGACTAATAGTGCTGAATCCTGTTACAGGATTAGCTGCACTCAATGTAAAAGGCTGATCGTAACTAGCAATAGCCAATACGTTGTTGTTTGTGTAAAATTTAATGATGGTGTGTGTTGCGCCCAGCGTGTCCAACACATCTTCTACAATCGCACCGCTTTTGCCGTCAACTGCTTTGTATGCAGGACCAACGAGAGTATATGTGCTACCGTTCCACATGTTAAGCTGTTGATTGTTATAGTCCCACCACTGTGTTCCCACCACTGTAGTAGTAGGTGCTGTATTGGCAACAATCACAGGGCTTACAGGAATAAAAATAGTACCTGTGTAAACTTTTAACAACCCGGCACCGATGTCATACCACAACTCGCCCTGCAATGGGTGCTGAGGTGCAGTGGTGCTGGCAAAATTTTGCAGTAGCTTGATAAAATTTTCGTTTTGAAACTGACCATAGTATGGATAATTCTTACCAAATAAGTCAATGTCGGCTACGTTTTGTCCAGCGTTAATGTCCGGACCATCGGCTGTACCGTCATCCAGTGTAATTAAAATTTCGCCAGTAGTTTTGTTAATAATATAGGCCATTACTGTTATCCAATCGCGCTCAAGTTAGTTAGTGTTTGAATACGAACTGTATAGTCTACTTGAATAAGTCTGTTCAAAGATTTTTGTACAGGATGGAATATAACATGAGTTAACATAGGACCCGTAGTTGTTAGACCGCTGGATCCGTCAGTACTACTTCCAAACAATCCCAACTCATCAAAAGTATAGGTATCTGTTAGTGTTTGACTATTGTCAAAGGCGCTTTGACCTGCTGGTTCGCCGTAGTCCAGCAAACAACTAACAAGAATATCAGTATAAACTGTACCAGGAATGTGGCGTACTTGAATGTAGTTTTTTGTCGGGTTAGTGTTTGCTGCGGCAGTGTCATCAACAACTTTGCTATAAGTTGCATTGTACAAGTTACTGCTTTGACCTGTGGTGTTGGGTGGCAAATATGTAATTACACCAGTTGGGTCAACACTAGTACCACCATTGCCAAAGTGCATTTCATAAATGAAATTTTGCCCTTTGTTAGCCAACATGTAGGCCAGTGCGCTACTAATGTTTTCGTAATGAATAGCATTGCTCTTATCTTGAAGCACAATGTGATTATCTGATTCAGTTACATCAGTAATCTTAATATGACCTCTAACATAGATGCCGCTCATTTCATCTGGTTTACGTAAATTTTCCATATGTGTTCTCTTGTTATTAAATTCTGCCAACTACTACTTCGATAATGTCAACAACATCACCTGTATGATTGCCTAGTGCTTTACCAATTACTGCTCCCAATGGTGCATTGTTATTGGCCATTGCTACACCCGGTATGCTGCTGGTAACCATAAGGTCACCGCGAACAACTGTACCAGTAACTTGACATGGTACTCTACCCAATAGTGCTACATCAACCCCTTCGATGCCTGCATTCATTGAGTAAGCAGGGTTAGTGGACACAACTCCTGCAACTCTGGTATCGTTGGCTGTTTTGCTTGCAGTGACTTCTGTGGTTGTGCCAAATGATACAACTGTGCCAGGGGGATATTTGTAATCGCTAGTATATCTTTCAGCAACGTCAGCATACAGTGCATGGACTGCTGTACCATAGATATTATTAAACCATGCACTAGTACTGCCAATGTTTACCGCTGCTGCATTGCTTGTTGGCAATATAGAGTTAGCGTGTACCGTAATACCTGTAACAGATAAATTACCTGTAGAAATATTAGCATTGGCTATTAAGTTGTTTAGTGTAATGTTGCCTAAATTGGTAATATATGGCTGCACAGGTTGAGCCAATGTTGCTGTAATATTCCCGTAGGTCGTATAGACGTTACCAGTTAAATTACCCACAATGTTTCCGCTGATGTTTCCTGTGGCGTTTTCAAAGCCCAAAACAATCAAATTTCCAGTAATCACTGCATCTGCACTCACATTGAGGAATTGTGTATTGGTTGTGCCTATCGTAGCTGTGCCGCTAAATGTAGCAGACGATGCGGTAACCGTGGTTAATGTGGCACTGCTAATGTAACTTTTTAAGTTTGCCGCGTAGATATGTCCGGTAACATTTGATGTTTCTACAGGAATCAAAGTAGTATCTTGTACTGTTCCCTGTAACGGCAACCCGGTAATTGTAATTGTCATGTTTAAATTCTATGCCTTTTCTATATTTATGTTAGATTAACCCCTTGATAAACAGAGCTTGCTGCGTTGTGGCACCTTCAAGCCCAGATCCATCAGTGACCGCACCAGGAGTTGAACTTGCTGTAGCAAGTATATTACCAGTATTATCTACCAAATTGGTACCGTAATTGTCAACAAAATACTGTGCTGCACCTGCTGGTTGGTTCAACCAAGATGTAGTGTGTACAATATTTCCTCCAGGAATCAATTCGTTAATTGTGACATCTTCTACAGTAGATCCCGCGATATGTATCGATGGTGCCCCTGTTCCGTCAACTGCACGTCGAATTTGTGTCAATACATTGTTGACCAAATCTACGCCCCAGAATATAATCTTTTCACCATTGATATAAACAGTGCCGGGGATTAGTTTTGCAACGTTTGGTGTGGTCAAGACTGATGCGTTTGTAACATGTATATTGCCATCAGTTAGGTTGAGGTTTGCAGCCAACGTAGTTTTGGCATGTTGACTTACGCCGTAATATCGAGGCCATAATGCAGTATTTGTACTTGCAGCATTACCGTTCATGTTTTGAACAATACGGTAACTGGCAAGTTTAGCTCCATTTTGCAATTTAGTAGTTACGACCATGTTCAAGTTGTCAAAAGTGGCCCCCGGAACCAATTCTTCAGGCGCATGACTACTGTAAGCATCGTAATATGCACCGCCGTCAATTGTTGAAGATACCGTAGAGTTTGTATAGGTATTCTGAATTGCTGAGTCTAAGTATGTAGGATTATTAAAATCATAGTATTTCAATGTCAAGTTACTGCCTAAAGATATAGCAGGAACAACATTACCGTTTACAATAATTCTCCAGTTATCAACTTCAGTTAGTGTCAACTCATACTGTTTGCTGGTGTCGTTGTTGATCAAAGTAATTGGTTGACCAACAGTATAGCCTAGACTGTTAAAATCTACCAAGTTTTCGTTTGTTATTTGATTGTAAGAAGTTGACGATGTAGGAGTTACACCCAAACTAACAGTATTGGCAGATAGAGCATGTACAGTATCAAATGTACCTGTTACATCTATCAATGTTGCAACTGTGCCTGTACTGGTTTCGTATACGACACCGGTTGCACCTGTTACAGCTTGTGTAATTACATTACCGGTATACACAACCGCAGAACTCGACAATGCCAATGCAACTGTTGGAATAGTTACGTTGGCGCTACGAATTGCTTGTGTATTGCCTTGTACATATATTAAATTGCTGCTAAACACACTGGTGTTGGCTTCATAAGTTACACCAGTTACCTTAACACCCGGATAATCTATTCCAGACATTAACTGAGCAAGCTCACGCCCTGGCATTCCTGATTGAGGATCATAAAATGCTGTGATACGATCTGCTGCGCTTTGTAGTGTTGAATCGTCTAATAGTTTATATTTTGTAAAATCAAATATATTGTTGATATCAATTGGACGCACTGTTGTGACCGAGTTGTTGACCAACAAGTTGCCGCCTCTGCGAGCAAAATTCATTGTCAAGTTAGCAACTGTCAACATTTGATTATTGCTACCCACAGCAATAACTCTAGCATTGGCTGTAGTATTTGCTTGAGTAATATAATCGCCTACATTGGCAGTTATGTTACCGTTCAGTGTTAGAATGGCTGAACTATAAACGTTGCTGGTTGCTTGGTATACTGCACCGCCGTAACTGACAATGTTACTGTTTGCCACAGTGATGTTTGGTTGCCATACAACAATATTGCTAGTATAGCTGACACGGTCAAACAATAGTCCTGTTTTAATAGAACGTACAGTATTATAACTGTTATTGATATTGATAATTTGACTGTTAACTGTTGTTACATTGGTATGTAGATTTGCAGAATCGTTGAAGATATAGTCGGCAGTGTTCCAAGTACCAACAGTATTGATTAATGTAATGATGTTGCCGTTGCTTGATGTGTATACTGTACCGTATGCTCCAGTATTTGCTTGGCTAATAATATTACCAGTATAGACAGTAACGTTGCTATTTGCTGTCAGTTCTACTGTTGGTAACTTATCAATTTGATAGTGGTTGACCAATTTGGCGTAACCCACTGCACCCGAGCCAGTACCATTGATAAAGATAGTTGGCTGACTTGTATAGCCCTTACCAGGATTGATAACTTCAAATGCCTCAATAGTACCTGTACCAAAGTTTACAACTGCTTGAATGTTTGCCTCTGTGCCGCCGCCACCAATGACTTTAACTGTGGGTGTCAGAGTGTAGCCTGAACCAGGATTAGCAACAAGTACCTCACTGATTTTATAGGCATGATTGTTATACCATTGATTGTACTGAGGCAATGTGCTTATCCAGACAGCATCTCTTGAATCAACTCCTGTTGGGCTACGGTATCCTCCAAAATCACTGATGTAGGTACTTGGTACATCAAAGTCTGTACTATCGCCATAGTATTCATCGCCACCTTGATAATCAATCAAGTATTCACGGATGCTTGTTCTGTAAGGCTTGACTTCATTAATGTAGTTTTCGTAGTAGGTCTGGTCATCAGGTGTATATGCTGCTGGCTGACTTAGAGTACGTAGTTTGTGGACAATACCAACAAAACTTGTTTTGAAGATCCAATCTACATTGGGTTGCTCAGTTAATATGTAGTTAACCAATGTAAAGAACATTTGGTTAAAATAGATGTCTAATGTACCAATAAAGATGTTGTTCTTAATGGTGTTGAATATGCTACGAATTTCGTGTGTAGCAACATTAGTGGTGTACAACTTGCTGGACAACTGTAAAGTGCCGTTTTCAATTCCCACAATACTTGTGGTACCATTGCTGTTTACACGATATACTGCAAACTCGCCGTTACCGTTGTTGAGCACTTTTACAGTATTGCCCGCAGCGAGTGATAGTGCAGTAACATCGCCAGGTGCTGCAACTACATAAGTTGGCAATTCTGTGCTGTCATAAGTGCTGTCGTACCAATCTGTTTTGTACCAGTATAGAGGTGTACTGTAGCTCTGTACAGTAGCCAATACCCATGTAGTTCCGTTCCATGTGTAAGTGGTCCACAAATTTTGATTGGTTTCGTCAGCGGTTACTAAAACTACATAACCATTAGCCAAGTTTGTTGTTTCTATGTAACTCAACTCTGCGTGAGTTGCTACTTGTAAATCATAAGTTGTTGTTGATGGCAGAGCTGCTGCATCATACAAACCACTAATATTAAATTCTTTTACAATAGCGTACTGTACAAATACCGAGTTTACATATTCCACCCAGTTCTGCAATGCAGTTAATCTGTTAACAAACAATGTTTGATTAGGTTTGTGTCCCAATCCCAACGCAGATTGCGGAGCCAAGCTAGTGTCAGGAACAGCCAGTCCATTTATGTCTTGGCCGCTTAAACTATCAATCATTTTGTTAACGATGCGAGTAGGAATAATACCGTTGGGATTATTTTCCTGTACTGTTTGATATTCGCTGTGGATTACATTGGTATTTTTCAATACATCATAATCAATATGCAATACAGCACTATTGCCGCTTAGATAGTTGCTAATACCGTGCAAGCTGATAGTGTCGCTACGCAAAATAGCTGCGTAAGGAATATCTTGTGCTTGTGGATTTGCAATCAAGTCTTGAATTGTGCTGATGGTGTTACGATGTACACTCTCTGCTTCCAAACTGTCTTTATTAGTTACCCAGAAATAGTAAGTGCTGGTAGCAAGTTTGCTATTTGGGTTGATAGTGGTTACAGTACTGTATGCGCTGTTATCAGGATACAGCGGTGTGCCAGGACCAGTGTAGGAGCTTGGTGGATTGCTACTGGCTACCCATTCGCAGACTTGTATTTTACTATCTGGGAAAATTTCTCCCCAGTTGTTTTGTCTGTAGACCAAGTTACCTTGTTCGTAATCAATGTATCTGACAGCGCCAGTATTCCACCAAGTTTGTGTTAGATGCTCTGGACCCCAGAAATAATCTGCATTACCAGCAAGATTAAGTGTACCGTCTACACCGCCTAGACTATTGTATACAGCAGGATCGTACGCTGTGATATAGTCTAAATCTTCTTGTGCTGCGCCCAACACTCTGCCTTTAGCAGGATCAATAAAGTCAATGTTTGTAGTAATTACGTTGGTGTTAACGTTGTACAAATACAATCTGCTGATGCTGTTGATATCAACTGTTGCTTGTTGTTGTGACACAATGTCCCAACCAACATTACCGCTAAAGTTGTTGTATGTGTAGAAAGTACCCGCATTTGATATAGTTGTAACTAGACCGCTGATAGGATCAATTGTAGTGTGGTTGCTGTCTCCTGGTGCACCAACCAACATGGTATTGCCATTTAATGCTACACTATAACCAAATTGATCGTGTGTGCTTAGATTTTTGTTTTGTAATTTTTGTACCAATACGTATTGATCTTGAGCACCTGCTGCAAAGCTGCCATTGACAAGTCCGTAAACGTATACGACACCCGATCCTTCAATAGTGTCAACAAATATAGATGTAGTAACGTCAAATGATGTAGTATCTTCATCAAATGTAGTTGTATTTTCTGTGCTACCGCCGTTGGCTGCAACAACCAATGCGCTACTATCTATGCTGGTCAATACTTGGCTACCAAAGTTTTGTACATTGTCAGTGCCAGGGTGTAATAGTGATTGTACTTCAGTGAATACTGACAAACCAATGTTGGCTGCTGCGTTGCCTGCACCAGGTCCAATAATAAGTTTTTGGTAAGCAGTGGTTACATTACTGGTAATGGTCAATGCACCGTAGGTCTGTGCAATAGCAGTTACGCCGGGAATGTTTGCACTATTGATATTTTGTGCCGCTGTGATTACATTGCCCGCAGCGAATGTAACTGCCACACCATTAATTCTAATGCCGTCGCCTGCGCCAATAACAGGATTGTAGTTAGTACCTGAAATAGTACCGTAGCTGGCACCTTGATTTACAAAGCGATACACAATACCGCTGAAATAACCTGGGGCGCTGTAACCTGGGCTTGATACAAA
>Ga0164297_10003028_pt1 | contig 16009 bp, 15 predicted proteins | sample GEODES058metaG_FD_113539 | JGI IMG/M metagenome (GOLD analysis project Ga0164297, IMG submission 113539) | Dystrophic lake water microbial communities from Trout Bog Lake, Wisconsin, USA - GEODES058 metaG | ecosystem: Environmental > Aquatic > Freshwater > Lake | place: USA: Trout Bog Lake...
CCCGCAACAAGGGGAACTGCGGGAGCGACAGCATCAAGCCACGCTGGCACGGACGATGACAAGGCGGGTGCTGTCCAAAGCACTCGGGGCGCCAAAAAATCTGCCCGCCTTGGCTGTGCCAGCCCATTTCGGCGTCAAACAGCGAGCGCGTGCAGCAGCATGCGCCGAGTCAGTGCACTTAGCCGCGTTCTTCGCGCCGTTGCAGATGCTGCGCCGCGGATACCGGCCGACATGCAGGTTGCTCCATTCTCCGCACTCGCCGCAGAACGGTCAGCTGGTGCGCGATTGGACACACTTGGACTTTTTCTCTCGGCCGCCGGCAACCTTGTGTGAGCTGACGCGCACCGCTCTTCCTTTCCTTCGCGCGTAGCGCGAGACTGGTACAAGGAGCAGCAATACAGTGACTTCAACGTTGCGCAGCTGAGCGACGAGATCTCGGCGCGGTGGGCCTCTGCACCGGTGCCAGGTGCGTCTGCGATCCACTTAGCGGCAACACACTCCTGACTGTCCTGGCTCTTCTATTTCCCAGCTCGCGGCTCGTTGGTGCACCTATTACACCTTGTCTCATCGCCTGAAGACGCGCGGACAGCGGTGAAGGCGGTGGAGAAGTTCCACTTGGCGCGGGCGCATGCAGGCTGGCTCACCGGCTTGGGCAACCAAGTGAGTAACCTCCTTGCCAGCGCGTGCTGCGCACACGGCGAGTGGCGGACTGCGTTGGATGCATTCGTCCGCGCACCGAAGCTGGGGCTGCGGCACACTCATACAGCACACACAATGCTTCTTTATGCCGCTGGCAAAGAAGGCGGCCCGGACGGCGTGTTGACTGCGTACCGCATGCTGCGCGCCACGGGTCAGATGCGCGTCTCACCGGATGTGGCACGCATTGTGATGCGAGGCCTGCGGGGCCCACACGGTGAAGGCGCCTCCCCTCGACGCGCTTTTGACGCGGGCATGGCGTTCGTGCGAGAAGGCATTCAACCTGGTCAGCAAACGTGGGTAGACCTCATGGCAGCTGCAGCGTCGGCGCCGGATGCATCCGTTGTGCGTGATTGCATGCCCCTAGCATGCCCCGAAGGCCAGCCGCCGAGCGCATTGGCGCACTTGGCTCTCAGCCTTACTGCTGTACTTGAGGGTGATGAACAGGCAGCGATGCTGTCCGCGACAGAGGCTGCTCGTGTGGCGAAGGAGCAGCAGCTCGCGAAGAAGCAGTTGAATTCATGGCTTGCTACGTGGGCGAAACGCCTGCCTCAGGGCATGGCTGTCCCCGGCGGAGCTGATGCTGTGCTTGACCGCCTGCGGCAGGCGATGGCGGCCGCCGCGGTGGTGATTGACCAAGCACTCGAAGGGAAACTCAAGGACAAGGCTTTTGTTGACGGACCGCTACAAATAGCCCAGCAGACAAGGCAACAGCAGTGATGTGGTTGGTTCACACATTCACGGGTCTTCTCTTTCTGTCTCATCCACTCGTGGCATCCCGTCCATCAGCAGCCCACTGGCTCTCCTTCACCTCGCAAGCCTGTGCAGTCGCGCAGAAATCCTGGAATGGACTCTTGAACACCTCAGAGTAGGACAGCCCCTGGCGCTGGCTCTGGATCTGCTCCAAATAGGCGGCCATCAAGCGGCTGGTGCTGTAGTTGAACCCAGCAGCGCCGAGCACATCGCTTGCAGCGCGCCCGTCCTTGCGGACCGCACTGATGGTGCGCCGCACCTGGCCGGCCAGGACTTTGCCTAACTCCACGCCCCACTGGTCGAAGCTGTTGATGCCCCAGATGAAGCCCTGCACTGCAATCTTGTGCTCGTACAGCGCCAGAATTTGGCCAACCTGGTAGGCGCTCACGCACGGCAGCAAGATGCTCAGACTCGGCCGGTTGCCAGTGAACGTCTTGTGAGGGATGAGGTGCTCGGCCACGCCCTCTGCGCGAAGCTCGTCTGCCGTCTTGCCATACGCCAAGGCATCGGCCTGTGCAAAGTAATTGCTCATCAGCTCATCGTGGTTGCTCACCGCTTCGCCGTCCAGGTACACCGCCTGCTGGCCCACCGCTGCGCCGACGAATTCACAGGGCACGATGCGGCCCTGGTGGATGAGCTGGTAGAAGCTGTGCTGGCCGTTAGTGCCCGGCTCGCCAAACAGGATCTCTCCAGCCTCGAAATTCAGGGGCGCTCCTTCAAGGGACACACCCTTGCCGTTGGATTCCATGCCCACCTGCTGCATGTGTGGCGCGAGCTTGGACAACGCCTGGCAGTAGGGCAGGATGGCTGTGGCTGCACATCCCAGGATGCTGGTGTTCCACACGCCCAGCAGGCCCATCAGCACCGGTAAGTTGTCCTTCAGCGGCGCACTCGCGAAGTGGCGGTCAACGCTGCGAGCGCCCGCGAGGAAGCGCTCCACCAGCGGGAAGCCGTACTGCAGTGCAAGGGGCAGAATGCCGACGGCGGAGGTGACGCTGTATCGGCCACCCACCCAGTCCCAGAAGCCGAACGCGTTGTTGGGGTCCAGTCCGAAGCTGGCCACTGCGTCCAGGTTGGTGCTCACAGCCACCATGTGCGTGCGCACAGCCTGGGGCCCCAGATTCAGTTTGATCCATTCACGCACAGTGCGCGCGTTCAGCATCGTCTCCGCCGTCGTGAACGTCTTGGAGATGACAACAACGAGCGTCGTCTCCGGGTCCTTCCCATGCAGCGCGCGGCTCACATCCTCGGGGTCCACATTTGCCAGAAAAGAGAGCGACCGCCCGGCAGACCGCACCTGCGCCGTGATGTCCGTCTCCAGAGCAGTATGCACAAACAGCGGGCCAAGGAAGCTGCCGCCGATGCCGACAGCGACAACGTCGGTCAGCGGCTTGCCTGTGACCCCCCGATAGGTGCCGTTGCGGACAGCCTCCGTGAAGATGCGGATCTTGTCGAGCACAGCATGCACGTCGGGCACGACGTTGACGCCTCGGTCATAGTACGTGTCTGTCTTGGCGCTGCGAAGCGCGACGTGCAGCACGGCGCGGTCCTCTGTCGTGTTGCAGTGCTCACCGGCGAACATGGCTTCGATCTTGTCCGCCAACCTCGTCTCCTCCGCCAGCTTGAACAGCAAGTTCATAGTCCGGGACGAGACGCGCTGCGCACAGCACGCGGGGCGGCGTCTTGCGTGAGGGCCCACCAAAAGGGGCACACATGTGGCACACAGACAGGGTACTGTGGACTCTGCACGCGACGCGGCGCACCTGGCGGCTGTAGTCCAGCGTGATGCCGTCGTGCTGTGCGAACATCTTCTCGCACCGCTTGGCGTCAGCAAGGAGCTCTCTCAGGTGGGGAACCTCACCAGCCTCGGCAGCATGTGCCCGCAGAAGTCGCCAGCTGTCGGTCTGCGACACCAGGCCGGTGGTGTGCGGGACTCCGTGCGCTGCGCCGTGGGCCATGAATGCTGAGCCGTCTGAAGCGGAGGCGACGGCGGAGCGGAAGAGGCCTCTGCAAGGATGCCCGGGACGGCGTCCCAAGGGCCTGGGTCCAAGGGCCCCGGAGGCGGGGCTCGGCAGGTGAGGAGCCACCTGCATGGCAACAACAAGCGTGCTGCGTTTGGAGCGCGATGTGGACCTGGCGAAGGACTGCCAGTTGGAAGCCTCAGCCAGGCTTCAGGAAGTGGACCACGCGGTAACACCTGACTTACATTATTGCGATGCGCAGCCAGCCGTTGGTGTACGCGACGGCTAGGATGATGACCGGCGTGGCCAGGACGCCGATGATCAAAGCGGAGAAGAATTGTGTATCGTTCCGCTTCTCCACCTCGTCGAGCCTCTTCTGCCGCTTCTCGTTGCGCCGCTGCGATACGGTCGGCAAGCCACCCCAGGGCGGGGGCGACTGCGCCCCTGTTTCAATTCCTGCACCTTCTTCGTTGTCCACCTCTTCGCTTCCCCTTCTCTGCAAGTCCGCGAGTGCGCGCTGCATATCGATCTCTCGCTGCGCAGCAACCGCCTCCTCTGCACCGTCTATTGCCTCCAGGACGAAGGTAATGTCGTCCGACACGCGCAGGCGGAGCGCATCCTTGATGAAGCGCAACGAAGCGTCGTTGGCTGACAGCGTCCACATAACTGCGTCTCTCACTGGATCAGACATGGCGACTACCTTATCGCCAGGCCGCGCGCCAGCAGCGAATGCTTCTGAGCCTGTTGCGACCGCCTCTAAGAGAACCACTTTGTTGCTGCCCACACGAGCCTCGCAAAAGCGGAGACTCCTCCTTGCCTCTTTTGTGCGGAGCGTCAGAGTCCGCTGCTGCGTCTGCGGTGGAGGTGCTGTTGTCGCTGTGTCTGCGGTGTCTAGGCCAGCAACTGGACGCAGTGCTCTGTGGCAGCAGCGACTTCTGCAGCTACAGCTCACGGTCACTGGTGGTGCTCCCTGGAGCAGCATGCGAGCGGAGAGAGTAGTAGAGTTGAGATGGACGGGTTGGCGTGCTCTCTGCGCGCTGGAGAGCAACCTTCTGCTCACCGTTGGGGGTAGCTTATCATTCGGTCGCGGAGTCCTTCACGGACTCAGCTTGCGCTCTCGACCGCGCTTGGCGCTTGGCATTCGCACTCGGTCGGTGGCTTTTGGCCTCATCAACGGCAGGCGTCATCCACCGAGAAGCGCCAGTGAGTACCAGAACTGTCACCCCCATGGCCGCGCCGGTAGCGGCGGCGCGCGTCGCCGCGGCTGCGGGTTGCTGATCGCAGCAGGAGGTGCCCAGGCGGAGGACTATGATGCCATCGTACTCCAGATTAGGCAGCCCGTTCCGAAGAATGGCATCGCGGACGGCTGGTGCCGCCAGGGTCCTCACATCCGGCAGTCCCCAATACGCGTCAAATGTGAGAGCATACAACAGAGTCGGCTGCGGCGCCATGGATAGATCTTGCAAGCACGTCGCTAACGCCTCATGCGCGGCCGCCGCCTCGGGCGTGTAGTTGCCGAGAAACGCATCTGTGCATGATGCCTCGCCCGCCCCGGCATTATGGCAAACTACCCACGCCGCAGGTGGCAATGCTGCGGGATCAGTCAGATTTGCCATCGCGATGCTTGCGTCCACCAGCGGGACGGCGCAGGTGGTGGTCACTGGAACGGCCCATCCTGGGGTGACGCCGACCACGTCTGCGACAGACGCCTTGCCAGGAGACGTCCCCGAAGCCAATGGCCAGTACGAGATGCCCGTGCCCAGGATGTCGAGCCGCAGGACAGCATCTGACAGGAGGTACACCGGCTCACCTGGAAAGGAGTCCAGATACGCGACGGGCACTGTGCCGCGACTGCTGTGTGGCGCCAACGCCGCCCAGCGCGAGGGCGCGACATGAAGCGCGTGCTTAGCGGTGGCGTACAGGCGTGCTGTGAGGATGGCAGCGGCGGACAGCATGGCTGGGAACATGGCTGCGAGAACGCCAACCGCCGTCCACAGAAAAATGCTGTGTAATGTCGCGACTCGACGAGAGGTGGACATATGTGCGAGCAGCACAGCACCCGCTGTGCATGCAATCAACGCGAGGATGGCGGAGAATGCGCCCAGTTGGCCACCCAGCACTGTCACGATGCACACTGTTGCATATGAAATGCCCATGCCAAGAGTAACGTACAGCGCAGGCATCACTCGCACAAATGCGTCCAAGCGCCGCAGGATGCTCCGCCGGCTCGAAGGCAGTCGCATCTGAGACCTCGTTTTCGCACGCTCGTAGCGCAACGGGCGCGTCATCATGTAGGCCTCATACCGCTCCGGGTTCGTCCCCGCGCCACTCTGTGCGTAGTTAGCACTGCCGTCCTTGGACTGCTGCGCAACGCGCGACAAACGCTGCCGTCGAGTGAGCAACAGCTGTGGTTTGCCCTCACCTTCTGCGCTCTGCTTGCCGCTCCATTGAGAGAGCGGCCCGTTCCAGCGCAACAGCCACTTGGCGAGAATGCCGTAGGCAACACCTCGAGTCGGCCAGTCGTCTGTCGCGTAGCGCTTGAACTGCGTTGTGAACTGACTCTGCCCTCGCTTCAGGTCGCCTCGCCAGCCAGCAGAGCCGCTCAGGTCTAGCCTTGAGCGTGGCAGCCAGCCCGTGTCGTCAAGCGCATCGCTCCAGCGCACACGCGCAGTGAGCGGGCCATCTCCTGGGCCCGGAAGTCGGCGCTTCCGTTGCGAAGAAGGCGCTCTTGTGCGGAAACACCGCGCGCCCACGCCCCCGTATTCATCATCCGTGCTGTAATCCTCGAGGACAGTGGGGTCGTATCCGTAGCCAGAGGTTCCTGCAGAAGCGTCAGTGCCTGGCGTGGATGCCCGCGAGCGCAAAACGTTCGCCATGCACCAGGCGCAGCTCTGGCTCACATCGTGAGCTCGCAACGGCCTGAATTGACGCCACGCTGGCTGCTGAGGTCATTCTTGCTCGCCTCGTACATTGCACGTGCGCGCCTGCTCGTAATCTCCGCTCACACCTCTAGTGTGATGCTTGTGCGCGACGCTGCTCTAGTACACACGTCCACGCGTTGGAGGCCTCGGGGCAGCTGCAGGCTCAGACAGTTGGTTGTCGTGCACACCCACCCCTCGCAGCCCGCCCGCTCGACGGTCCCGTTCGACGTCTCCAGCGTCACAGTCACGCCTTCATTCAGAGCGGCCAAGTCCTTCGACCGTGCGTCGGGCGGGGACAGCCCCATAAAGTGCAATCTCACCTCCAAGAGTGAGTGCTGACGCGCTCCCTGTCCTCTCGTTCCCAGCTGCGCGTTTGGAAGCAGAGACGCGGCCTGTGGACGCGCCCGTGCGGCTGCTCTTCCTGAGCGAGGGAAACACGTGTCGGAGCGTCCTTGCCGAAGGCTTCCTCACACGACTCCTAACCGACCGGGGGCTGGAAGCACAGTTCAGCTGCGAGAGTAAAGGCACCCGGGACTATAACGCGGGCGAGGGCTGCGACGCAGCCACACGAGCGGTGGGTCCTGCGTTCGGGCTGCACTACCTAGAATACCACGTCGCGCGCGCGACGGACTTTGCTGTGGACATCAACGCCTTCGACGTCCTGCTCCCCGTGGACAAGTTCACGGCGGCGGATGTGCTGCGGGAGTGCACGGTGTATGCTACGGTGAACCCACAGGGCGGGTATGTGGCCAAAGTGCGCACGCTCGCGGAGTTCAACCCCAGCGGGTGCGTTTTGCGCCCCCAGTGAGGAACATGTATTGAACCCATGTATTGAGATGCCCATCCGCGCAGGCGAGTCTCGGAGATTGACGACCCCCTGTACGGCGCTCTCTCATCGGATGGCCCCGAGGAGGTGGCCGCCGTCACAGCATGCGCGACGCTCATTCTTGCATGCTGTGAGGGCCTGGTGGACAGGTTGGAAGCCATCGCCAAGGATGCCAAGGACAGTGGGCAACCCGTGCGGCCGCTGCTTGCTGCGGCTCTTGCGAACATGAAGCCTGTCGACTGGGTCCGCCCCCCGATGCTGAGCAAACCCCTCACACAAGGTGACCTTGGCCGATGACACGGTGTGAAACATTCATTGCTTCTTCTTCGCCAAGTCCACATGTGAAACGTCGCACCAGAGCGTGTCTCACCTCGTGCCCGGGCCGCGCCGCGGCTCGGCAAGCCAATGCTGGTCGTTCTGCCTGAGACCTGCATCTCTAGACTCCGTTCATCAGCTGCTGGCATCACCACGCTCGCAGCCGCTGCGGAGGAGCTTGTGTGCAACGCTCTTGATGCAGGCGCTACCCGCATTCACGTCACTCTGGAAGCCAAACACGCAGCGGTGCGCTGCGAGGACGACGGCAGTGGCGTTCCAGCGACGCACATCCCCCTCCTAGCGACTCGGTACGCGACGAGCAAGGGGGCAGACCTTGACGCGCAGGAGGGTGGCCGCACACTGGGCTTCAAGGGCGAGGCGCTGGCGTCCTTGGCAGGTGCGCATGTGAGGACTGTCATCTGTCCCTTGGGTCTGACTGACCGCGCCCCTCGCTCCGTTCTCTCCTCGTCTCTGTGCCCGCAGATGTGTGTGTCTTAGAATTCGTGACTCGAGCGCAAGGCGAGTTCGACACCAGCGTCAAGGTTCTCAAAGCGGGCACAGTCCTGTGTTGCGGCCTCTCCGCGACTAGTCGAGCCACCCACGGGTCGTGCGTCACCGTCCGGGACCTGCTCTTCAATGTACCCGTCCGCCGCAGGCAGCTTCTCGAAGACCCAGGAGCGGAAGTTGAGCGCACAAGGCAGCGGTTGTTCCGCCTGGCGCTGGGACGACCCGACGTAGAGTTGACACTCGTGAGCGGGCCACTAGGCAGCAGTTCTAGTGCACAAATCACGCTGCTTGCCTTTGGACCTGGACGGTCGGTGCAGCACACATTCGGAGCCGCCTTTGGGGGCGATGCGGCTGCTTGCATGCTGCCTCTTCGGGGCTCACACTCCGTAGCACGGCACGGCTTGGTGTTCATTTCGGGTCTGGTTGCATCTCCAGTGGTGACTGGCTCCGATGGCCGGGGTGCACGGGTGTGTCTTGGCTTCCCATCTACGGAGGCGAGTCTGCTCTTCGTCAATGGCCGCAGTGTCACCTCACCTGCGCTCACGGCGATGCTGGACGCCATGTTTGCTGCGGCAGTGGCTGCGCTGACGGCACTATCCGCAGCAAAGGAGCCTTCAGATGGCACGACTGTACACCAGCAAATGACTAGCAAGCGACCACGCCGTGGCGCAAACACACCGGCGCATTGCCCATGCGTGCTGTTCCTCACCCTACCACGCTCCAGCTGCGACATTGTGCATGAGGATGCTGGCCTTGTGGCGTCTTTTCGCACAGAAGGTGATGTCCTCATTGCATGCAGCGCGACAGTGCAGGCATGCTGGCGCGATGCAGCACCGTGCATGGCACACGAGAGCGTAGTCGCTGCGATGCAGGCAGCTCTGGCCGCATCGACGGGACAAGTCGAAACCGTTCCCTCAGCACCAAGAAGCTGCAAATTGCACTTCCAGTGCGCCGGCGGCCCCGAGTGCTGTTCAGCGCGTCTCCCGCTGGGTGCATGGCCTCGCCGCCGGCCGCCCTCACGAACTGTCACAGGCACGGCGGTGCATCTTGAAGGCGGTACCGACAACAAGCAGCCTGTCCATCCCAGTCCGCTCGAGCGCACGCGAATGGTGGCGCACATCGCCACGGCATCGTCGTGGGAGGTCGTCCCCGGGGCGGTCACAGCTGCTGCGCTTGTCGGCGCTGCCGCTATTGCGTGCATCCCAGGCACCTTTGTCCTTGCGCTAGACACCACTGGCGCCCTGGTTGCTATCGACCAGCATGCTGCGGATGAGCGTGTCCTGCTAGAGCGGATGCACGCTACCGCGCATAGGCGTAGAGCAACCGGCGTGGAGCGGCCACGCGTTGTGTTGACGCCTGGCCAGTCTGCTGCATTGCGAGCGCACAGCCCTGGCCTTCGCGCCTGGGGCTGGCAGTGGGAGTGGGCCACCTGTCCACCAGATGGCGGCACCGCTGCCGATGAAGTGGTAGTGACGCGCGTGCCACTCATAGAAGGGACGTTGTTGACAGAAAAGCTGTTCGGGGAGTGGCTACACGAGCTCGCCGCCTTGCCGGCAGTAGCAGCTCCGCCGGGCGCTCCGTGTCCACCAAGCGGAGGTGTGCGTGCGCTGCTTGCGTCCAAGGCATGCCGGCACGCGATCATGTTTGGCGACGCATTGACGACTGCAGAAGGCCAAATGCTGGTGGATGCGCTTGCACGATGCCGACAATCTCTCAGCTGCGCGCATGGTCGCCCAACTGCGGCGCCGCTGGTGCATGTGGACCAGCTAGCGCGCTTGCTGGACACTACGGACGGGGATGCTGACCGAGAGGCATTCCTGCCCGTGGACTTGGATCGAGCGCGACAGTTGCTAGCTGAAGCCTCTTCCTGAAGTGCGATAGAGAGACGATGACGTAGCATAAATCCGATGACGGTGGCACACACGTCGCCCCCCTCGGAGAGCCCGAGTGTTTTGCCCCCCAGCAATGAAAGGCCTCTCTACGCTCGTTCAAGCAGCTGGCCTCGGGGCTGCATCAGACAGCAAAGATCACCGGAGTCAGTCGTCGCCGCTGCAGCCGCGGGTGGCGAACAGGGAACAAGGGGAAAGGAAACCTTCTCTTGGCACCTTCGATAAGGTCCCCTGGTGCGGACACACACGAACACTTGCGTGCGTGTCTTTTAAGGGGGTTGACTCACGTGTCGTCGCGCGATGCGCGCCCCGCTCGGTGTTGTCCACACAGCTTCCACTGTGCGGTGCGCACAGCCTTGTGTGCCATGGTCGTCCTGGGCTTGCCAGGGCCCTCACACGTCGCATCGCCTCGCTCAGGCGGACACAAGCGCGCCAGAGCACTGTCGGAACAATTTAGTGTGTGTCGGAACGCTGTGCTACGACCCGCAGACGGACCTGTTCACCACAGACGCCAGGAACTGCTGCCGCGAGTGCGCGGTGGCTCTGCACGACCGACTGTTTGTCACCGAGACTCTGGAAGATGAACCGGACTGGGTGTGCCCGAAATGCGAGAGGCACGTCAAAGAGCAGCGCCAAGGTGCATCTTCTCGCCCGCCTCCAGCCAACCGCTATGGAGCTGCGACCGACCGAGCGCCGGTCTCTCAACAAAAGATCACCAAGCCGGAGGCGTGGTACGCCGCAATTCGGTCAGTGCTTCCTGACGACCAGGTCCTTAACGGATGGTGCCCGTCCGATGATGTTCTGCTAAACATCAATGCCGAGTTCGGCGGGCGCGTCGGTATCACTCTGGAAGCAGCCAAGGCGTATGTACGGGAGCGACGCCGCACGATACGGCGCTCTCGACCGGATGGCGCTGCACCCGTGCACCGAGCCTCTCGCAAGAGCCTCGGTGACGCTCACACTCACGCTTATGCTGACGCTCAGCTTGGAGGCGAGGACGATGAAGAAAGAAAGGAGGACGAGATGGGGAACGAGGACGAGGACTCACCGCCGGGTGTGAGCCGCAAGCGCTTTCGCGACGGTCCGTCATCAATCCCTGGCCCTCCGCCGAGCAAGCGTCTGGCAACCGCGCCCCCTGCTGCGAGACTGGATGTTGTTCCTGTGCTGCCTGCTCCCACTTCGGCTGAAACCGCAGAGATGCAGGCGCACTTGCTGGCCGCAGCGAGCCGGGGCGATGCCGACGGTGTCAAGCACCTCCTTTTGCGCGCTCCTCGTCTGACGGACGCACGCGACTCTGTTACGGGTCAGACTGCGCTACATGTAGCGTGTGAAGGCGGCCATGTGGCTGTGGTTGTGGCGCTCCTTAAGCACATGGCGGAGGCGTCCGCGGACGTGGCCAGCGCAGTGTGCATTCCTGATGCCCACGGCAGGACGGCTCTCCATGTGGCCGCGGCATCCGAGATGCCCAAACAAGCGTCCGCGTGTGTTGCGGCGCTCTTGAAGCACAGCGCCGCGCAGCAGGTGGGTGCTGCCGACGAGAACGGCATCACGCCGCTCATGCTCTCCGTCCACGCTGGGTCGCCGACCATAGCAGAGCAGTTGCTGAATGCCGGAGCTGCTGTGGACGCGACGGATGCGTGTGGGCGCACGGCGACGCACATCGCGGCGTCAAGCGGTGAAGAAGGGTTGCTGGTCTTGCTGCTGAAACGAGGTGCCAATCCACAGGTGGCAGACAAAGCGGGCGTTACGCCCATCGTGTGCGCGCTCACTGGCGCTGCGCCCGTCGAAAGCGCGATTGACATGACTGCGCTGCTCATCCAGAAGGGGGTGGATCCCTTCTGCAGCGCTGTCATGCAATGCCTTTTTGGACGGATCGGCTGCTCTGATCTCGTCGCAGATGACGCTGCGAAGGCCATGTGTGATGCCTCACAGCGCGTGAGACCTTCAGCGGAGCCTGCGCCCCCGTCGGAGGCGCACCTGGCAGAGCTCGCGCGATTAAAGCACGACTTGGAGGCCAGCGCCGCCACACGCGAGGCGGCTCAGAGCCGTGCATCTGCAGCCGACGCCCGGGTGGCTGCAGCCGAGGCCCGCGCGGCTGCTGCGGAGGCGCGAATGGTGCACATGCAGGAGATGGTTGCGCAGATGAAGAATGATGGCTCAGCGTGGCAGGCCGCCCTTGGGAAAGAAAGGCAGGCTGTGCGACAGAAAGCAGACACGATAAGGGAGCTTCAGTCGCAGGTGAATTCTTTGCGCGCCAAAATTGCCGCTTTCACGCCGCCACAAGGGATGCCGCTTCATGGTGGCCAAGCGGCAGCGCGTGCGAATCAGAGCCATGCTGGTGGCGACGCTGCCTGGGCCAGTGTACGAAGCGAGGTACGTGCCAAGCTCGATGCAGCGCGGCATATGACGCCGCAGGAGCGCAAAAACCTCCACCGCACGCTGGCCAAGCAGCTCCACCCAGATAAAGCTGGTTCGATAACGGCCCTGGCAGCGCTATTCAACACCATGATGCAGATGGTGAACGCGGAATTGGCGCCCCCAATGGCATGAATGGGAAGGGGATAGAAACAAAGTGAAGCGTCTCTCAGTCTCTCGGCGCGCCAGCTGGCAGATGCAGAAACTTCACCCCCTCCGCCAGAGCGTCTGTTCTTCACTCTCACACCCACCTCGACAGCCGCGCTACAGCCATGGCTTGGCTCGCAGCGCTGCCCCTACTCGCCGGGAGGGAGGGCGTGTGTGTCGTGCCAAGCTCAACGATGACGCTGCCAGACGCCAACCACCGAGCTGTGCTGCAGGCGCTGGTGCTCGCCGTGTTGACTATGATAAGCTCCACTGCAGTCGCACTTCGCACGCACAGAGCCGCGCTGACGCAGCGAAAGGCTGACGGTTACGAGGCGGAGTTCAACTCCCCAAGGGTGCCTACGACGAGTCACAACAGCCTGGACTGCCCGCGCCACCGTCACTCTGTCAGCTATGAGTTTCTTCGGGTGCCTCGCCCTGGTAGACCAGTTCCGCACCTCCTGCTGAATGTAACGCGCTGGTTTCCACAGCCGGCGTTGAGCGGAGTGGTCGTCTTTGTGCACGGCCTGAACGGGCACAGCACCTTCGCGGATTCAGCATTGCTGTCGGAACGACTCTCCAAAAATGGCTATGCAGTGCTCAGCATGGACGTTGAAGGCCATGGGCGCAGTGGCGGAATACGAGGATTAGTGCCCGACATCCAAGATGTCGCAAGTGACATCGCAGCCGTGCTCCTGCGCGCGAAGGAGCTCTATCCTGGCCAACCCCTGTTCCTCATGGGCATTTCCATGGGCGGCTGCGCTTCCATCCATGCCACATTGGCTCTCCAAGACGCGGGCATAGACCTCGCAGCACTCCTTACTGGAGGTCTCATTCTGCTCTGCCCTCTCGTTCACACTGTCAAACAGCCGCCCAACAGCCTAAAAGTTGCGGCGCAGCTGCTTGCAAGGCTGTCACCGAGGCTGCCTCTACCAACAGCACACACACCTGGGAATGGCGTCGACATTGCACACAAGGAGCTGATGCGTCAAGCCATGGCAGCCGATGGGCACATCTACACTGGCGGCATCCGCGTAGGCACTGCGCTTGCATTGCTTGCAGCCGCGGAGCAGGCTCAGCAGCGTCTTGACGAGCTCCTTCTCGGGCACCGAGTAAGTCTCCTCACCCTCCATGGAGAAGCGGACGACATCGTTGACATCAACGGCAGTCGCGAGCTCCATTCACGCTCAGGCGCGACGGACAAGACGTTCATTAGCTATCCAGATGCAAGACACGCGCTCTTAAACGAGGCCCCGCACGTGCACACCGTCATGCAAGACCTGTTGCGTTGGATGTTGCACAGAGAACTGTTGTATAGAGAAGACACACGGTCGTAATGACGCAATCGTTTATAGGATGATCTCCTCCTTGACGCTTGCCTTGATCTCCTTGTGCGGCAGGACGATGCAGTTGACCACCACTACCTCGTCTCCCACAAGCACGTGCTCGCCCAGGATGGCGACGCCGCCCATCTTGTGCCCTGCATCGCCAGTCCCCTGCACGCGCGACCAGCTGCCCAGCTCTGACTTCCATCCAATGATTGCATGGCTCACCACACTGTGATCCCCAACAACCGCGTCATCCAGCAGCGTGCAGCTCATCAGCCGCGCGCCGGGGCCGACACACACGTGCGCGCCGATGCTGACATTGGGCCCCACTTTCGCGCTGGGGTCCACCTTAGCGCTTGGGTGCATGTAGACGGCACCAACCACACGGGTCATCCCCTCTGCAGATGCTTCCGGCAGCAGTCTCTCCGGCTGCGTGCTCTGGAACCAGCCCAAGTACAACTCCGTGGCTTTCAGCGTCGCCCCGGGTGACTTGATTTGCTCCCAGAAACCACTCGTCTCGTGTACAAACAGTGCCTTCTTGCCCGCATGCGGCGTCAAAATGTCACCATCCATGCGCACATACTGCTCCGGCGGACACATGCTCGCCCGGGCCTGCTTCGGGTGCGCGTCCAGAGACGACCGGATGCTGGCTGAGTGCGCCTTCTCAACCACGCAGTTGCCGATGGCGTCGAACAGCTGTCCCGGGTGGAAGACGTAGACGCCGGTATTGACGAGGTCAGAGACGTACGTCTCCGGACGCTCCGTATAGTGCAGCAGCTCGTTCGTCGCGGGGTCCGCCACAACGTCTCCGCACTCACAGGCCTTTGCAGCAGCCACGCGCTTAACGAGCATAGTCCCCAACGCCCCCGGGTGGCGCTTGTGCGCTGCGAGCAGGTCTGAGAGCAGGTGGGGCAGGCGGAGGAGGTGCGGGTGGTGAGACGCGCGGTAGGCTGCCTATTCCGTCCACCGCTGATCGTGCGCGCACCTGTGAGTGGCCAGGTGCAGCAGACATCGGAATAGAGGACGAACACCGACGTGGGCTGGTCCGCAAGGATGACGCTACGGAACTGGTGCAGCCCTCCAGCGGAGCCGTGGCCGCGGAACTCCCACAAGTAGCGTACAGGCACCCCCAGCTCGGCACTCATGCTCGTCAAGTACTGCTCGAACGCGCGCTCCTCGTAGAAACCGATGACGTAGATGGCTGTGAGACCCGGCACGGCCGCAGCTGCCCGGATGGGGTAGTCCAGCAGCGGGCGCCCAGCGACAGGGAACAAGGGTGCGGGGCGATCGGAGCCCAAGGCGTTGAAGTTGCTTGTGCTCGCCCCGCCAACCATGACTACAGCGACGCAGCGGTCGTCACTCGCCATGGTTGCCTATACACGCGGCACACAGTCACGGGACCAGCGAGGCAATCTGATGTGTTAGTCACACGGATCATCATGGAGCCGGTTCCACCACCAGCACTGTCTGCATCCCCATCGTCTGATGCCAGAGGATATGGCAGTGTAGCGGCCACACGCCCGGATTGTCTGTGACCAGCCTGAGCCACGTCCAGCCCCCTGGCACAACGGTCACTGTGTCCTTCACCGGCGGGCGAGCTTGCATCAGACCCCTGGCGAGCGCGTCTTGACTGCTGTTCCAGCTTCCTAGGCCCCATGCCATGACCCAGAATGCGCCGCCGTGCATGTGCCACGGATGCTGCTCCGAGACGCCATTCAAACTCGGTGCGTTCTGCAGCAACACATCCACGACTTGCCCAGGTGAAAACATTAGCGCATTTGTACCTACAGTTGCAGCGACTGAGCGCGCGTACCCGTCCCCAGTCCACTTCGCTGTTCCACTCACCCATGTGGACTGCTTCGCGAGAGCCGCAGTGTTGCCAGAAGCGGCAGCAGAGGCGATGTCTAACATCGGCTGCTCTGCTGCAGCGCCGTGCGAGCTGTCCTCAGATTCGACCATGCCAAGCGTCGGCTGCGAGTGTGGATAGATGAAGGAAACGTTGTTCACTGACCACTTCATCAGGCCACCCGCCACTCTATTTTGCGTGCCCAACAGCACCGTCGGCTGTGTATTTCCAACCGCGAGAGGTGGGGGCGACGCAGTTGAAAGCGAGCTCAGCTGTCTGGCAAATGCAAGCGTTGCAGCGGTGTCGTTCCAGGCAGGCTGGCAAGGCAGTGGCACTGCTGGAGGAGTCCATGGACCTCCGACAGTGGCACCAGGTAATGTGAGAGCAACCAGCCCGGACGGACCGCCG
>Ga0164297_10003032_pt1 | contig 15981 bp, 16 predicted proteins | sample GEODES058metaG_FD_113539 | JGI IMG/M metagenome (GOLD analysis project Ga0164297, IMG submission 113539) | Dystrophic lake water microbial communities from Trout Bog Lake, Wisconsin, USA - GEODES058 metaG | ecosystem: Environmental > Aquatic > Freshwater > Lake | place: USA: Trout Bog Lake...
GAGGGTTCATTAGTATTAGTCAAAATACGCAGAGAGTTGTCTTTGTAGGAACTTTTAGTGCAGGTTGCATCAATACTGAAGTGGTTTCTGGACAATTAGTTATTAAGTCTGAGGCGCACATCAAAAAATTTGTAAAAAATGTTCAACAAATTACTTTTAATGCGATGGATGCAGTCGAGCGAAATCAGTTAGTGTTGTACGTAACAGAGCGTTGTGTTTTTCAAATGACTGAATTAGGCCTAAAGTTAATTGAGATCGCACCAGGAATTGATATAGAGAAAGATATTTTGGAGCTTATGGAGTTTCGACCTATCATTTCATCTCATATAAAACACATGGATTCTCGTATTTTCAGCGATAAACAGATGTTAATAAGACGAGATCTATTGAGTGCAAAGGATGTGGTTAGCGAACTAGTGCCTGGATTGGCTAATTAATGAAAATAAAGTTCATTAAAGAAAATGCTTTTGCGATGCCTTTTACGAGTCCAGCATTCCCTTATGGACCATACAAATTTAAAAATCGTGAATTTTTGGTGATTACGTATTTGACCGACTTGAAGTCTTTGCGATCAGTCGTCCCAGAGCCCCTGGAAATTGTAGAGCCGTATGTAAGGTTTGAGTTTATAAATATGCCTGACTCAACTGGTTTTGGAAATTACACAGAATCGGGGCAAGTCATTCCCGTTAGTTTGGACGGCATCAGAGGTACATATGCACATGCGATGTATTTAAATGATCATCCACCTATTGCTGGAGGACGAGAGTTATGGGGATTTCCGAAAAAGCTTGCAACTCCAAAACTTGAAACAGAGATCGATACTCTAGTAGGGACCTTAGAATACGGCAAACTTCAAATTGCAAAAGCAACAATGGGATATAAACACAGGGAAGTTAATTCCGAAATCGTTAAAAAATCTCTTGCTTCACCTAATTTTTTATTGAAAATAATCCCTCATGTTGATGGAACACCGCGTATTTGTGAGTTGGTACGTTACTACACAACAAATGTTAAATTACACGGCGCTTGGAGCGGTCCTGCTACGCTTGAGCTACACCCACATGCATTGGCTCCAGTATCTGAATTGCCAGTACTGAAAATCATATCGAGTTTGCATTTTGTAGCTGATTTGACATTGGAATTGGGCGAAGTGGTCTTTGATTATTTGAAGTAAAAAGCTGTGAATGAAAACTATAAACAACCCAAGTGTGTTTAAGTACATACGATTAGATACAACTTAGGTAAAGTCATATTTTATAAACAATCTAACGCTAAGGTAAAAAAATATGCTCATTAATTTAATACTGATTTTTCTGTTTCTGATGCTTATAGGTGCTGTTCCCACTTGGCCTCACAGCAGGAGTTGGGGGTATTATCCAAGCGGTGGACTAGCTACCGTTTTACTTATTCTGATATTTTTACTACTCGCCGGTAGGATCTGAATTGCACCGAGAAGAATCTAAAAGTTATTCTTTTTACGACTTGAGTCATTCGTTCGTATCCATACAGACTATAAACTTTTAGTAATAAATAATATCTATCTCTGAATGCACTTCGTGCGCGAAGATATAAAACTTTAATAAGGAAATATATGAATAATTTAATACAACGCAGTGCTTCAAAAGTGTTGGCAATTTCATTAATTGTTTTGACTGGAGCAGTTAGTGCCCAAACCAATAATGAAACCAAAAAAAATGATGTACATTTGAAATCGGATCAGTCAGCTCTAAAATCTGATGAACAAAAGATGAAAGCTGATGAAATTAAATTGGAAGCAGATAACGCATCCGAGCAACTCAAGATAAAAGCTAAAGAAAATGCAAATATCAAGGAGGATAAAAGTAACATCAAGCAAGACAAAAAACAAATGCAGGCCGATAAATCTGCTTCAGATGAGCGAATTAAAGATAAAAATCTCTTGCGTGCAGACAGGGAGAAGCTCAGGGATGATAAAGCTAAATTAAAATCAGATAAAAGTACTCATGAAGATGAGATGATGTCGGAAGAGAAGAAAAAGATTGAACAAGATAAGAAAAATATTGCTAGTGACAAAAAAATGATTAAGCAGGATAAAAAACTTATTGAGGAAGATAAAGAGTCATCAAAAGGCGACGATAAAAAGTAATACGGAGAATGTGTTTTTCGATATTGATTTATCGAGAAACACTCTTTTTTTTAATAAAGGCAAGCTTATTTTTCTAGGCTGGAGAGAAATTCATTAATTTCATATTTCATATGAATAGTTAATCTTTTTGACAATGTCTCATTAATTTTGTAAATTGATCCAAAAAAATAGGAACCTCCTCCAATAAATAAAAAAATCATAGGCAAAGCAACTAGAACCCAATAATGGTTGGGATTTAATACAGGCAGTGCTCCCCAAAGTAGGATGGATGCAGCACTACAGATAATTCCAAGTCCTATAAAAAAAATGCCAACCATATAAAGTGCAATTCTAATCTTTAAGGTGGTTATTGAATTTTCGACTTCAGTTATAAAAAAATCTACTAAATTTTTAAATCGAACAATTAAAAACCTAGGCCGTATCAACAATAATTGTGAAATTGTTTTGAACATTGCTTTTTGATACTAATTTGGCATGTATGTATATTTAGGGATTAATCATTCTTATGATGGAGACTCGGTCTTGTTAAAAGACTAATTAGCGCAACTGTAGCAGCCCCTATACCTGCAGCAATAAACATTGCTTTAAATGGTTCTTGTCTGATAGTGTGTACAGCCTGATCAACCAAGTCATGGCCTTTTATTTCAATTGATAATTTACCCTTGTTAGCTGCAACTAAACTTTCCTTTGTTAGCTCTGTTATTCGTTCTGTTGCCTCGTGAATTAATGGTTTAGCCTCCTTAATTAATTCATTCACAGTATCAGTGATTCCAGCTCCAAATGCTTCGATTTTTTCGCTTGTGAATTTTTGCTCATTCATTGATGTAATCCTTTATTGATCAGTTTATTGGTTCAATGCATATATTAAATTAATGGTGTTAATTAGTCTGTGTGATAGCCAACAAAGTTAATAAACGTACAGACCAAGTGTTTGGGGTAATTTAACCTTAATAGTGTATTTTTATATTTCACTTAAGGATTCATAATGAAAACAATTTATCAAGCAGTCATTACTTCAATTTCTATTTTTTCCCTTTTCGTTGTGGTAGGTTGCTCTGGAATGTCCACGCAAGATAAATCAACTGCTGTTGGTGCGGGTGTAGGTGCTATAGGCGGTGCTGTACTGACTGGCGGAAGTCCAGTGGGCACTGTTGGTGGTGCAGCTATTGGGGGCTATATTGGACACGAGACAGAAAAATCAAAAAAATAATTAAAACTTCTTGATTGGTTACCCAAAATGTAAGTTTTCATTTTGGGTAATTTTTATTCACTCCTCCTAGTTTCGAATTTCAAGTTGATTTTTAACTACTTTTACCCCTTTAACCTTAATTGCGATGCTTTCAGCATTTTGCTTTTGATTTGTATTTTTTACAAACCCCGAGAGTAAAACCGTCCCATTTAACGTTTCGACAGTTATTGCAGATCCATCCACTGCCTTGTCTTCAAAGAATCTAGTTTTAATTGAGCTTGTAATTACACTGTCATCAACATAAGCACCCATTGTTTCTTGGTCCCTAGTGACTGCGCATCCTGAGCTAATTAATATCGCTAAAAAACTAACATATATAAATATCGCTTTCTTGACTTTCATCATGGCTCCTAATTTTGGTTAAAAGAAAGATTTCTTTGCACTAATTTAAAACCATACACCGTCCAAGTCTGTTCGTTGAAGTACATCAGTTTAATAATTAATAAATTCAATACGTTCGATAACATACAGAACAATTCATTAATTTCTTATCAAATCTAGTCCATGGAATGTGTTCGTGTGGATACTCCAAACGAGGGTTTTTTATGAGACAGTTTGAATTTTTAAAGATAAATAGTCGTAGCAGTTGTTTCGTACTGCTTTCTGTTTTCTTGTTTGCTTGTGGCGGCGGGGGGCAGGCACCTATTTTAGGAACCCCAGGTGTCAATGATCTCTCACCAGTAACATCAACAACACCAGTAAATCCTGTAACTCCAGGCGCAAGTGGAACTCCAGGCGCAAGTGGAACTCCAATAGTTCCTCCAACCCCAGTTCCTGCCCCAATAGCTGTTATTGCCCCACAAGTCATACAAACTTCACCTATTAATTCAATACCGATTGTTAATGGAATCTCCACTAACTCAGTTATCACGGCTAAATTTAGTCACGATATGAATCCAACCAGTTTAAATAATAGTTTTACTGTGGCATGTCCGTCTGGGGTAGTGATTGCAGGAGTTGTAAACTATGATTCAGTTAATTACTTAGCAACCCTTTCTCATTCTGCTTTATTTCCTGCAAGTACAACCTGCGTTGCTACTATATCAACTGGGGCAATTGATACTGCCGGGACTCCGATTGCTACCAATTATGTGTGGAGTTTCACGACAGCTGCAGTAATTGATATCGTAAGACCAACGATCACGACAAATAACCCACTTGACAACGCAACACTCATTTGCTTGAGCCAGCCTATAAGCATTACTTTCAGTAAAGAAATGGATTCTTCCAGCATTAACACTTCCACTTTTTACGTAATGGATCCGTCAATTTCATCTAATCCCAATGCTACACATATGCCTGGTTTAATCACATACGATATACCTAGTAATACGGCTACATTTTCAGTGACTAATCCTACAGGATATGCTGCCAATACACCTTATGTTACTACTATCACAACCGGAGTTAAGGATTCTGCCCAAAATGCATTGTTAGTGAATAAGATACTTCATTTCTCCACTGGCGCACAATCTTGCACACCTGTGGTTCCTGTTAATTTAGGTACTATTGCCAGTTATGGTGCTTTTGGTGGGGGTGCTGGTGTAACCAATTCAGGAGTGAATACTGTAGTAAACGGAAACTTAGGAACTACAGCTGCTTGTACTTTGTTTACTGGTTTTCATGATGCAAATAATGGATATACAGAAACCACTCTCAATATTGGCAAAGTTACTGGAAATATATATTGCGCGCCACCTTTACCGGGTACTACTGGATCATTGGCTTTAACTACTCAAGCAGCAGCTGATGCTCTTGTTGCATTCAATGCAATTGCAGCTCTCAATCCTACAACGATTCTTGGTCCTACATCTGGTGAGTTAGGCGGACTCATCGTCACTCAAGGAACTTATAGGCCCTCTGCTGCTTCTTTCATCATTAGCACAGGAAATTTAACTTTGGACGCAGGGGGTGATCCAAATGCAGTTTGGCAATTTCAAGTTCCCTCATCTTTAACGGTGGGTCTTTCTGCAACTCCCAGATCAGTTTTATTGATTAATGGTGCGCAAGCGAAAAATGTGCTCTGGCAGGTTGGAAGCGCTGCTCGGATTGAAGACGGAAGCACAATGGTTGGAACAATCTTAGCAAGTGCTGGGGTAACTATATCTACTGCTGGTCAGACCATTCAAACTACTTTGAACGGAAGAGCAATTGGACTGAATGCATCGGTAACTATGGTCAATACAACAATAGTTTCTCCTTAATATTATTTAATCTATTTACCTTGAAAGAAACTATGAAAAAATTTCAATTATTATTTTCTACGTGTCTTGCGCTTTTGGGAGTCACAAATTCATATTCCCAGAATGTAGACCACTTTTATGGTGGAATTGGGGGAGGGCTTGGTAAGGCAAGAATAGACAATGACCGCATTAATTCACAACTTATCAATAGTGGATTTAGTAGCTCAAGTATTTCAAATACTTCAAAAGATACATCCTATAGAGTTTTCGTCGGATACCAATTTAATGAGTATTTTGCAATGGAGGGAGGCTATTTTAAATTGGGTGAATTTGGCTTTAAGTCAGTTACAGTTCCTGCGGGAGTAATGAACGGCAATGCATATTTTGATGGGCAAAATTTTGACTTAATAGGTTCCTTGCCCATCAATGACAGATTATCTTTGATAGGCCGCTTTGGAGTTGACAGTGTCAGGGCAAGGGATACCTTTTCAGGAGGAGGTGCAGTTGTTGCCAACAACTCGGCTGCCTCTGTGAGAGATGCAAATTACAAAGGGGGTATTGGATTTTCATATAAATTTAATCAATCTGTATCTCTTCGAGGTGAACTTGAGAGTTACCGTGTGAATGACGCGATTGGCAATAAAGGTGTTATTAATGTTGCATCTGTTAGCATGGTATTTCCTTTTGGAAAGAGCCCAGAATTACAGCCCAAGGTCATTGAGAAAGTAGTGTACTTGGAAGCTCCTGCAGCAGTGGTTTCACCACCTCCCCCTCCTCAAGAACGTATTATTTATAAAGAAATACCTGCGGCAGTTGTTGTTCCCCCTTTACCAGAGCATTTGCATGTTTCATTTAGCTCTGATGTTTTATTTGGATTTGATAGATCTAACGTCTCCCCCGAGGGTAAGCGTGAACTAGACAAATTTTATAGTGAACTTAATGGTGTCGAATATGACCAGATAACAATTGAGGGTCATACTGACCGAATCGGTCCTAAAGCTTACAACGATAAATTATCATTACAAAGAGCCGAGGCAGTTAGGGCATATATTGTCGCAAGCGGTTTTGTCCCAATAAATAAAATTACAACCGTTGGGAAAGGTAGTTCCGAACCTGTTACTGGGGAGGGAGCTTGCATGGGTCTTCACTCATCTGTAGCAGCTATAGCTTGCTTAGAGCCAGACCGTAGGGTTGATTTAGATGTAACCGGAATTAAATTGGTTGCGAAAAAATAAGATTTATAAGTGATAGAGATATACAAATTACAGTTTAGATTAGTATTTTGTTTATTTCTATATTTATGAGATTCTTGAATCGATCGATTTATATTTATATTAAATTATTTATATAGTGTTCGTGAACAGACATACTTTTACTCAGTATTCGAAGAACATTGCTTTTCTTACATTATTGGAATTCATATGAAAAAAATAAACTTGATATCTATCGCTACTACTGTGCTCATTTTTACAGGCGGTGCACAAGCCCAAAATCAAGTAGGCTCTCCTTATACTTTTTATGGAGAAATAGGTGGTTCTCAGGTCGATCTCTCCGGACCGGGGGGAGATGCGAAACCGGGAGCAGTTAGATTTTTATTGGGAAATGAGCTTAATAAAAATCTTGGATTGGAAGTCCTGTATACCGTAACCGTTGCAAAAGAAAGTCGCACTGGGTATGATGCTAGTTATAACGGGTTCGGAGTCTTCTTGAAGCCTAAAATGAGTTTAATTCAAGGCACTGAAGTGTTCGCACGAATCGGTGTAATTCGTGCTGATATCACAGCCTCTAGTGCTGGATCTAGTCAAGGAAGTGACGTGGCGTATGGGTTGGGAATACAGGCATACTTATCTCAAAATATTTACGGACAAGTCGACTGGATGCATTCTTATGACCGAGATAACGTTGGTGCCAAAGGATTTACGTTCTCAATTGGCACACGTTTTTAATAGAGATTTTTAAACTGTGATTTTTGTACTTTCCTACGATTTATATTTTTATAAATATTAAATTGTTGGTTAACAGACAGAGTAACGCGTAATAAAGAAGCAAAATGAATTTATAGGTTGTGTGCACACAATCTATATTTTGAAGAATTATCAATTTATCTGAAAGAAATTAAAATGACTTTGACCGAAACAAAACATAAAGACAATTCTGCTGTAACACCACAACAGCATCATACGCAAGCCGCAGAGCATTTGGACTTGGCAGCTAAATCACATAAGGAAGTTGCAAAACTTATTGGCTCCAATGACCACAAAGGTGCAGCTGAACATGTTAAGGTAGCTACCCAACACGTTGCTAATGCACAAGAGCACGTTATTGCGGCGGCCAAAAAAACTGCTGAAGTGAAGAAGTAATTCTCACTCAATAAACCGCATGCTTAAATCAAGTGTGCGGTTTATTTAATTTAAACTTCTATCTTATTAAAATATTGCCAAAGATTTTGGGTGGCGATATTTAATAAATTCAAATTAATACCGCCTTATATCCCAAATCGATGAACTAGCTATTACCGCATGACCGATAAAATCTAATTCCAATCAAAGCTATCTTCTGTTAAGGTTAAATCGCAGAATACTAAATGACGTCAGAATTTTGATTGGTATTTTTAATATTCCTGATGTCATCTATATTAGCTTTTCAATTGCATTACCTTATTACCTTGCAATAACCAAAACTTGCGCTATACATTCACTGTATCAAATTCAGCAGGTAAGATCACTTCAAGTAACTCTACATCATCAGAGTAGTCCAAAATGGCATGCTCTATCCCAGGGGGCTGAATCCAGCTGCTTCCCTTCTCCATGAGAAACTCACCTTGACCTACAAATTTGTTTTTTACCCAACCTTTTAAAACATAAACCATTTGGAAATGAATGTTGTGGTAGTGCAATTTGGCCGCCTCGGGTGAGAAAGGGGGTAAGAGTCTTATTACATGGGCCTGTGCGAGGCCATTGGTCGCTTTTGCAAACCCCAGATCTCTATATGTAGCATAGGGACGAAGGCCGTCTTTCTTGAAATCATCTTCTTTGAGGTGATTGACCACGAATTGTTGTTCGGTATTTGTCATAGAGTAATTTTTAAAAAATATTTGGGGTTAGTGTGAATAATTCTCAATTCACTTTTTTTGTGTAAACTAAGGAATTATTTATTTTTTAAGAAAAGTGTTAAGAAGTATTTTCCCTAGCTTGCTGAATTTAATTCATGTATAAAGCTGGTTTTTAGGTAATACAAAGTACTTTAATGCGATCATTTGTGATGAATTGTTATCAATTGCGTTCAATAAATTTCAATCAACCTTTTAATTGGGAGCCGTATGTATACAGATTTTTCAAATAAACACATCCTAGTCACAGGTGGAAGCAAGGGGATTGGTTATAGTTGCGCTCAGGCCTTTTTAGGAGAGGGCGCACGGGTAACTATTGTTTCAAGAAGTCAAGAGAATTTAGATACAGCGGTCTCTAAATTAAAGGCTGAATTTGGAAACTCTACACATATCTTTGCTGTCTCCAGCGATCTAACGATTGATTCAGATGCACTTGATGCAATTAGTAAAGCAAAGTCTCATTTTGGGGATATTGATGTTTTGATCAATTCCGCTGGTGCAGCCAAGCGAACCTCTGCTGAGGATTTAAATCCTAAAATTTGGATGGATGCCATGCAAGCTAAATTTTTCAGCTACATCAACGTCATTGATCCAGTTGTAAAAGAAATGGCCGCCAGAAGGTCTGGTGTAATCGTAAATGTTATCGGAATGGGGGGCAAGTTCGCAACGCCCGTTCACTTAGCCGGTGGATCGGCCAATGCGGCTTTGATGCTTGCAACAACTGGCCTTGCAACTGCTTACGCACCTTATGAGGTTCGGATTAACGGTATAAATCCTGGATTAACTTTTACCGAGAGATTAAAAGAGGGTATCAAAGTGGAAGCCAAGAGAGGCAATATAAGTGAGGAAGATGCACTTAAAGCTGCTATCCAAAAAATCCCACTTAAGCGAATGGCTTTACCAGAGGAAGTTGCAAGAGTAGCACTCTTTTTAGCCTCTAAGGAAGCCAGTTACGTAACGGGCCAAATCATTGGAATGGAGGGAGCAAGCTGCCCCATCATCTGAGGGGCAACTTGGCCTTATTTGTTAAAGGTTGGAGCAGCCGCTCTGTATTGTCCTTGCAAAGCAAGCATCCAACTCGGGTACTCAATCGGTAATGAACTAACTGCGCCGAGTGCTTGCAAATCATCGGCATCAAGGTGCAATTTAGTTGCTTTAATATTATCTTGGAGTTGCTCCAGTTTTCTTGCTCCAACTATGATTGTTGATACAGATGGGTTGGACAGAATCCATGCAAGAGCTACTTGGGCTACAGATGCATTGTGCTTTTTAGCTATAGGTCTCATTGCCTCTATGCATTTATAGGCCCTATCTTTGTCAATAGGAGGGAAGTCAAAGCTTGATCGTCTAGAGTTGTCTGGGTTAGAGCCCTCGGGACTGAATTTACCCGATAAAAATCCGCCAGCAAGAGGACTCCAAGCCATCAGACCGAGATGTTGGTCTTGAATGAGAGGGATGATCTCTCGCTCTAGATCTCTTCCAGCTATTGAGTAATACGACTGTACTGTCTTAAATTCCTCAAGTCCTTTCGCCCTTGATATTCCGAGGGCCTTCATGATTTGCCAAGCTGCCATGTTACAAAGACCAATATAGCGAATTTTCCCTGCTTTTACCAAGTCATTTAAAGCGCCAAGGGACTCTTCAAAAGGCGTAAGTGGATCAAAGCCGTGAAGCTGGTAAAGATCTATGTGCTCTATTTGAAGCCGTTTAAGGCTGGCATTGACCTCATTAAAAATGTGATACCTAGACTGTCCTCTATCGTTAGGCAATTTTTCATTCATGATGCCCGTTGATTTAGTGGCAATAATCAGTTCATTTCTTGGAAGTCCGAGCGTTTTTATTGCCTCCCCGAGTAAAGTCTCTGATTCCCCAAGAGAGTAAACATTGGCTGTATCCATAAAATTAATGCCGCTGTCAAATGATTCCTTAACAAGGGTGTTAACTTCATTTTGCTTAAGACCCCCCATTACCGCCCAAAACCCCTGGCTCCCAAATGTCATGGTCCCAAGGCAAAGCTCGGAGACATACAAACCGGTTTGTCCTAATAATCTGTAGCGCATTTTATTTTTTCCTGGATAAATGAAACAAAAAATAGAGATAATTTAATTCAGCTTAACTCAACACCATTCAACTAAGCGCATTTTAAATTACGCATGAAAATGCACTGCATTTGATGGATTTTAAGACGCATCGGGCTGGGGGTATTTGAGAAATTTGTCCGTAAAGCTTGATCAAAGAACTAGCTTAACATTAACAAGGGCTATTACCTACATGTGAAGCACTTTATTAGGGCATAACGTGGATAAAATCAATTTAATATTATTAACTCTGAAATCATGACTGAAAACGCTAAAAATCAAACTGAAGACGCAATTTACAGAAAAATCAGCTTAAGACTAATGCCACTTCTTTTTTTGGCTTATATCGTTGCTTATCTGGACCGGGTGAATGTAGGATTTGCGAAGTTGCAAATGCTAACAGCACTTAGCCTTAACGAGGCTGTTTACGGTTTGGGTGCGGGTATTTTCTTTCTAGGTTACTTTTTATTTGAAGTCCCTAGTAACGTGTTTCTTCATAAGGTAGGTGCAAGAAAATGGATTTTTAGAATCATGATTTCATGGGGTATTTTGTCTGCTTGCATGATGTTTGTGAATTCAGCAACCTCTTTTTATGTGATGCGGTTCCTCTTAGGTATTGCTGAAGCTGGTTTCTTTCCAGGAATAATCCTTTATCTCACATATTGGTTTCCTGCACAGAGAAGGGGACGTGCTACCTCGCTCTTCCTAGCGGCTATTGCCTTTGCTGGAATTATCGGAGGTCCTGTCTCCGGATGGATTATGAAGAGCTTTGACGGCTCTTACGGATTACAGGGATGGCAGTGGTTGTTCCTACTAGAGGGAATACCAAGCCTATTTATGGCATTTGCCATTTTGCTGTACCTAGATGACAGAGTAGTTGATGCGACTTGGTTAACTCCACAAGAGCGCGCCATTGTTGCTACTAACATTGAGAATGATGCACACGGCAAGGAAGAAATTTCCATTCTTAGTTCGCTGACCTCAATCAAGGTCTGGCATATGTCCCTCATTTACTTCTCCTTTGTCTCAGGTCTTTACGGTTTTACATTTTGGTTACCCACCATCATTAAAGCATTTGGGGTCGCTGATCCACTGGATGTTGGACTTTTAACTGCAATTCCTTGGACATTCGGCGTCGTTGCAATGTACTTCTCAGCAAGAAGTGCTGATAAAAGAAATGAGCGTCGCTGGTTTACCATAGGTGCAGGTATTGCGGGTGCTGTAGGTTTAAGCTTAAGTGTGGTGTTTCATGACAATACCCTTTTATCTATGGCAGCCCTTACCTTAGCGGGCATGGGGATCATGACATCATTGCCACTTTTTTGGGCCCTGCCGACTTCATTTTTAACAGGGACTGCAGCGGCTGCTGGAATTGCACTCATCAACTCCATAGGAAATCTCTCTGGCTTTGTTGCTCCTTATGTAATGGGATTGATTAAGGATGCTACAAAATCAACTGATAACGGAGTTTACTTACTTTCTGGAATGATGTTGCTAGGAGCTTTTTTGGTATTCATCGTACCCAAGCAAAAAAATTAATTCTTTGGAGATCTTGAATCAGTTCAGGGTCTATTTGAATTTAGATTGTTTGTTTTTTGACCTCTTGTGGATATGAGTTATCTTGGATCTGTAAGTACAAAGATCTTTGTAAATTGGTGAGTGTTTAAAAGGTATTGGCAAATTAATTCAACTGTATGTTTTTAGGGGATATAGATGACTAGAAGAAAATTTATTGCTGCAACCTCTCTTGCAGCATTAGGCACTAGTGGGACTCAAGTGTTAGCTCAATCGAGTAGCTTACCCGATGTCCATTGGCGAATTGCCTCTAGTTATCCCAAAACACTTTTTACGATCTACGGGGCAATGGAGCAAATGGCTAAAAGAGTTGCTGAACTTACCTCGGGTAAATTCACAATCTCTTTGCACGCTGCGGGAGAGCTGATGCCTGCACTCCAAGTTGTTGATGCAGTGCAGGGCGGAACGGTTGAGGCTGCTCATACAGCAAGCTACTTCTTTATTGGGAAAGATCCAGCATTTGGATTTGCTACAGCGCTACCCTTTGGTCTTAATTCCAGAGGTCAAAATGCCTGGATTTATGAGGGTGGAGGAGAGAAAATCCTTGCTGATTTTTACGATACCTACGGAATGGTTCATTTGCCAGTTGGAAACACGGGTACACAAATGGCGGGCTGGTACAGGAAAGAGATTAATGGGGTTGAGGACTTAAAGGGTCTTAAATTCAGAGTCGGGGGTCTAGCAGGAATGGTACTCTCCAAGTTGGGTGTTATACCTCAACAAATTGCAGCAGGTGACGTATATCCAGCCCTCGAAAAAGGCACCATTGATGCCGCAGAGTTTGTGGGACCTGCGGATGATGAAAAACTGGGTCTTCATAAGGTTGCAAAATATTACTACTACCCCGGATGGTGGGAAGGAACTGCACATTTATCTTTGTTTATAAACAAGTCAGTTTGGAGCAATTTACCCCCGCTTTATCAATCAGTCCTTCGAATTGCTGCGCTTGAAGCGACTGAATGGTCAATGGCTAAGTACGACATCTCAAATCCACCTGCCCTTAGAAGGCTGGTTGCAAACGGTGCTCAACTCAGGCCTTTTCCCAAATCTGTTACTCAGGCTTCATTTAAAGCGGCTGAAGAGCTCTATCAAGAACTCTCAGCTAAGAGCCCTGCATTCAAGAAGATATATACCGAATGGGTTAAATTTAGAAACGAACAAGTTATGTGGCAACAGTTCTGTGATTTGCCTTTCGATAATTTAATGGTAAATATTTTGAAAACAAAATAAATATTCAAATCAATCAAATTTCTAGGGGCTAAGAAAAATATCTGCCAAATTAGCTTGCTCATTAGATGCGGGGTATGAGGGGATGTTTGAGTGATGATCAAAAATCACTAATTGCAAAAGACGTTATTTTCAAGAAACAATTAAGGAAATCTTATGAGTTTGACTCAAACTTCTTTCAACCAAAGTGTCCAAGTCATCAAACTTGCCTATCCCCCAGTTAATGGTTTGGGACTTGCCCTAAGAAGATCCATATTAAAGGATGTTCAAGATGCGATTGAAAATCCTTTAGTCAAAGCGATCGTTCTAACAGGAGCTGAGGCAGTATTTAGTGGAGGGGCAGATATAAAAGAGTTTGGGCGTCCTGAATCAATGACTGAGCCCATACTCACCTCAGTAATTGATTTTCTTGAGCACTCACCCAAACCCATCATCGCAGCTATTCAAGGTGCTTGTATGGGAGGCGGTTTTGAGCTTGCAATGGGATGTCACTACAGAATTGCACACAAGGACGCCTTGTTCTCCCTACCAGAAGTTAAATTAGGACTTTTACCTGGGGCAGGCGGTACACAAAAACTACCTAGGATAATTGGACTGGAGAAAGCGCTGAACTTCATCACCAACGGAGACAGTGTGAAAGCATCCGTGATGCACGAGTGGAGAGTCGTTGAACAACTTTGTACAGAAGAACTAGATAAATTCTTGCAATATGCCATTCAGTTTGCTGAACAAGTGATCGCCCAAAATAAACCACTACCCCGTATTCGTGATTTGAGTGTGGATTATCCAAATTATCAAGCCTTCCTTGATTTTGCAAAAAACACAGTTAAAACAGTTGCTCCAAATTATCCTGCTCCCCAGGCAATAGTCGATTGCATGAGTGCAGCTTGCTCATTGCCGTTTATCCAGGGTATGGCGCTGGAGCGTGCACGGTTTATTGAGCTAATGGGCACACCTGAATCTAAGGCTATGCGCTATGCCTTTACAGCTGAGCGGGCTTGTAGCAAGATACCTGATATAGGTGAGGATACGCAGCTTAGAGTAATCAACCGGCTGGGTGTGATTGGATCGGGCACTATGGGTGGTGGTATTGCGATGAATTTCTTAAATGCAGGAATTCAAGTCACAATGCTTGATACCTCTCAAGAAGCCCTGGATAGAGGAGTTGCCACGATTCGTAAAAATTATGAAAACAGTTTGGCCAAGGGAAAGCTCTCCAAAGAGCAATATGACAAGAGGATGGCTTTGCTCAGCACTACCTTAGACTTTAAAGATTTGAGTCAGGTGGATATGGTCGTTGAGGCAGTGTTTGAGGAAATGTCCGTTAAAGAGGCTGTATTTAAAGAGCTTGATGCAGTCCTAAAGCCCGGTGCGATTTTGGCAACCAATACATCAACACTTGATGTTGACAAAATAGCTTCCTATACCAAGCGCCCATCTGACGTGATTGGTACACATTTCTTTAGTCCCGCAAACGTCATGAAGCTTTTAGAGGTCGTAAGGGGTAAACAGACCTCTAAGTCGGTTTTGGCAACAGTAATGAAGCTTGGAAAGAAAATCAAAAAAACCGCCGTAGTCTCCGGGGTTTGTGATGGGTTTATCGGAAACAGAATGCTTGAGCATTATGTTCGTATGGCTGTTCAACTGGTTGAGCAAGGCGCTACCCCACAACAAGTGGACCAAGCTTTAGAGAAGTGGGGTATGGTGATGGGGCCCTTTAGGATGAGTGACCTTGCGGGTAACGACATCGGTTGGGCCATTCGTAAGCGACGCTACGTTGAGAAACCCAATGTTATTTACTCCAAACTTGCGGATGATATTTGTGAGGCGGGTAGATATGGTCAAAAGACTGGCAAAGGATGGTATCGCTATGAGGCCGGTCAAAGAAAGGCCCTACCAGACCCAGAGGTGCAAGGGATCATAGAGAAATTTAGGGAGAAAAATAAGATTAAAGCTCACCGGATCACTGACCAAGAGATCATTGAGCGAACGATATACGCATTAATTAATGAAGGTGCTCGCATACTTGAAGAAGGTATTGCAATGCGAGCTTCAGACATCGACATGGTCTACTTGACGGGCTATGGTTTCCCTGTTTTTAGGGGGGGACCTATGAAGTTTGCAGATCAAGTTGGGTTATTTAACATTGCAAATGTGATGAAGAATTTGCAGACTAAATCTCAAGATGAATTTTGGGCCCCTGCGCCACTCATTTTGCAGGCCATTGAAAGTGGCAAGTCTTTAACTTAAATGGTTATCGATGAAAGATTTAAAAAATATTGAATATTTGCTCGAACTTAGGAGTATGCGATGACTGAAGCTGTGATTGTTAGTACTGCACGCACTGCGCTTGCAAAGTCTTGGAAGGGTGCTTTTAATATGACCCACGGGGCGAGTTTGGGTGGACACGCAGTCCAAGCCGCCGTTCAAAGAGC
>Ga0164297_10003033_pt1 | contig 15979 bp, 20 predicted proteins | sample GEODES058metaG_FD_113539 | JGI IMG/M metagenome (GOLD analysis project Ga0164297, IMG submission 113539) | Dystrophic lake water microbial communities from Trout Bog Lake, Wisconsin, USA - GEODES058 metaG | ecosystem: Environmental > Aquatic > Freshwater > Lake | place: USA: Trout Bog Lake...
AAGAAGGTCCTTGCGGTCAAGGCCCGATTGCGTCAGGACTGGGGCGTTATTCTTGGTTACCGCGACCTGGGGTAATGATAGTGCGGGGCGTGGGCTGTCTGGGATGGCGCGCACGCGGTATTCTAGACAAAGGCGGCGGACGGTTTTTGCGAGCTTTCGATGGGACGTGGTCGTGATTTCAGGGGGCCGCAAAAGCGCGGCTTCGACGAGAGTGGCGAGCCGAGATGGCCTGACCAAGCTCCCCCGAGCGGCGGATTCGGCGGCGGCTACGGCGGTGGCGGTGGCGGCGGGTTCGGTGGCGGTGGTGGTGGCTACGGCGGTGGCGGCGGATTCGACCGCGGTCCGGCCCGCGGCGCGGCCCCGGTCGCGTCCGGACCGGAACGTGACGCGACGGTCAAGTGGTTCAACAAGGAGAAGGGCTTCGGTTTCGTCGAGCTGGGCGACGGCTCGGGCGATGCCTTCCTCCACATCCGCGCTGTCGAGGCGGCCGGCCACGCTGATCTCATGCCGGGTACCCGTCTGACGGTGACCACGGCGCAGGGTCAGAAGGGCCCGCAGGTCACGAGCGTGACCAGTGTGGATACGTCAACGGCTGAGGCCCCGGCACCGCGCCGCGAGCTCCGTCCGCGCACCGGCGGCTTCGGGGGTGCCGGTGGTGCAGGCGGCGGCTACGGTGGCGGTGGCGCAGGCGGCGGCTACGGTGGCGGCGGTGGTTACGGTGGCGGCGGCGGCGGTGGCCGCTTCGCCGGCGGTCCGTCCGTCGAGATGAGCGGCACGGTGAAGTGGTACGATCCCGCCAAGGGCTTTGGCTTCGTCTCGGTCAATGACGGCGGCAAGGACGTGTTTGTCCACCGCTCGGCGCTGTCCCGTGCCGGACTCGATTCGCTCGCCGAGGGCCAGCAGGTCACCTTGGGCGTGGTCGAAGGCCAGAAGGGTCGTGAGGCCCAGAGCATCAACGTCGAAGATTGAGGAATTCGTGGCGGCCGCTTTGCCGCCGCGTTCTTCAGTGAGATGGAAAGGCGGCGGTTCCGCACGGAACCGCCGCCTTTCTCGTTTCGGGTCTGTCATGCGTCGCGTCCTGCTCTCGTCCGCTGTCGTCCTGCTTGCCGGCAGCGCTCACGCGGAGGATTTCACCGGCTTCTATGCCGGCATCAACGCCGGCTCTGCACGGGGCCATGGGAGCGACCGGACGACCGCTGCGGACGAAACTCTGTCGCGGGTCGTAAAGCCCGGGTCGGATCTACCGCCGAGCGCCCGGAACGCTGCCTTGGCTTTGCGCCGGTCGGGTTCGAGTGGGTCCGGCCTGCCAGCGGGGCGCTGAGCCGCATGCCCTCTCGCCGATTCGTGGCGTCCGGACATAGGCAGTCCGCTGGCGAAGCTGACACCCGTATCCCCGCATAGCGCTCGACGGCTGCCGCGTGGACAAGGGCGTTCGCTCGGTTGGAGCCTGTTCTAAGTCCTTCCCTGCTCATTGGAATCGTTCCGGAACATAGCCGTTGCGTCACCGAGGTGGCCGCGGTTAGCTCGCGGCATGAAACCATGGACACGCGAGGGCGCCCCATGAGCGCGGGTGCAGGGAGCGCCCGAGGCTGGGCGGCACATACCGATCGAGCGGTGGTCGCGGCCCGTGTGATTCTGGCTGGCGCCGGCGGTTACGCCGTCGCCGCCCTAGCCACCGGATGGCTCGCCCTCGTCCTGCCCGGCAGCAGGGCGGAAGCCGTGTCGGCCGCGACGATCGCGAGCTTCGCCATCATGGCGGCGGCGGTTATCTGGGTCTTTGCCGCGCGGACGCTCGCCCGCGCCGCGCTGAGTCTCGGCCTCGTCGCGGCCCTGTTGAGCGTCGGCCTATGGCTGGCCGGGGCCTTCCAGACCGGAGCCCCGGCGTGAATCGGCCCCAGAGCGTCCGGCAATCGATGGCGTGGCTGCACACGTGGTCCGGCCTCGTGGTCGGCTGGGTGCTCTTCGCGGTCTTCGTGACCGGAACAGCCAGCTATTATCGCGCCGAGATCTCGCGCTGGATGCGGCCTGAACTCGTCCATTCGAATCTCGATCCCGCCGCAGCGGTCACCCGCGCGGCCGCGTTCCTTCAGACGACGATGCCCGATGCCCTGGGCTGGTCCATCAGGCCTCCGAGCACGGAGAATCCGGCGGTCGAGGTCTATTGGTGGCGCGATCCTGCCGGCCCCTATCATCACGCCCTGCTCGATCCGGCCACGGGCGAACAGGCGAACGTCCGGGATACGCAGGGCGGTGATTTCCTCTATCGCTTCCATTTCGAGCTGAATCTGCCACCGATCTGGGGGCGGTGGATCGTCTCCGCCTGCGCGATGATCCTGTTTATCGCGCTCATCTCCGGCATCATCACGCACCGGCGAATCTTCGCCGATTTCTTCACCTTCCGGCGGGACCGCTCGGCGCAGCGCGGCTGGCTCGACGCGCACAACGTGGCCGGCGTGCTGGCGCTGCCGTTCCACCTGATGATCGTCTACACGGGCCTCGTCACCTTGTCGTCGATGGTGATGCCGTGGGCGGAAATGACGGCCTATCGCGGCGATCTCCTGCGCTACTACGCGGAAGCCGGACTCATGGTACCCGGACGTCCGGCGGCCGGCCGGCCGGGTGAGGCCCTGCCCCTCGGGGCGATCGTGACGCGGGCGATCGCGGCGCAAAGCGAGACGCCCGAAATGGTGGTGGTGTCCAGTCCAGGGGATGCGGCGGCGACGGTCACGGCCTATTTCGTGGAGCTGCCGGGCCTCGCCCACCTTCACCCGCAGATCGCCTACGACGCGGTTACGGGCGCCGAGATCGGGCGGGTCGGGGAAGCCGGAACCGCGACACGGACCGGGGCCGTGATGGTCGGCATCCACGAGGCGCATTTCGCGGCCGCGCCCCTGCGCTTCCTGTTCTTCCTGTGTGGCGTCATGGGCGCCGCCACCGTGGCAAGCGGCCTCGTGCTGTGGACCGTCGCCCGGGCGCCGAGGGGTGCCAAACCCGAGGGTCTTGGCCTCCGTCTCGTCCGGTTCCTGAATCTCGGCACGATTGGCGGGCTTCCCGCCGGCTTGGCCGCCTATTTCCTTGCCAACCGGTTGTTGCCAGTAAATCTCGCCGGGCGCGCGGATTGGGAGGTGCGCCTGTTCTTCCTCGCCTGGATCGCCGCGGCCCTCGCCTCGGCGTTCTATGCGCGAACTCGAGCTTGGTCTCTGACCCTCGCGGTACCCGGGATCGCCGTCCTCGCGATACCAGCGGTCGATGCCCTGATCGTCGGTGAGGCTCGGTTCCTAGGCTTCGATGCGGCGATGGCCGTACTGGGTCTGCTGCTCCTCGTCGGGGCCCGGCTAGCGAGCCGGCGAAGGCTGGTCCGGCGCCGGACCGAGGCGATCCTGCACAGGACTGCCGAAGCGTGACCGCGCCAGCCCTCGTCTTGAGCCTTCTCTTGGCCTTCTCGGGCTTCTCCGCCCTGGCCTTGAGTCTCGAACGACACCACCGCGCGGTGTTCCGCAGCCCGGTTCCCCGGTCACGGAGCGGGGGATTGCGCGCCGCAGGTTGGGCGGGGCTGACGCTCTCGTTCGCCACCGCAATCGCCTGCGCTGGATGGAGTTTCGGTCCGGTTCAGTGGATCGGCTCGCTCACCTTCTCAGCCCTCGCCGTGGTCGCCCTGATCGCCTATCGGCCCACCTGGCTTCGCATGGCCGCCCTGGCAGCCCTTCCCCTCGCCGCGCTGACCCTGCCGCTCGCGCTTCCGGGGTAGGAGGCGCGCAACGGTACGCACCCTGCGATCGAACCGTCAGTCGGCGCACCAAGAGCGCAGTCTTGGTATTACATCGACCTGCACAGCTTGCGAAAATTAGCTGATCCAGCCGCTTCTACTGCGGCAGCATTGTCCCCCTCGCGATCGAAACCGGAAGGGCGTAGGATCAGGGCCTCGCGCACTGGCCAAAAGTCCACCTTGATTCGACGGGCCAAAAGCCATTGGCTGTGATCATAGCGGACGCAGACGCCGCCCGATGAGCCGGGCCGTCGCAACCAGCTAACGCCCAAGAGCCGCGGTTCGCGAGGCCGGGGCCTATGGAGGGAACAGAGCGATGAACAAGCCGGAATTCCTCGGCGAATCCAAGATCCGGTCGCCCTTCTCGGCCCGCTACGAGAACTTCATCGGGGGCCAGTGGGTCGCCCCCGTGGCCGGCCGCTACTTCGAGAACACCTCGCCGATCACCGGCAAGGTTGTGTGCGAGGTCGCCCGCTCCGACGCACAGGACGTCGAGAAGGCGCTCGACGCCGCCCACGCCGCCAAGGAGGCCTGGGGCCGGACAGCGCCGGCCGAACGCGCCCGAATCCTCCTCAAGATGGCCGACCGGATGGAGGAGAATCTCGATCTGATCGCGCTCGCCGAGACCTGGGACAACGGCAAGCCGATCCGCGAGACGATGAACGCCGACATCCCCCTCGCCATCGACCATTTCCGCTACTTCGCCGGGTGCGTGCGGGCGCAGGAGGGCTCGATCTCCGAGATCGACCACGACACGGTCGCCTACCATTTCCACGAGCCGCTGGGCGTCGTCGGCCAGATCATCCCGTGGAACTTCCCCATCCTGATGGCGGTGTGGAAGCTCGCCCCGGCACTCGCCGCCGGCAACTGTGTGGTCCTGAAGCCCGCCGAGCAGACCCCGGCCTCCGTGCTGGTGCTGATGGAGATCATTGGCGACCTGCTGCCGCCGGGCGTGCTCAACATCGTCAACGGCTTCGGCCTGGAAGCCGGCAAGCCGCTCGCTTCTTCTCCGCGGATCGCCAAGATCGCCTTCACGGGTGAGACGACCACGGGTCGCCTCATCATGCAGTACGCCTCGCAGAACCTGATCCCGGTGACCCTGGAGCTCGGCGGCAAGTCGCCGAACATCTTCTTCGCCGACGTGGCCAACGAGGATGACGACTTCTTCGACAAGGCGCTCGAAGGTTTCACGATGTTCGCCCTAAACCAGGGCGAGGTCTGCACCTGCCCGAGCCGGGCGCTGGTCCACGAATCGATTTACGACCGGTTCATGGAGCGGGCGGTGAAGCGCGTCGAGGCGATCACGCAGGGTTCGCCGCTGGATCCGGCCACGATGATCGGCGCCCAGGCCTCGGGCGAGCAGATGGAGAAGATCCTCTCCTACATCGATATCGGTCGGCAGGAGGGCGCGCAGCTGCTTACCGGTGGCGAGCGCAACGTGAAGGACGGCGAGTTCGCCGAGGGCTTCTACGTGAAGCCGACGGTGTTCCGCGGCCACAACAAGATGCGCATCTTTCAGGAGGAGATTTTTGGGCCGGTCCTGTCGGTCACGACCTTCAAGGACGATGCCGAAGCGCTCTCCATCGCCAACGACACGCTCTACGGCCTCGGCGCCGGCGTCTGGACCCGTGACGGGACCCGCGCCTACCGCTTCGGCCGGGCGATCCAGGCCGGCCGTGTCTGGACGAACTGCTACCACGCCTACCCGGCCCACGCGGCCTTCGGCGGCTACAAGCAGTCCGGCATCGGCCGCGAGACCCACAAGATGATGCTCGATCACTACCAGCAGACCAAGAACATGCTGGTCAGCTACTCGGCCAAGAAGCTCGGATTCTTCTGAGTTTCTGCCCGGGTTAACCCCCGAGACGACTTAGCCCCGGCCGCAAGGCCGGGGCTTTTTCAAACCTGGTTCAGCGCTTCAAACAGGAGGCGGCGATCGCAGCGGATTTCCGGTCGTGGAGGCTGATGGTACGATCCGCTACGGTCTGGCGAACCTCTTCGCCCGCGTTGGCCTCGGCCTTCTCGAGTTCCCAAAGCCGGTCTTTCACGGCTCCGTCGGCATAGCAGCCGCAGAATGTGACCTTGTCCGCGATCACGGCATCGGGTGGGGCAATCCAGTCGGTGTGGTTCAGGCAGGTGCGCAGCTCAGCCTGTCGCGCCGGTGCGTTGACATCCTTGCGGGCCAGGGCAGGGGCGCTCGCCAAGAGGGCCAGCAGCAGAATGATGAGCGGGCGGCTCAATAGACGCCGTACCCGAAGCCTTCGTAGGGCACGTTGGCGATGGAGCCGGGCGGCATCGGGCCGGCATCGGCGCTGACGGAGGGAATGTCGTCGGGCGGCCCATCCCAGCCGACGATGCCCATCGGGTTGTCGGGGGTGACGTTCGGATTGCCGGCCACGTGCCAGGCATGCTGCATGAACAGCGGCTGGTTGTGCGGCTGCACGCGCAGTGTCAGCGGGTCGGCACTGGCCGGGACCGCCGTGACGGCGGCCAGCACCAGGGCGAGGCAGGGTAGGGCTCTGCGTAGGGTCATGGGGTCGATCAGCCCGGCGGGCTCTCCGTTTCGCCCGACAGGGGCATCCTCCGCGAGCAACGCGGTAGAGGTCGATCCGGTACCAGCTTGGCCGTTCGCCACACGCAGATGTGGAAATCACACCTCGGGACCGCATATCCACTTTAACGACGGGAGGGCAGCATGAGCTTGGATGCGATGGTTGAAGCCACGACGGCGGAGCAGGTCGGCGCCGACGCCACGCCGCTGCGCGTCACCGCGACGCCGAAGGCCCTGCACCTCATCGAGGAACTCCGGTCCGAATACGGCCCGGTCATGTTTCACCAGTCGGGCGGTTGTTGCGACGGTTCCTCGCCGATGTGCTATCCGGTCGGCGACTTCCTCGTCGGCGACGGCGACGTCCATCTCGGAACGGTCGGCGGCGCGGATTTCTACATCAGCCGGTCGCAATTCGCGGTTTGGAAGCACACCCACCTTATCCTCGATGTGGTGCCCGGGCGCGGTGGCATGTTCTCGCTGGAGAACGGCCGCGAGAAGCGCTTCCATATCCGCTCCCGCCTTTTCTCGGACGCCGAGAATCGCGCCCTCGACGGCGCCTGCAAACTCTGAAGGACAACCCGCCATGGCAACGGTGAAGCTCTGGAGCAATGCCGAGGCCGAGGCGGAACCCCGGGTGGGGGCGGTCTTCGCGGATATCCGCGCGACCCGGGGGTCTGAGTTCATCAACAACTTCTGGCGCGGACTCGCCAACGATCCAGCCCTGCTGGAGCGGACCTGGAGCAGTCTCAAGGTCGTCATGGGGCCGGGCACACTTGATCCGCTGACCAAGGAACTGATCTACATCGCGGTCTCGATCGCCAACGGCTGCCCTTATTGCATTCACTCGCACACGGCCGCTGCGCGGACGAAGGGCTTGACGCCGGAGCAGCACGGCGAGTTCCTGGCGATCGTCGGCATGGCGAACCAGACGAATGCGCTGGTCAACGGCATGCAGATCCCCGTCGATCCGGCCTTCAGAGTGGAGGGAGGTCCATGAGCTCCGGCTTCGAGACACAGAAACCCGGCTTGCAGGTGGTGCATGAGAGCGCGCCGATCCGCGGCAAGCAGGGGCACCTCTATCGCCCGGCGATCTCGGCCGAGGCCGTCGACGCAAAGGCCCTGCACATGCAGCTCCTAGAGATCCCGCCCGGCGAGCGGGCCCACGCGCACAAGCACGAGTCGCACGAGACGGCGATCTATGTCCTGTCGGGCGTGTCGGGCTGCTTCTGGGGCGAGCGTTTGGAACACCACGCCATCGCGGGTGCCGGTGAGTTCGTCTACATCGCCGCCGACGTGCCGCACCTGCCCTATAACCGCAGCCGGACGGAGCCGGTCACCGCGGTCATCGCCCGCACCGACCCGAACGAGCAGGAGAGCGTCGTCCTGCTGCCGGAGTTGGAGGCCGGGGTCGATTGGTCGAAGGCTGAGAGCTAGATCTCAGCGCTGCTCGATCCGCTCGTTGGCCAGCCGTTCGGCCCGGCTGCGTTCATCGGCGGAGAGGCCCGATAGTGTCTGGTCGAGCCACGCATCCGACAGGCCCTGGCCAGCCGCGGCGAGATTCCAGGCCGCAGCCTCGACCGGGCTCTTCGCAACGCCGCGGCCGACCGCATAAAGCCGCGCGATGCGATTCTGCGCGATCGCGTTGCCCCGCGAAGCCGCGTGTAGGAAGTAACGCGCCGCCGAGCGCTCGTCCTTGGTCACGCCGATGCCGTTGAACAGCAGGATCGCATATTCGACCTCGCTGGCCAGATCGCCGTTGTCGGCGCCGCGGCGGAACAGCTCCGCGGCCTTCGATGGATCCTTGGGGACGCCACGGCCCTGGAGGTAGAGCACGCCGAGATCATGCTGGGCCGGACCGATCTCGGCATCGGCGGCTTTGCGGAACTGCGCGGCCGCAGCCGCCTCGTCGGCCGCGTTGCCCGTGCCGATCAGGATCAGACCGAGATTGTAGGCGGCCGTTGGCGAACCATGGGCCGTAGCCTGCTCCAGCCAGCGCCGGCCCGCCTTCACATCCTTCGGTACGCCGCGGCCGTCGAGGGCCATCAGGCCCAGGGACGACATGGCAGCAGCGTCGTTCTGCGCCGCGGCGAGCCGGTACCACTCGGCGGCCTTCACCGGGTCCTGCTTGACGCCAAGTCCCTGGTTGTAGAGTTCACCGAGGAGTGTCATCGCGGCAGAGTCCTTGGGATTCGCCTCGATGCGCTTGGTCGCCTCCCGGAAGGCCGTGACGTACTGACCGCGCTGATAGGCGCCGTAAGCCAGATCGGCCGGTTGCCCGTTGGCCGGCGGCACGGCGCCGCGCGTGTAGTTCTTGGTATATGGGCTCGGCAGCTCCGGCATCGGCTTCTTGCCGGGCGTGGAGCTGGCCGCGTCGGACGGCGGTACGGGGCTTTTTGCGGGATCGAACGGTCCCGCCGCGCCCCAGGCCGGAAGCGCCAGGAGCGCGAGGGCGAAGGCCGGGTAGGCGATCCGCATCATCGCGCCGGCGCCTGCTGAAGGGCCTGCTGCACCTGCCCGACGGCCGCCGGGTCAGCCAGCCAGAGCGTGCTCTCGAGTCCGATGAACTCTGCGCCCGTGGCAACCAGAGGCTCGACCGCCTCAATGCTCGTCGCGACGGCGATGCAGGGAGTCTCGAAGATCTCGACCCACCACGAAACCCGCGCGAAAACCGTGTCGGCCTCGGGCGCGACGCCGTCGGGATAGAGGCCGCCAAACATCAGATAGTCGATGCCCGCCTCGCCGGCCTCCATGGCGGCGTGCTTCGTTTCCAGCCCCCCCGCGCCCAGGATACGGCCGTCCCGCAACCGGTCCCGCAGCTCCCGCAGATCACGGGGTTTGTCGACATGGATGCCGTCGGCGCCCCCGCGAATCGCCACCGCGGGAAGATCGCCGGTGAAGCCCGGGCAGGCGACCACCAGGGCCGCCCCGTGCTCCTGCGCCACCGGCGCCACCTGCTTGACGCGCGCGGTCAGCCCGCGCTCGTCGGTGGCGGCCAGGCGCAGGATGACGGCTGCGACATCCCCGGCTCCGCACGCCGCCCGAAGAGCCGTGACGAAGTCGTCGATGCCGTCCGCATCGAGGCCGTGGGGCCCGAGCAGGGCGAGGCGAGTGTTGTTACTCATCGCGACGGGGACGCTTGCTCAGCGAGCGCCGATCTTGGGATCAAGTTCCCCGCTGGCATAGCGCTTGGCCATCTCGGCCACCGAGATCGGCCGGATCTTCGCGCCCTTGCCCGCCGTGCCGAACTCCTCGAAGCGCTGCGTGCAGAGCTTGGTCATCGCCTCCATGGCGGGCTTCAGATACTTGCGCGGGTCGAACTCCGAGGGATTCTCGGTCAGCACCTTACGGATCTGGCCGGTCATCGCCATCCGGTTATCGGTGTCGATGTTGATCTTGCGCACGCCGTGCTTGATGCCGCGCTGGATCTCCTCGACCGGCACGCCCCAGGTCGGCTTCATCTGGCCGCCATACTGGTTGATGATGTCCTGCAGATCCTGCGGCACCGAGGACGAACCGTGCATGACGAGGTGGGTCGTCGGCAGGCGACGATGGATCTCCTCGATCACGTTCATCGCCAACACATCGCCATCGGGCTGCCGGGTGAACTTGTAGGCGCCGTGGCTGGTGCCCATCGCTACCGCCAACGCATCGACCTTGGTGGCCTCCACGAACTTTACCGCCTCGTCCGGGTCGGTCAGGAGCTGGTCGTGGCTCAGGGTGCCCTCGGCGCCGTGGCCGTCTTCAGCCTCGCCCTGGCCGCTCTCCAGCGAGCCGAGCACACCGAGCTCGCCCTCGACCGAGACGCCGGCCCAGTGGGCCATCTTGGTGACGTTGCGGGTGATCTCGACATTGTAATTGTAATCGGCCGGAGTCTTGCCGTCGGCCTTCAGCGAGCCGTCCATCATCACCGAGGTGAAGCCGTACTGGATCGCGGTGGCGCAGGTGGCTTCGTTGTTGCCGTGGTCGAGATGCATGCAGACCGGGATGTGCGGGTAGATCTCGACGAGGCCATCGATCAGCTTGGCCAGCACCACGTCGTTGGCGTAGGCGCGGGCGCCGCGGCTCGCCTGCAAGATCACCGGGGAATCGGTCGCGTCGGCGGCCGCCATGATGGCGAGCCCCTGCTCCATGTTGTTCAGGTTGAAGGCGGGCACGCCGTATTCGTGCTCGGCGGCGTGATCCAGGAGCTGTCGGAGGGTGATGCGTGCCATCGTGACTGTCTTCCTGTTTGCCGTTTGTGGTCCGCCCGATCGCCGACGGCGATTTGAAGCTCTTGGTCAGCTTCTATAGCGCCGTCAGGCTGAGAGCTTTGCTTTAAATTGCCGATCGTTAACCCGTGGATCAATTGTCCAGCGGAAAATATCTGACGATCCTGCTTTCCAGGGCTGCGACACGTTCCTCGACCGCGCTCACCTGCGCGTCGAAATCACCGGCCGTGGCCCGCATCATCACGAGCATGCCGGCAGCGTTTCGCCGATCCTTTCGCAAGCCAGCCTCCCGGCTGTACGCCGTCGTGTTTGACCGGAGCTGCGCAAGGCCTGCCTGAATGCTCAGGATCTCGAACGTCGCGTACTCCACGGTGCCACCCATCGACTCGGCCCCCCGGCGGTTTGTCGGACGGGATTATAGATGGGGTGGCGGTGCCTGGGGAGGAGAGCAGGGCGCTGCTGCGCTCAGCCCTTCACCCGCAGGGCTTCGACGCCCGGCAAAGCCTTACCTTCGAGCCATTCGAGGAACGCGCCCCCCGCGGTCGACACATAGGTGAAGTCCCGAGCCACGCCAGCGTGGTTGAGAGCCGCGACGGTATCGCCGCCCCCCGCCACCGAGACCAGCTGCCCGGCCTTTGTGCGCGACGCCGCGTGCTTGGCGGCGGCCACTGTGGCGGCGTCGAACGGGGCCAACTCGAAGGCGCCCAGGGGACCGTTCCAGACCAGCGTCTTCGCGCCGTCGATGGCCGTATTGATCTCGGCGACCGAGCGCGGGCCGGCATCGAGGATCATGCTGGACTCCGGCACCGCATCCACCGGGACGGTCTCGTGCGGCGCCTGGGCCTTGAACTCGGAGGCGGCGACCGCGTCGACCGGCAGGATGATCCGGCAACCGGCCTTCTCGGCGGCGGCGAGAATACGGGTCGCGGTCTCAGCGAGATCCTTCTCGCACAGAGACTTGCCGACCGTCTGGCCTTGCGCGTGCAGGAAGGTGTTGGCCATCCCGCCGCCAATCACCAGCATGTCGACCTTGGCGACGAGGTTCTCGAGGAGATCGATCTTTGACGAAACCTTGGCGCCGCCGACCAGCGCGATGACCGGGCGCTGCGGCGACTCCAGGCCCTTGGTCAAGGCGTCGAGTTCGGCCTGCATCTCGCGGCCGGCATAGGCCGGCAGCCGGTGTGCCAGCCCCTCGGTGGAGGCGTGGGCGCGGTGGGCCGCCGAGAACGCTTCGTTGACATAGACGTCGCCATTGGCCGCGAGCGCGTCGGCGAAGGCCCGGTCGTTCTTCTCCTCACCCGCATGGTAGCGGGTGTTCTCGAGGAGCAGCACGTCGCCGTCCTGCAGGGCTGCGACCGCCTTGGCGGCCTCGTCGCCGATGCAGTCAGGCGCGAAGGCGACGTTCCGTCCAAGGGCGGCGCTGAGCGCCGGCACCACGGGCTCCAGCGAGTCCTTCGGCTCGCGCTTGCCCTTCGGGCGGCCGAAATGGGCGAGGAGGATCACCCTGGCGCCGCGCTCGGCAACCTCACGGATCGTCGGGACGACGCGCTCGATGCGGGTCGCGTCGGTGACGCGCCCGTTCTCCATGGGCACGTTCAGATCGACGCGCATGAGAACCCGCTTGCCCGTGAGGGAGCCGGCATCGTCGAGGGTGCGGAAGGCGCTCATGCGGTCTGGTGCGGTCCTGTGCAGGGGAGGGGGCTTACTGGACGGTCGTGCCGATGGTGGCCCGCTGCGGCAGCAGGCGGTCGAGATTGAGCCGCTGAACGGCGACCATCAGAACCACGGTCAGGATGGCTGTGATGACTGCGGTCAGGACCAGGGCGCCGGTCCCCGGCAGGCGCCGGGTCCGCTCGGCCAGACCGCGCATCTCGGTCCGGAGCGCCGCGAGGTCGGATTGGCGCGCGGATTCATTCATCCGGTTCGCGGCATTCTCGACCTTGTCCTCGACGCGGGACAGAAGCGACTCGGATCGGGCGTACTTGTCCTCGATGCGCGAGCACTTGTCCTCGATCCGGGCGAGCTGATCGAAGAGCTGGTTCGCCGGAAGCGCGTGCGTGAGTCCGGCAGAGGCGGGAGGTGCGCCGGCCGCCACAGGCGGAGGCGGCGCTGGCCTGGGGGCGGGCGGCACGGCAGCCGGCCCGCCCGACGTGCCCTGCGAAGCGTCGGTCATCCCTGGAGAGTCCCTGGTTCGAAGAAAGGCCGTCCGAAGAGTGGAACGGCCGCCGGCCTGTCAGGAGGCGGCGGCCGTCGATGCGCCGCTCAGATGAGCTTGGCCATCGCCACGGCCGTGTCGGCCATGCGGTTCGAGAAGCCCCACTCGTTGTCGTACCACGTCAGGATGCGCACCAGCACGCCGTCCATCACCTTGGTCTGGTCGAGGTGGAAGGTCGAGGAATGCGGATCGTGGTTGAAGTCGATCGAGACATTCGGCCGGTCGGTGACACCGAGCACGCCCTTGAGCGGGCCGGCGGCGGCGGCCTTGATGGCGTCGTTGATCTCCTGAACCGTGGTCGCGCGCTTGGCCGTGAACACGAGGTCTACCGCCGAGACGTTCGGGGTCGGCACCCGGATCGCGGTGCCGTCGAGCTTGCCCTTCAGCTCCGGCAGCACGAGGCCCACGGCCTTGGCGGCACCGGTCGAGGTCGGGATCATCGAGAGCGCGGCAGCGCGGGCCCGATAGAGATCCTTGTGCATCTGGTCCAGCGACGGCTGGTCGTTGGTGTAGGAATGGATCGTGGTCATGAAACCACGCTCAATGCCGACCGCCGCGTCCAGCACCTGGGCGACCGGGGCGAGGCAGTTCGTGGTGCAGGAGGCGTTCGAGACCACGACGTGCTCAGCTGTGAGCTTGTCGTGGTTCACGCCATAAACCACCGTCAGGTCGGCGCCGTCGGCAGGCGCCGAGACGAGGACGCGCTTGGCGCCGGCGTCGAGATGGGCCTTGGCCTTGTTCTTCGAGGTGAAGATACCGGTGCACTCAAGCGCGATATCGACGCCGAGGTCGCGGTGGGGCAGCTCCGCCGGGTTGCGCACTGCCGTGACCTTGATGCGCTTGCCGTTCACGACCAGAAATTCGCCGTCGACAGCGACCTCGCCGGGGAAGCGGCCGTGCACGGAATCGTAGCGGAGCAGGTGGGCGTTGGTCTCCACCGGGCCGAGATCGTTGATCGCCACGACCTCGATGTCGCTGCGGCCGGCTTCCGCGATAGCGCGCAGGACGTTGCGGCCGATGCGTCCGAACCCGTTGATGGCAACCTTCGTCACGGCGTCACTCCTTACCTGATGCGGCTCCCGCCGCGCGTCACCGCCCGTGGGGGTGGCCCGCGGGGAATCTCGGTGTCCCGCCTTCGTGCCGTCCGGGCCGGGCGGATCTGGGCGGGCGGGCTTGAACCGGCGATGAACCGGGCCGGGAAAGGCCGGGCTTCGCCACCCGTGACCGTCGCAGCGTACGGTGCCGGCCGAGGCCTCGGGACTGTCACGAACCGGCCATACGGCCTGTCGGGCGCCATCCCTTACGGGAGCGCGCGGCTGTCTAGCATGGCGCCTCGACCTGTCAAACGCGAAGCCGTGACAAAGACCTTGGATTCACCGACGAATAAACAGCGATTCGCGCGTTCGATTGGCCGGCTCGGTGGATCCCGGGCTCGGACGCTATTTTGCGCTGGAATTCCCGCTGCATTCGACGGAAAGCTTCCGCCCGGGACGGACGAAACATCATGGAAGAGACCGAAACCAGCGTGATCGACGCCGCACTCGCCCGGCTCGAAGCCGCCGTGAACCGAATGGACGCCGTCGTCCAGCACCACCTGGAGAATGCCGCCCAGCCCGATGACCGGGATGCCGAGTTGGCGCTGATGGACGAGGATCGGGCCCGCCTCGCCGCCGCCCTCGACGCGGCGAGCGCCCGGCTCGCGGAGGTCACCGCCACGACCGGCGAGGTCGGGCACCGGCTCGACCGGGCGATCGAGACCGTCCAGGATGTGCTCGGCCGTCGCTGAAACCGACCTCCGCGCCAACAGGCGCGCCTACCGGAGCCACCCTTGCCGCAGATCAACGTGACCATCGATGGCCGCAGCTACCGCATGGCCTGCGGGGAGGGCGAGGAGGCGCATCTGACCGACCTCGCCGCGAGCCTCGACGGCCGCATCGGTGAGATGCGCAAGAGCTTCGGCGAGATCGGCGACATGCGCCTGCAGGTGATGGCGGCGCTTACCATCGCGGACGAGCTGGCGGAGCTGCGCGGGCGGTTCAAGACCCTCGAAGCCGAGGTGGCTGCCCTGCGCAAGGCCACCGAGGTCGCCGAACGGGGCCGAAACGAGGATGCGGAGCGAGCCGCCGCCGGAATCGGCCATGCGGCCGAGCGGATCGGTAAGCTTGCCGAGGCTCTGGGGGGATCCCCGCCGCGGGGGTGAGGCTGAGCCACAGGCCGGGCCACCATCGTCACTCGGTCTCGGCGATGTAGCGACCCAGCGCCACCGCGGCGCGCAGCATGTGCGCCCGCATCCGCCGGGCGGCCGTCTCACCGTCGCCCTCCGCAATGGCGGCCAGGATCTCTCCGTGCTCCTGATGGGAGTGGCGTATCCGGTCGGCATGACGCAGCTGCGTCCGCCGGAAGGCCGCGAGACGCTCTCGGATCGCCAGAGCCTGTTCGGCCATGTAGCCGTTATGGGTCGCCGTATAGAGCGCCTCGTGGAAGGCTTTGTTGAAGCGGTCATAGGCATCGATGTCGCCGCTCGAGACCGCCTCGGCCGAATTCGCGTGCAGTTCCATCAGCTGGCCCCGTTCGAGGGGGGTCATCCGGTAGGTGGCGAGGCGCGTGCACATCGCCTCGATCTCGGCCGTGGTCTCGAACATGTCGGCGATTCGCTGCGGCGTCAGGCGGGCGACGACGACGCCCCGGCGGGGCCGGATCTCCACGAGCCCCGAGGCCGCGAGCTGCCGCAGGGCCTCCCGGACGGGCGTGCGCGACGCGCCGTAGCGCTGCGCGAGGTTCTGCTCATCGAGCGCTGTGCCCGCCGCGATCGATCCCGACGCGATCGCGTCGGTCAGCGCGTCGCGGATCCGGTCCGACAATAACCCCGAGTCGATTTTCTGAAAGTCGCCGTGCATCCTTTGATCCTAGACCAATCCGCGCATTACGGCTTCCAGTCCATGGGGCAAACGATGCAGTGCTCCCGCCTCATCCCCCGCAGAGATTCCGGACGAGACGTCCGGCCCATGGCTCAGCCGACGAGGGCGCGTACCGCCAGGAACAGGATCGACGGACCGACAAGACAGCCGATGCCGGTATGAAAAGTGGCCGTCAACGCTCCATAGGGCACCAGCTTGGGATCGGTCGCGGCCAATCCTCCGGCGACGCCGCTCACCGTCCCCATGAGGCCGCCATACGCCATGGCCGAGCGCGGATTATCGAGGCCGATCAGCCGCGCCACGAGCGGCGTCCCGACCATC
>Ga0164297_10003036_pt1 | contig 15966 bp, 13 predicted proteins | sample GEODES058metaG_FD_113539 | JGI IMG/M metagenome (GOLD analysis project Ga0164297, IMG submission 113539) | Dystrophic lake water microbial communities from Trout Bog Lake, Wisconsin, USA - GEODES058 metaG | ecosystem: Environmental > Aquatic > Freshwater > Lake | place: USA: Trout Bog Lake...
ACATCACTTGGCTTACAGCAGAGTGGTAGTGTGAACGTACCTCTGAGCAACCTGGCATCCGGCATCTACATGGTAGAGCTTACACAGGGCGACCAGAAGGTGGTTCAGCGTTTAATAAAAGAATAATTTGAGTTTGTTTATGTTAGAAGGTCGTCCTGAATACGGGCGACCTTCTTTTTTGCGTATTACTACACAGTTATTTTTACATTTACAGGCTTTTATATAGTTTAAACGTGGCTCCTTTTGTCGGCAAAAGGTCAATAAAACAGGCGGATACTAGTATCTACAGGTGTTAACCTATATATTTGTATCTGGTGATCATCGCGTTTTTAAATGGTGTTTGATGAACAGGCGTAAAGCAATAAGAAATCTACTTTTAGGCACAGGGTTGGCTACTGTAGCCGTTTCCGGCTATAAATGGTATGCAATTACCAAAAGACCACACTTGGCAGAGCTTGATCAGTATAAGGCGCTCATATCAGAAATTGCCGAGACGATTATACCGGAAACCGATACTCCCGGTGCAAAAAATGCTCATGTCGGCGAGTTCATTTACAAAATGATCATCGACTGTGCCGATGTTAAATCACAAAACAGATTTTTGTATGGGTTAAAGGACCTGGAAAGCCACTGCCATTCGAAGTTTGGTCACTCCTTCATCCACTGCACTGTTTCCCAACGGGAGGAAACATTAAGATATATTGAGCAATCAAATAAGCCATACGCAGGTGTAATAGGTAAAATACAACGTAAATTATTTGGAACATCGTTTTTTGAGATGTTTAAGAATTACACCGTAATGGGCTACTGCACTTCAATGGAGGGGGCAACCAAAGGGCTTGCATACGATTTGGTTCCGGGCACCTATGAGGCATGTATACCTATAAAACCAGGGCAGAGATCGTGGGCAACAAAATAAAAGCTTAGGCACACTATGAATATTAATAACTCGACTGCGCAAAATACTTACGATGCTATAGTTGTCGGCTCAGGCATTAGTGGTGGCTGGGCTGCGAAGGAGCTATGTCAGAAAGGCTTAAAGACATTGTTGTTGGATAGAGGTAGAAATGTAGAGCACCTCAAGGATTACACCACCGCTATGCAAAGCCCCTGGGACTTTGAACATAGGCTAAATCACACGGCAAAAGAGATGGAAGAAAATCCGGTTCAATGTCTGGTGGCAGATGCGGCTAACAAACATTTTTATGCCAGCGACAAAGAACATCCGTATGTTCAGGAAAAACCATTCGCGTGGGTAAGGGGCTATCAGGTAGGTGGTCGCTCGCTCACTTGGGGCCGCCAGTGTTATAGATTAAGCGATCTTGATTTTGAAGCAAATCTTAAGGATGGGGTAGCAGTTGACTGGCCTATTAGGTACAAAGATCTGCAGCCATGGTACGACTATGTAGAAAGTTATGTCGGGATCAGCGGCACTGCAGAGGGGCTGCCTCACTTGCCTGATGGCAAATATCAGCCGGGTATGGAGCTCAACTGTATTGAAAAACATTTGGCACAAAGCATAAAAACTAATTACGACCATCGTCTGCTTACCATTGCCCGGGTAGCTAATCTTACAAGAGGGTGGGATAGTCGAGGTCCTTGCCAGAACCGTAATCTTTGCTCTCGGGGATGCCCTTTTACAGGCTATTTCAGCAGTAACGGTGTTACTATTCCCGCGGCTGTCGCCACGGGCAACCTCACGCTCAGACCATTTTCTGTAGTAAGCGAGATCATTTACGATGAGCAGACAAAAAAAGCAAAAGGTGTGCGTGTAATAGACACCAACACTAAAGAGGTTATCGAGTTTTATGCTAAGGTCATATTTCTCAATGCTTCTACTATTGCTTCTGCATCTATACTCCTGCAGTCAAAGTCGCGTGCATTCCCCGATGGTTTAGGCAACACCAGTGGGCAGGTAGGACATAACCTTATGGACCATCACTCTTGCTCTGGGGCCGGAGCACAGCACGACTCATTTGCCGATCAGTACTACAAGGGTAGAAGACCATGTGGTTTTTATGTGCCGCGATACCGAAACCTTCCAGGTCAGAAAGATAAGCTGGATTTTAGCCGTGGTTACGCATTACAAGGGCATGGCGAACGAAAAGAGTGGATAGATAAGTCAATTGGATTGGAAGGAATAGGAAAGGACTTTAAAGAACAACTAACTACACCTGGTCCATGGACAGTATGGATGGCAGGATGGGGCGAATGTCTCCCTTACTACGACAATAAGATATCATTGCACGCGACAGAAAAAGACCAGTGGGGGCTACCGCAGGTAGCTATCGATTTTTCATTTCGTGAGAATGAAGAAAAGATGATGAAGGATATACAGGAAACGTCTGCTGATATGCTTACTAAGGCTGGGTTTAAGAACGTCAATACATTTAAGTATCACTTACCTCCCGGTTCTACCATTCATGAGATGGGTACAGCACGTATGGGCCGTGATCCTAAAACATCTGTACTTAACGAGCATAACCAACTGCACGATGTCAAAAATATATTCATCACAGATGGCAGTGCTATGACTTCGTCCGCGTGTCAGAATCCATCGCTCACCTACATGGCACTTACAGCACGTGCATGTGATTTTGCAGTCAGCGAATTAAAGAAAGGAAACTTGTAGTATTTGGTATTGTTTATTTCTTCCGTATTGCTTTGAATTCGGAGCCGTCATTCCACTGCGGCCATTCCGTACCGTATGCTAGCCGCTTGCCCACGTTAAAGAGTAGTCGCAGGTCGTCGAGGCCACCTTCGAATGTCCATGTTTTGTCGTACTCATCAGATGGTTGGTGGTAGTGTTTGGTAGTGTATTCGTCACTAAGGCGCTCTCCTTCCTTTTTACCGCCGTTCGCGGCGTCGGTTCCTCCGCCGGCGTTCAAAGCAGGCACTCCCTTTTTGGCGAAATTAAAATGATCAGAACGGAAATAACCTCCTGCTTCTGGTTTCGATTCGGGAGCCAGGTAGCGTCCCTGTTCTCTGGCAGCAATTACAAACATGTCTTCAAGATTCGACTGACCCTGACCACTGATAGTCACATCTTTTGTCTTACCATTAGCATTCACACCATCCATGTTTATTTCGGCTACTGTTTTATCAAGCGGGTATATCGGATGTTCGGAATAGTACTTGGAGCCCAGTAGTCCTTGCTCTTCGGCTGTTACAGAAAGGAATATGACGGTGCGGTCAGGCTTCTCTTTCATATTTTTAAAAGCACGGGCCATCTCCAGCAGTGCGGCAGAACCACTGCCATTGTCTATAGCGCCATTATAGATAGTATCGCCTTTGGCATCGGGTTTGCCCACCCCCAGATGATCCCAATGCGCGGTATACACAATGTATTCATCAGGGTGTTTACTGCCGGTTATTTTGGCTATTACATTCTTCGACTTGTTGTACACAGTGTTCACCTTTACTCCTGTCGATATCTTTACACCGAGTGACACCGCCTTAAAGCCGGCATTGTCAGCGGCGGCCAGTAGGGTAGTGTCTTTGCCTGCAGCTGCTAACAGTTTTTTTGTAGCATCGCCCGTAAGCCAGCCATTGAGCGCGCAATGGTATTCATTGTTGCCACGAACATCAAGGTATAGGTTAGACTTGCCCCATGAATTCTGTACTACGCTGAATGGGTAAGAAGCAGCCTTCGTGTTATGCACGATCAGGCACGCTTTGGCTCCCTGTCGTGCGGCTTCTTCATACTTATAGGTCCAGCGACCGTAGTAGGTCATCGTGCGTCCCTTGAAGATAGTGGTATCCCCGGCATTAAATCCGGGATCATTCACCAGCACCAGTACTATCTTTCCTTTCACGTCAACGCCTGCATAGTCATTCCAGTTATACTCAGGCGCCACCACGCCATAGCCTGCAAATACCACTTCTTCGTTATCCAGCTTTATCACAGAGTCCGTTCGCTCAGTAGACAATACATAATCATCAATATTCTTCAGTTCAAAATTTCCCTTTGGTCCCTGTCCCTTCATTATAGGGTCGGCGTTAACGGTAATGTCCACCAGTGGCACTTCCTGTATATAGCTATTGCCGTTACCCGGTTCAGTGCCAAGCGCAGCAAAAGAGTTCTTCATATATTCCACCGTACGCTCCTCCCCAATAGTGAACGGCCTGCGACCCATGAACGAATCTGAGGCCAGTACCTGTATGTGCCGCATAAGGCTATCTTTATTAAAGGTATCTGTGTTACCGCCTATTGACTGGCGACATTTTGCAAATGCGAGGGCAGAGACGACCAGGGTAACAGCAAGTGAGAAGCGTGAGTTCATTATATGCATTTAGGCAATAAATATACAGCATGTTAGGGCAATTCTCAGGTATGAAAAAACCGGCATCGCGCGATGCCGGTTGAATATATAGTACTATCCTTATTTCCTTATAGTCTTTCGATAATGCCAGCTATCCCTTGTCCGCCGCCTATGCACGCTGTGACAATGCCATATTTCTTGTCTCTGCGTTTAAGGTCGTTCAGCAGTTGTACGGTGAGTTTGGCACCGGTGCAGCCCAGTGGGTGTCCCAGCGATATAGCACCGCCGTTCATATTGGTGATGTCCTCATTAAGACCTAGCTCACGGATCACGGCCAGCGATTGCGATGCGAAGGCTTCATTTAATTCTATCTGATCTATCTGGCCCAGGTTCATGCCTGCATTTTTCAACACTTTAGGTACAGACTTTATTGGGCCTATACCCATTATGCGCGGATCTACTCCAGCCGCGGCGCAAGATACTAGTCTGCCCATTGGCTGCAGACCCAGGTCCATCATCAGGCGTTCGCTCATCACTATAGTAAAGGCAGCACCATCTGATGTTTGTGACGAATTGCCGGCTGTTACGGATCCGCCCTGTGCGAACACCGCGGGCAACTTACCCAGCGCCGCTAATGATGTATCAGCACGTGGCCCTTCATCAGTATCTACTATTACTTCACGTTCCGCACGTTTATTTTTTTCATTCAGGTAGACTTCTTTCACTTTTATCGGCAGTATACCACTCTTGAAATAGCCTTGCTCAATGGCATGCAGCGCACGCTGATGAGAGCGCAGAGAGAAAGCATCCTGGTCGTCGCGGGAAACATTATAGTCTTTGGCAACTTCTTCGGCTGTCAGGCCCATGCTCAGATAGTAGTCAGGGCTTTCTTTGGCCCAGTCATAGTTAGGCATAGTGCGCCAGCCCGCAGTTGGTACAAGGCTCATACTCTCCGTGCCGCCTGCTATTATACAGTCTGCCATGCCCATTTGTATCTTTGCAGTAGCAATGGCAATGGCCTCCAGGCCTGATCCGCAATATCGATTTACTGTAACACCTGCAGCCCATTCACCCACGGCCTTATTGGCTATGATACGCCCAACCTGCAGGCCTTGTTCCGCCTCCGGCACCGCATTGCCCACTATCACATCGTCTACCAACTTGGTGTCTAGCTGCGGCACGCTGGCCAGCAAACCTTTGATCACATCTACCGCCAGATCGTCAGGACGGTAAAAACGAAATGCACCGCGTTTTGATTTGGCTACCGCTGTGCGGTACCCTGCTACTATATAGGCTGTCTGCATAAGAGATACGATTGATCAGGCATTTTACTGCCATACACTAAAGATAAGGAGGAAATCAGAAAAGATGTGTCATAAAATGTTAAGGAATTACGGGAGAATATAGAAAAAGTGCAACCAGTTTCCCGGTTGCACTTTCTGTATATTTTTTTTGCTATTGGCTTAGTTAGCAATAACCAGGCGTGCCTGTATCTTATTACCCGCTACATCAGTATATTGAATGGTGTACACACCATTCGCAAGGCTGCTCACATTCACCTGCTCGTGCATATTCTGCGCCGCTACAGACGTTACTACTCTGCCAAGGGCATCAATAACAGAGATAGTGCCATTCGCCCTGTCAATACCAGCCAGATCCACATTTACAGTGTTCTGGGCAGGGTTAGGGTATACTTCCATAGAACCGGTACACTTGGTCACATCGGTGATAGCCAAAGGCCAGTCAGTACGGAAATACTGAGTAAAGCCGCAACCAAAGTCATTATTGTACTGGCCACTGTAATTATATCCGTTCATATTGATGCTTACTCCGGATAACTTTTTGATATAAAAATTTCCTGAAGTAATACTTGTGCCTGCATTAGCCCACCAGTTAAGTCCGTCACAGCTACCATCTGTAATTACTAGTTTGTAGCAGCCGGGGCCAGGGCTTATTGTATCGATATACTGAGTAGATAGTGCATTATTGATACGCTGTGCTACTACCACATCGTTCATATCATAGATGGTCCAATTGGTTTCGCAATGCCCCGTGCCGTCGTCTTCGTTGTTGGTTTTGAATTGTACCTTGAATGTGTTAGGCCAGTATGGTGCTGCAAGAAATTGACTGCTGAGCGTATTGTTGGTCACATCTTCGTCTGCCGCACCATTTACTGCTGTGATAGTAGCAGTAAACGTGTAAGTGCCTGAAAGCCCTGCAACAGCACCCAGTTGTGGTAATACCGGCAACACGATATCAGTATCAGTGAGCGATGCCAGTGAGCCGGTCCATGTATAAGTCGACATTGCAGAATCCTGCAGGCCATAAGAGAACGTAATGGATGTGATCGTATTAGACCCTGTATTTTTAACTCTTACTGTAGGCTTTTCAACAACAGGGTTTTCACGGAAGAAATTCTCGTCATTGGTTGGTGCTACTATATAGTCAAGCGATGCGTCTGTGGCCTTATTGAGCGGGCCATAGTAGAAAAGGGTGCCGAATGAAGTATAGACGCCATAGCTGCCGCCAACCGCATAAGGGTCGAAAGTGATATTGGTATTGAAGGTGCTGCCGGCAGTGATACCCGGCAATACAATATGGTCAGAATACACCATTGCACCCGGACACCAGTTAGCACGCTCATACAGCCATGTACCCGACTGCGGATACAACTCGTTTGAGCCGCAAGTGCTGCGCCAAATGGCCTTATTATTTATGGTAGATCCATTGAGCAATACCTGATAGTTATGGCTCATGAATTCACAGCAATAGTTAGCGTCAGAGCCATGGCCTGTAACAGTAAATTTCATTTCCGTGCTGTTAGTTCCGGCAGGTGCCGTTTCTGTGGCTAGAGTAAAGAAGTTATTGATGTTGTTGATGCCGCCACCGGTAGTATCGCCATAACGTGGGCTACCACTCCATAATTTAGTGATTCCTTTTACCGTTCTATCGGGTGTACCCTCTATGAAGGCAAACCTTATGTTTCCGGTAAAACCTCCCGAGTATCCGGAGAACAGTATGCGCATACTTGCAGCGTCATGCAGCAACGGCGCATAATCAGTGACATCGTATACATAGTGCTGTGTCCAAGTATAGGGTGTGCGAGGTGCTCCGGCATTGGCATATGGAGTGATAAGGCGTCCCAGTTCCAGCGTGTCGCCACCTGGCGTCATCAGGAAATTCTGAATAGTGTAATCCCAGTCTCCACACCATGGCACAGACCCTGTACCGTATGTATATCCGGGACATACATATTTACCCAATGTAAATATCATTAGTATCTTGCGGTAACTCGTACCTGCCGCGGGGAACGCGACCGCAGTGTCGTAATTGTTATAATAAGTCAGATATACGTTGTTAGCCTGTACCCACGTTGTATCTCCCGGCGCTGCCTTGCTAACTGTATTGATACAGAAAACGGCGATAAATAGTGTAAGAATCTTTTTCATCGTAAAATTTGGACAAACATAGCAAATAAATACGTTCATTTAAGGCTAAGTTAACCTTAGGTTCACATGATTTAGAATGAATTCTACAAAATTATGTAGCTAAATGTTGCATATGCGTGGTGAAAAACCTTAAAAATGCTGTAAAAAACAGGAAATGAAATGTCTTTAAAATTCGCCACATTTTACATGAAAATGTATAATTGGGGGTCATATCGCAAACGGAAACCGGCAATAAAAAATAGTGTAACTTGCACATCTTTTTATTTAATTACTTTATAGCTGATTCATGATTTTACCGGTTGTGGCATATGGCCATCCTGTTTTAAGGAAAGTATGTGATGATATTACCCCCGACTACCCGGGCTTGGAAAAGCTCATAGCTGATATGTGGGATACAGTTTACAATAGTAATGGTGTAGGCCTCGCTGCCCCGCAGATCAATAAACCTGTCCGCCTGTTTGTAATAGATACCGTGCAGATAGTAGAAGACTTTGATGATGAGGACAAGAAAAAGTATGCGGGTGAGGTGCCTGTGAAGCAGGTGTTCATCAATGCTTATAAAATAGAGGAAACCGGCGAAATGTGGCCTTATAATGAGGGCTGCCTGAGCATACCTAAAGTTAGAGAAGACATACAGCGTAACCGCGTTGTTCGCCTGCGTTATATGGACGAGAATTTTGAGGAAAAAGAAGGTACATTCCACGGGATCACCGCCCGTGTGATACAGCATGAGTACGACCATATTGAGGGTAAGTTGTTCATAGACTATCTTTCGCCGCTCAAGAAACGACTGATCAAGAAGAAATTAGACGATATAAGTGCCGGGAAAGTTAAGATTGACTACCGCATGATATTTCCCAAATAACCTTTACTTTTGAGCGATCAATAAATAACTATTGCCTACATCTACTGTATATAGCGAAGAAGAATTGGTGCAACTGCTTAAGCAGCAGAGCAGAGATGCTTTCAACTACCTGTATAAGCAATATGCGGGTGTACTGTTTGGTGTGATCAATAAAGTGGTATTCGATGAACACACTGCCCAGGATGTATTGCAGGACGTATTTGTTAAAATTTGGAACAATATAGACCAATACAGCCCGCAAAAAGGCAGGATATATACCTGGATGATCAATATAGCCCGTAACGCTGCTATAGACAAGCTCCGCTCGAAGGGTGAAATAATGAAAGGTAAAATCCAAAACGGGGATGACATCGTAAATGATGTACAGAGGGGTATGAAAACGGAGCAGGTTACGGATACGATAGGCTTGCGTAAAATGGTGGCTGCATTGAAACCTGAATATGAGGTTATCGTCAGTCTTGCCTACTTCAAAGGATACACACTCGACGAAATTTCAAAAACATTAGACATTCCGCTAGGTACCGTGAAAACGCGTATGCGTAGCGCTATAATGCAACTTCGACAAGGATTTAATAACTAGTGGACATAAAAGCATACATAGAATCGGGCACGTTAGAAGCTTTTGTACTGGGCGCACTCTCGCAAGAGGAAGAAGCCAAAGTAAGGGCTGATATTGCTCAATATCCTGAACTCGCAGCTGAGGTGGCCATCATAGAAGATGCCATGTATCAGTTTGCGGTTGCGCAGTCCGTGGAGCCACCTGCGGGACTGCAGGAGCAAATATGGGATGCCATACAACCATCTGCTGCTACTACAGAAAAAACAGGTGGCAGTACGATTCGTTTTACTCCATCTTACAATACCCGCTGGAACTATGCTGCTGTGTGGGTAGCCTTGGTTGGTAGCGTGGTGCTCAATTCTGTATTCTGGTATCAGAACAGCAGGCAGAAGCAAGAGGTAGCTGATAATACTGCCAAAATGGAGAAGATGGCCAACGAGCAGAAGATACTTACTGCGCTCGTGGATAACTACCGAAAGAGCAAGGATATGATGGCGGATACAGCCATGCAGACCATCGTGATGCATACTATGCAGAAAGGTCATTCGATGGCGGCCACTCTTTACTGGAGCAAGCAAAATGGTGACGCTTATGTAAGCATTGATGCCCTGCCTGTGCCACCAAGCGGGATGCAATATCAGCTGTGGGTAATGCAGGAGGGTAAGCCTGTAGATATGGGTACATTACCTGTAGCCATGGCCAACACACCTACGGTACAGAAAGTAAACATGAAGGTGATGGACGGCCAGGCATTTGCTATCTCTCTGGAGAAAGCGGGTGGTAGCCCCACGCCTACCATGGATAAGATCTACGTTATGGGCAAACCTGCCTAAACAATAATTCAAAGAGCTTTATTGGTTTGTGCGTCTGCGGTATGGTGGCCGCTAGAACGTGTATACATATTGCACAGCGACACTTCTTGGTGGTTCTATTTTGAGCGGGCGAAGGAAGTAGGCTACATTAAAAATGTTGTTGCCTACTACTGATATCTTTTGCTTTTCATTGAGCTTATAAGCTACCCGTGCATCAAAGATGTTGAAGCCGTTGTGCGACTTCCAATAGTCTACTACCACTATCTGTGGCAGGCCTTTTATACTTTTGGTATCATTCTCTATTTCCTGAAAAGCATTGTCAATGTTCGCCATCTTGCTGTAGTAGCGGTAGCTGGCACCAATGCTGACCTTATATATACGCACCTCGATATCTGCCTTGAAGAGGTGCTTGAACCTGTATTTGAGAGTATTGCTACCCGTATCGAGGCTGGTACTGCGGAAGCTGAGCGAGTCGGGTTTAGAGCCGGCCTGTATAGGTTTAGTAACGCCATAGATGAGATCGGGGGTAAGTGATATGGGGTCTACATAGGTATAACCGACAAGAGCTGTAATGCCAAATTTCTTATTGCTCTCGGGTGTAGCGCAGGCCAGCGATATATCGGCACCACTAACGCGTGAGTCGCCTGTGTTGACAAACTTAAAGCCCACCAGCGATACCGAAGGTTGCCATGTGCCAAACAAGTATTCTATGGTGTTGTGGTAGTTTTGCTGGAAGCCTGCTACATCCAGATATCCCATACAGTCGCCAATCTTAAAGCCCTGCTTTATACCCAGCTCAAAGTTTTTGCTGGTTTCCGGTTGCAGACCCGGATTAGGGAATACGCCAAAAAGACCTGCATGAGTACTTATGTATCGCTCTGTAATGGTAGGGTAGCGGTAGCCATCACCAAAGGAGGTGCGCACCCAGGTGCCCTGCAATACCTTCAGACTGGCACCGGCACGAAATATAGGCTGGGCAACACTTTCCAGGTTGTTGGTCTTAAAGTATTCATACCGCACGCCGCCTGACAGATTCAGCACTTCCAGCACTTTCTTATCTATTTGTATGTAGCCCGCTATATTGGTTACCCTGTTATCAGGAGTGCCGCTGGAATCATATAACTGCGCTTTTGTTTGCGCCACGCTGCTCACCACACCACCTGTAAAATTCAGGTTCAGCTCTTTGTATTTGCGCTGCAGCTGGTACTCACCGTAGTATAAAGTGCCGCTTGTAGACTGGTTATTGGATATCTGATCGTCGGTATGAAATACGCGCGTAACCAGGCTATGCGTAACGCCATTGCCGGCATCGTAACGGATGAATGGATCGAGGTTGAAGAAGGTTTGCTGCTCCATGAATACTGCTCCCGGATAACCCCTGTACAAGCCAGTGCTGTCGCCCAGCCATGCCAGTACCATGTTGGTCTTGTTGAGCATTCCATTACCATTGATGCCGTAGCTAAGGCCTGTGCGTTTTTTAGACCGGTACCGCAAGCTGAAGTTGAGGCGGCCCCTTGTGCTGAGCATATCCCTATTGTTGTAAGTAGGTATAGAGTCGGTGAGGTGCAGGGCATTCTTCAGTGATAATGGCATATATCCCAGTGCAGGTGCAGGCCCTATATAGCCCTGATCGATATTGAAATTGCCGCCTATTACGAAGTCGAGATTGTTGTGTATGATCTCTGAGTGCAGGAAATTGAGGTTCATAAAGCCAGGTATGGCTCCATTGTACCAGTTGCTGGCCGGGTGCTGCGGCGCGCTGTAACCGCCCGCCGAATAGCTGATCACCGTCTTTGGCTTCAGCCTGGGGTAGGCAGAGCGGATATTAATGACTCCATTGATAGCTGATGAGCCATACAGCACAGATGATGAGCCCTTAATGATCTCTACCTGCTCAATATTTTCTACCGGTATGTAGCTCCACTCCGGTCGCCCGGCATCGCCGCTCAGCAAGGGTATGCCGTCTACCACAATGGCCACACGGCTGCCCACACCAAAGGTAAACCCACTGCCACCGCGTATCTGCGGGTCGCCATCAATAATAGTAAGACCGGGTACCTGCTCCAGTGCGGTCTGAATGTTGGTCGTATTTTTATTGGCAATAAGGCCTGGCTTTAATACCTCCATGGATACGGTCAACTCCTCGAGCTTCTGTGCAAATTTACCTGATGATACTACTACAGTCCTGAGTAGCTCGGTATTAGATCTCAGCGATATGTTGTGTTCAGCTATTGCATCCGTTTTGATGCGGACCGTAAAGGTATCAGCCACACTGCCTATATACTCGCACACCAGTGTTTGGTTGCCGGTATCCAGCACTATTGAGTATATACCGTCAATGTCTGTAATGGTTCCCTTGGCCGCATTTGCCAGCATCCTTATATTGGCATTGACCAGCGGTTCGCCAGACCTGGCATCAATGGCCTTGCCTTTGAGCACCCCTGTGACTTGTGCGTATGACGAGTAGCTACACAGGAAAATCGCGGCACCAAGCAGTGCCGCGATCAACGATGATCTATGTAAGTTTTTGCCTATCAAGATTATTGCAGTACCAGTTTACCAGTTTTGCAGAAAGAACTATTGCTCAGCTGATACACGTATATGCCCGCAATAGCATCAGACAGGTGGAACATATTGAGCTGGCTATTGTTCATAGCAGCAGTAAATACTTTCCTGCCTGCCATGTCGAAGATGCTGATCTCTGATTGCCCTTCCAGGTTCAGTTGAACGTACACCGTTTTTTCAGCTGCATATACGTTAGCGTCTTCTGCTGTAGCCGTTACCTTAGGCACACCTACAGGGTTGGTGACCGTTGCCAGGTCATCTATCCATAATTTGCTACCTGCAAAAGTGGTCAGCTGATTATCTGACGGCGTCATGTTGACCATGATATAGGTAGGCCCCGTAGCACCTGTTACGTAGTTGAACGGAACGCTGAAGCGCGTCCATGTGCTAGTGTTTCCTGTAGGCGTAAGGAACAAGGCATCTGCTACTTTGTTGGCAGTAGGGTCGGGGTGGTAGGTGCCGGGTGTCTCGGGATCGTAGTATTGGTTGTTGTGCAGGATGGCCCTTACCTTGCCCATCTCGCCCGAACCGCCTGAGGTATACTGATACCAGCCTACCAGGCTATCGGGACGCGTAGTGAACGCCACGCGGCGAATGTCTGTTGAATCATCATAATTCCTGGTGCCTATGTAACCGTCTGCCTTGGCAATGGTTGGGGCATTGATGACACCTGTGGTCACGTTGCCATTAACTACTGTACCTAAGACTGTGCCATTCTGCAATCTTACTGATGAAGTGCCGGAGTGAACGATGGTGTTGTCCTGAAAGCAGGTTTGCGGGCCTACAGCAGCTATGCTGGACCCCGACTGATTAGAGTACCAACCGTTAGGCTCAGCGGCTACGCCCGGACTTGGGTTGCCGCCCCAGTTCTCGAATCCGCCATTAGGCAGTAATACGGTTTGTGCGCCGGCAGAAAGCCCGGCAACAGCAGAAAAAAGTAGTGTAGCAATTAGTTTCATGGTCTTTGTGTTTTTTAGTATTACTAACGTAAATGTAATTATTAATCGTTTGATATTATAGTGTTCAGTAGGTGGTTTTGCCCCAATTTCCGGATGCCCTAATGCGCCCTGATTGCATAATGTTTTTAATGATGTATGGTGATCGTTGCCCATGCTGCGATATATTGTGTCATTTTATGGACTATGACGTAACATGGTCCATCCCGGGCTCACCGAACCTGCATGCCGACAGGCAGCAGCATTTTATGGTCCATACTTGCTACCAACAGCCATATTTAAGGAAGCGCTCATGCACTTCTTCCCTGGAGAGGAACTGACGACGGTATTCGGGTTGTTCGAATTGTTTGAGGTTGTATTGTACCGTCATCAGGTTGGCATTTATCCCATTGAAGTCTATAGTCTCAGTAAGGTCTCCGGTTTTTTCTTCCAGAAGGTGTTCGTATTTTATATAATCTTCCCTGGTTATGGTTTGTTCTATTGCGCGGGTCCGTTTTTCGAGTTCCCCGCGACCTTCGGTTGGGGCAGGCTCAGGTATGGGGGGAGCTACTATTTCCTGATCGGGTAATGCAACGGAATCGGGCAATGATGTTGTTCGCAATTCCCGGGAAGTGGTTGAATGTGAAGCAGTTGCAGTGGGTGGCTCTTTTTCTTCATTGCCCGATTTTGTTGTGTTGTCGGGAATGCTCGTGTGTGAGTTCCTTCCTACGTCAGGATGACAAACTTGTGGGTTGGCATTGCCTGAACCATGATCTACCTGATCGGAAGGATTTACATGATCGGCTCCATCGCTGCCCGTCTCTTTTACTGCTTCTGTTGTACTGCTGACTTTTTCCCTGATATTGAATTGCTTGTCGTGGACAAGGCCTTTGATGTAGTCGTCGGCCACAACGGCGACGCGCTTTGTAAACTCCAGATCGTTGGTATGAGGACCTATGAAAGCTGTTAGCTCCTGAAAGGCCTGTATGTAGGTGCCTAAGGACATCTGCTGGATATGCTTGGTGGAGACTATGAGTTTGCGCAACATCTCTACTTCCTGAAATGTGGGTACGCAATTATCGCGGGTGGCGATGCTATCGTTGATAGCAGTGATGTGGTTGTACAGTTGCTGCTGAATGATGCCGGGTGCCTGCCGGGCTGCTGCCTTCATCTCGTCCCACTTGCCTTTCTTAATCCACAGATAGATTGTCTTAGGATCAATGCCGAGTTTGTCGGCTATTTCCTTTTGTGTAAAATTGGTGTTGAGATACATGTCTCGCGCGCCTTGCTGATCATAGGGTGCCATAGATTGATAGGGTTTGTTAGTTAAAAAGTTAAAAGGGTAAAAGGGTAAAAGGTTAAAAGGGTAAAAGGTTAAAAGGGTAAAAGGTTAAAAGGGTAATTGGTTAAAAGAGTAAAAGGGTAAAAGGGTAAAAGGTTAAAAGGGTAATTGGTTAAAAGAGTAAAAGGGTAAAAGGGTAAAAGGTTAAAAGGGTAATTGGTTAAAAGGGTAAAAGGGTAATTGGTTAAAAGGTTAAAAAAAGATTTTTTGGGACAAAGTTGTGGTGGGTTTTTGAGGTGAAAAAATTGAGTCTGCATGATGGTGCACTTATCGTGTCATGATGCACCAGATTTGTGTGTCATCATGCAGATTTTTTTGGTGGATAACTGATGCTTTTTGTCTGATCTTAAGATGGGTATGGTGGGGATTATTTGTGTTTTGAGAAAAGGATTTCTCAGTATGACGAGCCATTAGTCCAAATTATGATCTGTTTGACTTTTTGACGGACTATGATGGCGTTGCCAACCTGTATTAGTGTTTACTGCTGTGTCAGGGAAGTTACCCAGGGTTTATGACGGCATGGTTATTATGTGATGTAGTTTACTGATAACCACGAGTTGCAGACTATTTCCGCAATTTTCATCTAATAACTATACAACTAATGAGCATAACAAAGAGTTTAGGTATCTGCATGGACCATGCAACTGCGCACCTGATGGAATTTACTACTGATCCGATCTTGTCTACTACCATAGGTTCAAAATTTACCCACGGAGAGAAGGAAGAGGCTATTTCCAAAAGCGAGCACCTGATGCATAACAAAGAACGACATGAACAGTCGGCCTATTATAAGGGTCTTGCCAGTGAGATAAGGAAATACGATGATGTCGTTCTTTTTGGTCCTACCGACGCTAAAGTGGAATTGTACAACTTATTGAAAACTGATCACAACTTTACTACGATAAAGATAGAGGTAGTGAATACCGACAAAATGACTGAGCCGCAACAGCATGCATTTGTAAGGGAACATTTCTCCAAAAAACATCTTGCATTTTAAGCAGGCCGGCGGTTGTCATTGCACCTGCTGACTTGGAATCAGTTGGCGGATAAGTTGCTTTTCTTGCACCTGCATGGTCAAGTATTTCACGATTACGACCTTACGTATCCCGGGATATTCCGGTTGCGGGGATATCCATTCGTAATTATGGAATGGTTACAATATTGATCCAGAAGTCCT
>Ga0164297_10003037_pt1 | contig 15953 bp, 18 predicted proteins | sample GEODES058metaG_FD_113539 | JGI IMG/M metagenome (GOLD analysis project Ga0164297, IMG submission 113539) | Dystrophic lake water microbial communities from Trout Bog Lake, Wisconsin, USA - GEODES058 metaG | ecosystem: Environmental > Aquatic > Freshwater > Lake | place: USA: Trout Bog Lake...
CGGTTCAGGGGAATCCACCGGGGCCGCGACCGCCGTGAACGCTGCGGATGGAGTGGCGGAAGACGGGCCAGTGAGCGCCGCCCCGGTGGAGACCCCAAGCGAGCCAGTCGTTGACCCGGCGCCAGTCGCAGATGAGGTCGCACCCGAGCCGGTCGCCGACCCCGAGATCGCAGAGCCCGGAGTCATCGACCCCGAGTCCACCATCGTCGGCGGTCCGATGGAGCCGCAGAAGTTCGCTGCCATCACCGACCTCATCACCAAGGCAGCGCCCCCGCTGCACGACCCCGCCGCCCTCGCCTCGATCCGTGACGGGCTCATCGCCTCGATCCAGGCCGAACTCGCCGAGTTCTCCGTGGGCGAGGACGAGACCTCTGACATCTACCAACTGCTGAGCAGCCTGAGCACGTTCCTGTGCTGGTGGGCTGACGAGGCAGCCGAGGGTGAGACGGACGCACCGTTCACCGACACGAGCGAAGGAGATGACGTGTCCTACGTCGCCCTGGGCGTCAGCCCCGACATCATCAAGTCTGCCGCAGCCCCCGACGCCACCGACGAGGTGCGCTCCGAGCTGCGAGCCGAGATCGTCAAGGCCCTCGGCCTCGACAACCTGACCGAGACCATCGACGAACTGGTCACCAAGGCCGCAGGGGAGCGCATCGAGGCGCTCGCGGCTGACGTGGAGACCATCAAGGAGATGGCCGCACCGGGAGGACCTGCAAAGGCCCGCACGCAAGCGCAGTCGAGCAAGTCGCTCGACGCAGAGATGGCGAAGGCAGAGGCCGACCGATTCAGGTCGATCGCCGCCAGCGTCACCGACCCCACGACCAAGGCTGCGTACATGGAGAAGGCCGCAGAGTGCGACAAGCGCTCCGCCCAGCTCTTCGCCGCCTAGTCCCTACACCCTCGAAAGAAGGAACCACTCATGGCTCTCGCAGCCCCATCCATGCAGGACCTGTTCGGCGGACTCCCCGCCGACAAGCAGGTCGACGCCTTTGAGGCGTACAAGGCCGAACTGTCCAAGTGCTACGCCCGCACCGACGCCGCCGCCGCTCGTGGCGAACTCGACTTCGTGAAGGGCACCGGCATCGTCAAGAAGGCCGGACCCGTCGATCACGTCGAGGCGCTCCGTGAGCAGCTCACGGCCAACATCGACAAGGGCCTCATGGCCGACGACGCAGCGGCCATCCAGGGCACGCTCGACCGTCTCGCCGACATCCAGAAGGACTGGACGACCACGAACCCGCTGACCGGCTCGGTCACTGGGAACTACGGCCTCGTCCCGTACGACCTCGACTCGGCGCTCGCCATGCTGGTGCCCCGGTCGTTCGTCGTCCGCAACCAGATCGCCCGCACCAAGGGCATCGGTCAGGCTGCGGAGTACCGCCGCATCCTCGGTGTCTCGAACTCCGGCACGGGTGGCGTGAGCAACCTGAGCACGTTCTTCACCTCGCAGAGCGCCTCCACGGCGTTCGGTGGCGGTGCGGTCAACCTCCAGCGTCCCGGCAAGATCAGCTACGCCGCTGACCGTCAGATCCGTGGGTACGTCGAGCAGGGCGTCAGCGATGAAGTGATGGACGTCGCGTTCTACCAGGGCGAGGGCTACACCGACCTCCGCCAGCTCAGCCACACGGCGCTGCTGTGGGCCACCATGCTCGGTGAGGAGCGCAACTTCCTCAACGGGCGGTCCTCGGGCACCTCGTACCTCGGAGCGATCGCCACGCCGGTCGTCACTGGTGCGAACCTGACCTCGGCTGCGGCCACGACCACGGGCGGCACGTTCGTCGGTGGAACTGACACCGTGTACTACAAGCTGACCTACAGCTCGTCGTTCGGTGAGTCGGTCGCCACCGCTGAGCAGTCCCGTGCGGTCACCGCATCGAACAACTCCGTGACGCTGACCTTCTCGGCGATCCCGGCCAACGCCCTCGCAGTGAACGTCTACTTCGGCACCGTGTCGGGGACCTACACCAACAAGGTCACCTCCACCGCCTCGACGATCACGCTGCTCACCGCTGGCACCGGGTCCTACACGGCCCCCGCTGCTGACGGTTCGGCCTCGGCTTACGGCTTCGACGGTCTCGTCTCGGCCTACACCGACCCGACCACTTCTGGCTACACCAAGCGGCTCAACTCGGCGCTCAGCACCTCTGAGCCCGGTGGTGACTTCCAGGACGGATTCGCGAGCCTGTTCACTTCAGTCCTTTCCGACCCGGACTGCGTGCTCACCACCGCAGCCATCCGTCGTGAGCTGAGCAAGAACATCCAGTCCAACTCGGGGACCACGGGCTACCGCCTCAACCTCCAGTCGGGCGACGATGGCGTGACCATCGGCTCGGTCATCAACGGCCTCACCAACGAGTCGACCGGAAAGGTCGTCGACCTCCAGGTCAGCCCCTACATGCCTGCGGGCGTGGCGCTGCTCTGGAGCAAGACGCTCCCGTTCCCCGACTCCGGCGTGACCACCACTTCTGAGTTCCGTGCGGTGCAAGACCTGATGCTGGTGGACTGGCCCCGGATCCAGATGAGCAGCGACGCCTCGTCGTACATCCTCGGGACCATGCTCCACAAGGCCCCCGCATGGTCGGGTGCCATCACGGGCATCCAGTAGTACCCCGCTGCTCACGCAGCACGCCTGAGGCGCTGGGGTCGGGTCTACGGACTCGGCCCCGGTGCCCTCGGGCACCCCTCGATCCATCCTCGAAGGAGAACACATGCCCCGAGTCCTTGGCCCTGACCGCAACGCCGTCGAAGTCGATGTCGGCCCGAACAGGTACAAGCGACAGAAGGACGGCACGTTTCACGTTGACCCGATCACAGCCAAGCTGATGAAGCGGGAAGGCAACTTCGCCATCGTGGGCACCAAGATCGACGGGCAGGGGTTTCGTTGCAGCGACTGCAACTTCCTCGCCCTCTACTCCGACCACTGCGGACGCTGCGGTGGTCACTCGCTGACGGCAGAGGACTGACCCATGAGCATCGCCGCCTACAACCTCTCGTACCTCAACCGTGAGCCGTACATCACCATCGAGGAGTTCAAGGCGTCACCGATCGCCACGACCGTCGACGTGTCCAACCTCATCCCCGACGGCGGGCAGGCGGCACAAGACGCCGCCCTCTACGAGCTGATCGTTGGAGCGTCCACCTACGCCGACAACTACTGCCTCGGTCCCATCGGCACGCTGAACGCCTCGGTCAACACCGAGAACGGGCGCTTCCGTCCCGACCGCTACGGGCGCATCACGATTCACCCGGCCTTCTGGCCGATCCTCTCGGTCACCTCGTTCGAGGCTGGCCCGACGCCTGCCCTCATGGGGTCGGTCCCGCTGTCGTCCTCGACGTGCTGGATCGAGCCTCATCAGTTCAGCGTCATGTCGGGCATCGGCATCACGTCGAGCGCCGGTCCTCTCGACTTCTCGGGCACCGTCTGGGGCAACCAGCGAGAGAACTACTGCCAGTGGGTCTACGTCAACGGGTGGGCCAACGCCTTCTCGACCACGCAGGTCGCCGCTGGTGCCACCACGATCAACGTGACGGACTCGACCGGGATCTACCCCGGCACCGTGCTCACCATCTGGGACGGCGCACAGTCCGAGTCGGTCACCATCGCCTCGACCTACAACGGCTCGTCACTGACCCTGCCGCTCACGGCTGCGACTTCGTGGTTCCACGGGGCGGGCACGAACATCTCGGCGCTGCCCAAGACCGTCAAGGACGCCGTGATCCACCTGACCGTGGCTGCCATCAAGCAGCGAGGCGAGGGCGGCATCGTGCTCACCGAGGACGGTGGCACCGCTCAGATCGCAGGCGAGCGCAACCTCGGCTCCGCTGAGGACCTCAACCGTGGCGAGGAGCTGCTGGAGTCCTTCACCGCCATCTGGGGTCAGTCCTAGTGGGCAGGGCATCGGTACGGGCTGCGATCCAGTCCTACCTCGACCCGGCCAACTCAGGCATCACCGGCCTCGGTGCGGTGTTCGCTCACCCGGCTCGGTTCACGCCCGAGGGCGAGTTCTACGCCAACGACGACCCCGGCACCACGGACGGAGCGGTCATCTTCCTCCACCTGGAGCAAGTCACCGCTGAGCGAGTGCAGCTCCAAGGCCCGAGCGCAGGCGGCAAGTTCCGCATCTACCGCCTCGCCATCGACTGCTTCATCCGCTCCACCGACAAGTCGACCGAGGAGTGCGGAGCGTTCGCTGACGCCTTCCTCGACAACCTCACGGCCCGCATCGAGGCCGACAAGAACGCCGGGAACCCGAGCGTGATCTTCCAGTGGGGTGAAGGACGCCGACCCGGTGACCCCGACCTCGACACCATCGCCACCTACCCGCACCCGCTCGGCAACTCGCAGAACGTCAGCCAAGTCCGGGCCCGAATCACCACGACGATCATGGAGAAGACCTGATGCCTTCGTACACCTTCAACGGTGACCAGTCCTACGTCTACCCGTTCGTGCAGCTCACGGATGGATCGACCCTCACCGCCGTCCCCGGCGAGACCTACGACCTCGACGCCGCCCCCGATGAGCACTTCGCTCTGGCGGCTCCTCTCGCATCGGTCCCGGCCCCCGAGCCATCCGTGCTCGTCACCGATCCCGAGCCTGTCAGCGCCCCCACAGACCCCTCACCGACCACGCCAGCGGCGTAGTTCACCCTCTCACCTTCTACTCAAGGAGCAATCATGGCTAACGCCTTCCTGACGGCGAACAGCTACGCCGGTCTTGGCATCGAGACCACCCGTGGCACCGCCTCATCGAACATCAAGTGGACGCCGATCATGGCGCCGCAGGTCACGCCCGGACTGAAGTGGATCAGGGACGAGCACCTCCGTGGCTCTGCCGGTTCCAACTACGGCATGGTCGCTGGCGTCCGATCCGACACCTACGACTTCAAGGGCTACGCCTTCGCCGACACGCTCGGCGTGCCCCTCGTCGGTGCGCTCGGCAACCAGGCCATCTCGGGTGCGGGTCCCTACACCCACACCATCGGCCTCGCCAACTCGATCTCGACCGGATCGCAGCCCCCGAGCATCACGATCCAAGACGACGACGGTGCCAACCCGTTCCAGATCCTCGCCGCTCAGGTCCAAACCCTCCAGGTCAAGTTCGGTGCCGAGGCTCCGCTGGAGTACCAGTGCAAGCTGCTCGGCAACCCGGCGACCATCATGGGTTCGGCTCCGACCTCATCGTTCTCCTCCGAGGTGTTCATCCCCGGCTGGAACGTGGCGGTCACCATCGGCGGTTCGTCCTCTGCGCTGCTCATCGACGGCGACCTCAACATCGACCGGGGCACCGCCTCGATCTTCACGGGCGGCACGCAGGCCCCTCGCTACAACTTCGCCGGTCCCGTCAAGGTCGACGGTCGCCTGCGGTTCGTGGTCGAGGCCAACGACCCGATCATGACGACTGCCGGTTCGACGGGTGGCACGGCCAACACGCAGGGCACCCAGGCTGTCGTGCTGACCTTCACGGACCCGGCGTCCACGCACACGGTCGCCTTCACCATGTCGGCGGTCCAGTTCCACGACGCCACCCGCAAGCGTGACAAGGCCTACGTCGAGGTGGAGACGCAGTTCGACGCCACCATGAACTCGACCGACGCCGTGGCCGGTGGCTACGCCCCGATCAAGGCGGTCCTGTCCAACGCCATCTCGGCGGTCTACTAGTGCGAGTCGACCTCCCCTCGGGGGAGTGGGCGGTGCTGCGAACCTACGACGACCTCACGCAACGAGAGGCCATCGCACTCGCAGAGGCGCAGCGGGAGAACATCAAGGTCTCCAACGAACTCAAACTGCGGGGCTACGTCGAGGACGACCCGGCAACGTGGGGACTCATGGATGCCGACGAGGCCGAGGTGTTCCACCGCTACGCCAACCTCGCCATCGTCACGATGGTCAAGTCATGGACGATCGAGGACGAGCTGCCGACGCTTGACACCGTGCTCGACATCAAGGTCCCGGTCTACAACGCACTCGCCCAGCCGTGCTCACGGGCCGCTCAGGGTCTCGACTTCGGAGCGGATGGTGCCAAGGACCCAAAAGCGCCTACTGGCGACTCGAACGAGTCCGCACCTTCCTAAGAGACTCCGACGCCGGGGACATCAGCCCCGAGGACGAGTCGAGGGTGGTCGAGTGGCAGTTCCGTCGTCAGTTCGGTGGCAGCCATGAGGACTATCTGAACGAGCCAGCGTCGAACGTGGCGTGGTTCCTTCAGCTTGAAGGGCTGCTCAATACCTCGAAGGGGTGAGCCGTGGCGTCAGGCGTAAGCATCGTCGTCAAAGGCGTCCACGAGTTCCAGGGCTCCATCGACAAGATGACCCAGGCGGTCAACCGGCGATCCAAGGAGATCGTCGTCGAGGGCGGTGCCATCATCGCCCACCACGCCAAGGACGAGTTCTCCACGGCGGTCGTGAACACCAAGACCGGCTCCAAGCGAGTGCTCGCCACGGGTGGCAAGCGGGTCAAGGGCGAGCGCATCTTGAAGGTGGGCAACCACGTCGGCGGCTCTCGCCCGCACAACCGCTCAGGCGCTCTCGCCCGGTCGATCCGCATGGTCAAGGTCGAGGACCTCGGCGATGGCCGCTGGTCATCCCAGACCGGGCCCACGATCGTCTACGCCCGCCGCATCGAGCGTGGATTCACGGGCACCGACTCCAAGGGTCGGAACTACAACCAGCCGCCCTATCCGTACCTGCGCCCCGGCTTCGAGGCGTCCGGTCCTGAGCTGCGAGAACTCTATCGACGCAAGTGGGGGGAGGCCCTGAGATGAGCGAAGGACTGCTGCCTCCCGTCATCGCCACGCTGGTCGCCGACACCAAAGAGTTCACGGCCAAGATGGGTGAGGCCAAGGGCGAGATGGAGAGTCTCGGCCAGAAGGGCGCCGCCACCTCGTCGATCCTCTCCACGGGGTTCATGGCTGCCGGTGCGGCCATCGGTGCGGTCGCCCTCGGCGTCGCTGCCGAGTCGGTCCACATGGCCGAGGGCTACCAGAACTCGCTGACCCAGATCCAAGAGCAGACCCACATGACGACGGGTCAGATCAAGGGCATCTCCAACGCCTTCCTCGGCACGGCGGGCACGGCGGAATACTCCGCAGGCGCCATCGCCTCGGCCTACCAGCCCGTCGCACTTCAGCTCCAGGCACTCACCGGCCACACGCTGAGCGGCAAGGACGCCATGACCGTGATGAGCGGGGCGATGGACCTCGCCGCCACCAAGAACGTAAGCCTCTCCTCGGCCACCGCCGACACCGTGGCGCTGATGAAGGCGTACCAAGTGCCGCTGAAGGGCGTGGGCGACCTCACCAATCAGATGTACAAGGGGTCCAACCTCGCCGGGTTGAGCCTCGACGGATACACGGGGGCGATGACCAAGCTGCACGCCCGACTCGGCGTCACCATGCCGTCGATGTCAGACATGAACACGCTGATCGGCGACATGTCGCTGCACGGAATCGGCACGGGCCGCTCGCTGCTCCAGGTCACCGCCGCCATGCAGTCGTTGACCATGCCGACCAAGGCGAACCAGCAGGTCATCGACCAACTGCTCCCGAGCCTCTACAACTCGAACGGTCAGTTCGAGGGCATGAAGGCTGTGATCAGCCAACTGGCCCCGGCCTACGCCCGCATGAGCCAGCAGCAGCAGATTGCCACCTCGAACACGATCTTCGGCAAGTCTGCCGCCCAGTCCATGACCCAGATCATCGACGCCGGGCTGCCCTCGTGGGACAAGTCAGCGGGGGCGATTCAGAAGGCAGGCTCCGTCTCCTACGCCGCAGCGCAGCAGCACAAGACGCTCCACGGCGAACTCCAGACGCTCGGAGCGACTGCCACCACCCTCGGCACGCAGTTCGGGATGATGCTGCTCCCCGACGTGCAGGCAGCGGCAGGGTGGATGGCGACGACCGGCGTGTCCGACCTGAAGCAGTTCATGAAGGAGTTTGACTCCAAGAGCCCCAAGACGTTCGCCGGCGAACTCGGTCTCGCCGTCCAGGGCATCGGTCAGTCGCTCGCCGGCCTTGCCACCGGCAAGACAAACGCCACGGCCACCAAGAAGCCCTCGTTCTGGAGCCAGCTCGGTGCGGACACAAAGCATTCGCTTGGGACTGCTGGAGACCTTGGCGTAGGGGTTGCTGATCTGGGAATGTCAATCTTCAACGGACTCAACGCACTCTCTCCGCTCAACCCCAAGTTTGGAGACTTCTCGCCCGCCATCAGCAGGTGGAACGCATCAGGCAACGCCCTCGGCGCAGCGGCACGCTCGGAGTTCACCATGCCGGGGAACCAGACGGCGCCCATCAAGATCGCTCCGGGTCCGATCGACACGAACCTGCCCGCCGTCAACTCGCACCTCTCGGCCATGCAGGGACTCGCCTCGACGGGCAACGGGTACACGAACACGAGCACCGGCCACCTCGCCGCCATCAAGGGCAGCAGCGGGAAGATCGACGGCTCGACGCATGACTCCGCAGTCCACCTCGCCAACATCGCCTCCAAGATCGGCCAGCGCGACAAGGTGAACATCACAGTGAAGCTGGCGTAATGGCGACCGACTACGAGATCCAGGTCGATCTGCTGGTGTCCAAGATCGCCAACGCTCTGCTGAACGACAAGGACTTCATGAACGCCGTGATGAACGGCGTGCGACCGTCGCTGCTGAAGGCTGCACGCCAGACCGGCACGTCGCTCGGTCGGTTCGGTGGTACGTCCTCGTGACCGCCACGGTCCCGGTCCCGGTGGTCGCTCTGACCAACTCAGCGGGCCAGCAGGTCGACATCACCCAATGGGTCGCCACCTTCAACCCCAAGTCCGGGCGACAGCACGAACTCGATCGAGTGGAGGCGGGCACCGTCACGCTGAAGGTCGACAACCGTGACGGTCGGTTCTCGCCGTGGAACACGAACACCTACACCTGGAACCTCGTGGGCGGTGGCACGACGACCACCTCGCCGCTGACCATCAACGCTCCGCTCACCATCACGGCCTCGTGGTCGGGCACGACGTACCCGGTGTTCTCGGGCAACATCGACCTCATCGAGCCGATCCCGGTGAACGAGCTGGACGATGACGTGACGATCCAGGCGTCGGACGCCCTCAAACGGATGTCGCTGCGACGGCTCCTCGACGGGGACGTGTACCCGAATCAGATCATGGCCGACGCCACGCGCTCAACGGGCACGACCTCGCTGTCTGCCTCCGCTGCCGTTGGCGCCACGTCACTGACCCTCGCCACGCCGTTCCCCAGCCCCTCGACCTCGGGCGACACGGTGCTCATCATCGACGGGCAATACACCGAGGCGGTGCAGATCGCCGCAGGGTGGACCGCTGGCACGAACCCCGTGCCGCTGAACTACAAGACCAAGTACGCCCACGCCTCGGGCACAACCGTGAACGACGCCTCGGGCTACGCCAACCTGCTCACCACCAACAACAAGCCGTACGGCCACTTCTACCGGCTCAACGATCAGGCCGAGAACCCGCAAGCCGCCAAGCCCACGGTCAACTACGCCCTCGACACTTGGAAGAACGGCCACGCCCCGGTCTACGGCTCGGTGGCGTTCGGCCAGCCCGGATCGAGGATCTACGACCCCGACATGGCCGCCGACCTGTCCAACGGGACGGGAGCGGGCGCAGGATTCATCTGTGCGCCGCCGTACCAGAAGTCGTTCTCCGGCCTCACGGGGTTCTATGGCTACTGGACGCAGGAGTGCTGGGTGCTGTCGCCGAACACGGGCGACTATGTGTTCTCCAACTACGACGCCGCCAACCACTCCGCCGTGGCGGTGCAAATCTCGGCGGGCGGTCAGGCGCAGGTCGTCCAGCACGTCATGGGTTCATCCTCGACGACCACGACCTACCCGACCGGCGTGGCAGGTCCGACCGGCGTGAACATCAAGGACGGGCGCTGGCACCTCATCACGCTCCAGAACTACGGCGGCTCGATCACGCTCTACGTCGACGGCCAGTCGGTCGCCACCGGGACGCTCGGGACGACATGCAACGCCGACGCCGCCGCATGGGGAGCGTTCGTCTCGGGAACCTCGGCCCTCACGCTGCCGTTCTACTCGTGCGCTGGCGTGGTTGACGAGTGCGTGTTCGTCTGGGACTTCCTCAACTACTACGGCCCGAACGCCAAGGAGCGGTTCCGCAAGGGGCAACTGCTCACCCGTGCCAAGTCCTCGGGGCAGAAGATCGCTGAGGCGCTCCAGGTCGCCGGGTTCATCCCGAACGTGGCACCGGCCACCACGACCATCAACACCACGGGCACGACTGGCGCCTCAACCACGCTGACGGTGGCGAGCACGTCGGGGTTCCCGGTTCCCGGCATGGTGCAGGTCAACTCGAACTACGGAACGTGCATCTTCACCTACACCGGCACGACCTCCACCACGTTCACGAACGTAACGTGCCAGCAGGGGTCGCCCTCGTGGGCCATCTCGAACACGGCGACCGTGACGCAGCTCCCGCTCGTCAACGCCACCACGAACATCGACAACGGCTACGTCCGATGCATCGGTGACACGATACAGACCACGCAGACCGCCTGCCTCGACTTCATCCTCAACGTGGTGCAAACGGAGGAAGGGTTCTTCTACCAGGACCCGTCGGGCGTGCTCCAGTTCAAGAACCGTTTCTACTGCCAAGAGACCTCGGCCAAGCAGATCAGCTCGGCTGCGGTGAACATCTCGGACAACGCCTCGACCGCCACGGCGCTCTACAAGTTCGCCAGCCCCGAGATCCTCGTCGATGACCTCGACCTGTGGAACCGGGCCGAACTCACCGACCTTGCCGGGTTCGTCACCGAGATCGGCAACCCGTCGTCCATCGCTCTCTACGGCGCTCGCACGGTGCCCAAGTCGAGCGTCTACACGTCGACCACCATCGACACGCTCGCCCTCGGCCAGATGCTGCTCAACAAGTTCAAGGCGCCGTTGCCCCGTGTGCAGAAGCTGGAGATGTCCTCATCGGCTGGGGTCGCCAAGACCACGCAGATCCCCACCATGCTCGGGCTGAACCTCTGGGATCAGGTCACCTTCTCCCGAGCCGGTATCGGATCAAGTCGCTACACCGCACAGATGGTCGTCGAGTCGATCCAGCACACCTGGAACTCGGACCCCGGCGAGTGGGTCACGCTGCTCGTGCTCAGCCCCTACGAGATGGTCATGGGATCGTCCACGGTCAACTCGGCCTCAGTGTTTCAGTTCGGTGGCTCGACGTTCCAAGGCACGACGACCACGACCATCGTGGGCACGGGCATGTCGACCGCCTCGACCACGCTGCAAGTGTCCTCGACCGCTGGCTTCCCCAAGCAGGGCCAGATCGGCGTCAACTCAGGCGGCACGGTCTACACCTTCAACTACACGGGCACCACGTCCACCACGTTCACGAACTGCTACAGCATCGGGCAGACGGGCGGCTCGATCACGGGCGGGTCCACGGTCACCTCGAACACCAACACCGGCTCGCAAGACACCTTCGGAGGCTGACAGATGCCCACATGGCCGAACCTCAACATTCACGCCGTCACGGACACGCTGCCGGTGGGGGACTACAACAACCTCGCCTACTGCCTCAACCTGCTCACCAACGCTCAGGGCGGCTATCCGGCGAGCATCAACCAGATGGCAGGCACCGCCATCAACGGGACGAATCCCGGCGTCACCGGGCAGGTCCTCATCGCAGCCGGTCGAGCCACCTACACGCTGAACTCAGGGCTAGAGATCATCCAGCCGCTCTCGTTCCCGAACGGCCTCATGTGTGCCACGTTCTCGTTCGAGGGGTCGCTGACGGACAGCGCAGCGTGCATCGACAACTCCAACTCATCGAAGTCGCAGCTCGTGATTCACATGCCCTCGCTCGTGTCCGGCTACACGCCGACCGTGAGCTGGGTCGCCATCGGCTTCTAGCCACCACTCGCTCCCAGGGGGACCTATGCGCTCGCTTCGTCGCGCCATCTCAGCAGCCATCGCCTGCGCCACCTTCTTCGCTCTGCTGCCGCTCGTGATGGCATCAGATGTAGCCCCGGCGGACGCCAGCCAGGTTGCCTGCGGGTACTGGCTCAACGGTGTGGACGTGAGCAACTACCAGCCCTCGATCAACTGGTCGCAGGTCTCGCACTCGGTTGCCGCGGCCTACATCGAGGAGGGCGACGGTTCGTGGTCCTCGCCGACCTTCGCCGGCCAGAAGGCGGGCGCCGCCGCTGCTGGCCTGCCGTGGGGTGCCTACTTCTTCGCCGAGCCATCGGCCAACGTCACCACGGCCACGAATGACGCCTTCGTGTTCGTCAGCCACGGTGGAGCGTCGGGCGTGCTGCCCCCGGTCCTCGACACGGAGACCTCCAACGGCCTCAGCGCCGCTCAGGTCGCCGCCTGGGACGCCGGATGGATCGCCGAGGTGCAGAGCCTCAGCCACCGTCCCGTGATGATCTACACGGGCGCCTACCCGTGGGCCTACTCCTCGCTCAACTCGTTCCCGCTGTGGATCGCCGCCTATCCCGCTGGCTACACGCCCGTGCAGTCGGCGTGCGGCCTGCCGCTGCCGAGCACGTTCGGCTGGTCGTCGTGGGAGGGCTGGCAGTTCACGTCGAGCGCCACCATCCCCGGCATCAGCGGCAACGTGGATAAGAGCGTGTTCGAGCCTTCGTTCTTCGAGACGTTCGTGGGTGCCACGGTGACACCTGGGGGAGTGGTCTACGGCCCCGGCTCCATCGGCCCCGCTGTCACGGTCATCCAGAAGATGCTCAGCACCGCTGGCGTCTACCACGGCCCGATCGACGGGAACTACTCGAACGACCTCTACGTCTCGGTGCAGACGTGGCAGACGAAGCTCGGCGAGGTCCCCGATGGGTTCTGGGGACCGGCGACCGCAGCGGCTACCTCGGCGCTGCTCAACTCGCTCGCCGCCATCGTCCCGCTGCCCAAGCCGACGATCAGCGCAGGCCAGCGCGGCACGCCCGTGTGGAACCTCCAGCACGCCCTCAACGTGGCGAGGGCCGGGTCGGCCAAGAAGCTCTGGCCGGTCGCTCCGACGCACGGGTACTACCTCGCCAGCACGGTCAAGGTCGTCAAGGCGTTCGACAACGTGTGCCCCGGCGTCCACGGGTGGCCCGGTCTGCACTGGCTGCCCCGTGACAGCAACTGCCTGAAGTTCATCCTCGCCCTAGAGCACAAGACAGGAGTGGTAGCACCATGACCGGCGACGACCAGAACAGCCTCTCGCTGACGACGGTGCTACTCGGCATCCAGAGCGAGATGTCCAAAGGGTTCCAAGCCATCACGGAGCAGCTCTCCACCAAGGCCAGCCGACAAGACGTGGACGACCTCGCCCAAGAAGTGCGGGAGGGACTCTCCGAGCACGCAATCCGGATCGAGTCGCTCGAAGATGACCGCCAGACCCGAGAGGCGAGCGAGTCGGCCCGAGAGGAACTGATCGCAGAGCACGCCGACGCCTACCGATGGAAGGTCGCCACGGCGGTCACCGCCGTCGCTGCGTTCGGTTCGGGCGGGTACTTCCTCGTGTCCCTGCTCGGTCGGCACTGATGATCGAGCGGTTCAACGACTGGCTCGGGGTCAAGATCACCCAAAGCGTCGGGACCATGTGGTGTGCCTACGCCTTTGCCGGCCTCGCCCTCATCAGCCTCCCGGCCTCGATTCATCAAGGCACGCAGGCCCTCATCCAGTGGATCGCCCAGACGTTCCTGCAGCTTGTCCTGCTCAGCATCATCCTCGTCGGCCAGCAGGTCCAGGGCGCTCGGGTCGAGGCTCGGGACTCTGAGACGCACGACATGGTGATGACCTCGCACTCGGAGTTGCACAAGAGCCACGCCGAGCACTCCGCCAAGTTGGACGAGCTGATCCGAGCCATCCCCGGCGCAAGTCCTCCCTCCGTATCCATCGACGAAAGGGCAGAGCATGGGCAACCCGGACCTGAGTGAGTTCCTCACTCCCACCAAGCCGACCGGCGTGCGGTGCTGGTATCAGCGGCTCGACCTGGAGTCGGATCGCATGGAGAACCTCAACGCTGCACTCGACATCGAGTCGGGCATCACGCACGCCAAGATCGCTGAGGTTCTCAACGCTTGGGGCGTGAACATCAAGGGCAACTCAGTCGGTCGCCACCGCAACGGCCTCTGCTCCTGTGGCTGACCTCTCGGAGTTTGCCGACCAGCCTTGGAACCGACCAGCAGCGGTCCAGCACCCGAAAGGGTGGGAACCGGGCATCGACGTGTCGGGTCGATCGGGCACGCTGACGGTCGCCTTGGAGCATGAGCCGACCTCGGCCATCTGGCGAGAGCTGATCGCCGACTGGGGCTTCGATCCCTCGACCACCTCCATCGTCGGACCCGTGCAGGTCCGAGGCTGGGACGCCAACATCGGCGGCGGCGAGATCCGACGGATGCGCTACTACCGGGCCTCGCTGGAGATGCGAGCCACGGCAGACGAGCGAGCCGACATGGACGAGATCCGGGCCATCATCGAGAAGCGCAAGCCGATCAAGATGGTCCCGTTCGGTGACCTCGGAGACGTGGCGCTGGTCGTGAACTTGGCCGACTGGCAAGTTGGCAGCGGTGAGGGTGGCGGCACGCCTGCGTTCTTGGAGCGCCTCGGTCGCAAGATCGACGCTCTGGTCGCCCACGTCAAGATGCTCAAACGACTGGGCTACAAGATCGCCCGCATCTTCCTGATGGGGCTGGGCGACCTCGTCGAGAACTGCCAAGGGTTCTACAGCCAGATGCAGTTCAGCATCGACCTCGACCAGCGTGAGCAAGTTCGCACGGTGCGCCATCAGCTCGTCAAGATCGTGGACCGGCTCGTGCCGTTCGGCATCCCCATGACGCTCGGTGGCATCGCCGGAAACCACGGGGAGAACCGGAACGGCTCGGGGAAGTCCTTCACCTCGTTCAGCGACAACTCCGACCTCGCCGTCATCGAGCAGGTGGGCGAGATCCTCGCCGTCAACCCTGACCGCTACGGCCACGTCGACATAACGCCCGCCGTTAGCCTCGCCCACGACCTGACGCTCACGCTCGATGTGTGCGGCGTGCCGGTCGGGTGGATGCACGGGCACCAGGTCAAGGGATCGGGCGGCGTGCTCGGATGGTGGAAGGGCCAGCAGCTCGGACGCCAGAGCATCGCCGACGTGCAGATCCTCAACACGGGGCACTTCCACCACCTCGTCGTGGACGAGTCGACCTCACGGACGTGGTTCCAAGCACCGGCGCTTGATGGTGGCTCTCGCTGGTTCACCGACATGACGGGCAAGCACTCGCCGCCCGGAATGCTCACCTACCTCGCTGGCAACGGTTGCGGTCCTCGTGGCTGGTCGAACTTGGCGGTCCTGTGAGGGCGGTGAAGGGCCGCATCTCGTGGACGTGCGACCGCTGCGGCAAGTCATTCCAACTGCACCACGGCTACCTCAGCCGGTTCGTGATGGATCGCTCGCTCCTGGAGCGCATGGTCGACGTGGAGCAGCACAAGTGTGGAGGTGGCAAGTGATCGCTCCGTGGTATCGCATCGACTTTGGCAAGGTCTGGCACCTCTACGACGGGGCCAAGCGTGAGACCGCCTGCGGCATCGCTGCTCAGCCCCATCAGCTCGGGCGTGCCCAGATCGTCTCGAACACCGGCAAGTGCGCCATCTGCATTGAGTTTGGAGAGAACCTGTGAGTTACACCATCGTCGTCCCCGTCCAGTCCACCGCTGGGTTCCAGAACGGCCTCACCGTCACAGCATGGGCGGTCTCTCGGTTCGCCAATGGCAACGTCCCCGCCGAGGGCACGTCCTTCCCATCAGGGACCGCTGACGCCACGGCGACCACCGCCACGCAGGGCGGGCCCGGACAGGCTGTCCTCGTGGTGCCGAACAACGTGGCCTACAACATCTGCGTCACGGACGGCTCGGGCGTGAACTGGTGGACCCAGACCTCCGAGGCCATCGGCGGCGCTGCTGGGTCTGCGGTGCAG
>Ga0164297_10003038_pt1 | contig 15951 bp, 14 predicted proteins | sample GEODES058metaG_FD_113539 | JGI IMG/M metagenome (GOLD analysis project Ga0164297, IMG submission 113539) | Dystrophic lake water microbial communities from Trout Bog Lake, Wisconsin, USA - GEODES058 metaG | ecosystem: Environmental > Aquatic > Freshwater > Lake | place: USA: Trout Bog Lake...
GCCATGTTAATGGTGGTTGAACCCGTCTCCAATGGTTTAGGTAGTGATATGTTCGCTATTATTTGGGATGGCCAGCAGTTGCATGGTTTAAATGCTTCAGGCGTTTCACCTCAGAGTTGGAATCCTGATTATTTTAAAAATAAGTATGGTGAAGAGGGGAATGGTTTAGCGAAGCGTCCTAAACGGGGTTGGGATAGTGTGACTGTTCCGGGGGCAATTGCTGGATGGATGACATTACATGAAAAATTCGGTAGTCTTTCATTCGAGACTATTTTGCAACCTGCTATTGAAATTGCTGAAAGAGGGCATGCTGTAGCACCGATTGTGGCCCATAAATGGGCTGCTGCTATCCCTGAATTACATAAGGGCCCTGGATTTAAAGAGTTCTTTATGCCTAATGGCAGGGCTCCTAATGTCGGTGAAATATTTAAAGCGCCTGAAATGGCGAAGACTTTCAGACAACTATGCCGCGCTGGCTTACGTGATTTTTATGAAGGTGAAATTGCAAGTGCCATCGCAAAGCATTCTCAGACTCACGGTGGCAGTATGACGCAAGAGGATCTTGCAAAATTTCAACCCGATTGGGTAGAGTTAATTTCAAAGAATTATCGTGGTTATGATGTTCATGAGATTCCGCCTAATGGACAAGGGATTGGCGCTTTGATTGCACTGGGCATTGTTGAGAATTTTGATATGTCAGCGCTTGAGGTCGATAGTACCTTGAGTCAGCACATTCAAATTGAGGCCATGAAATTAGCTTTTGCTGATGTTTATGCTTATGTTGCTGATCCCAGAAGTATGCGTGTCAAACCCTCTGAGATGCTAGACCCCGAATATTTAAAGTCACGTGCGAAGTTAATTGATTTGAAAAAAGCGCAAACGCCCCTTGCAGGTTTACCGTCAACTGGTGGAACTGTTTATCTAACGAGTGCGGATGAGTCAGGCATGATGGTTTCTTTTATTCAAAGTAACTATATGGGCTTTGGCTCTGGTGTGGTCGTGCCTGAGTTTGGCATCAGTTTACAAAATCGTGGATTTGGTTTTTCGATGGATCCTCAATCTGAAAACGTCGTTGCTGGTGGTAAGCGTCCATTTCACACCATTATTCCAGCGTTTATTACCAAGCAGGTAAACGGTATTACCGTGCCAGAAATGAGTTTTGGTGTAATGGGTGGGGATATGCAACCCCAAGGTCATTTACAAACCGTCATCAGAATGTTGGATTATCAACAACAGCCTCAAGCGGCTTGTGATGCGCCACGATGGAAGGTGAACCGCGACTTTACGCTTGATATTGAAGCAAGCTTTAACGCTACAGTTGCAAGTGAGCTCAGTCAAATGGGTCATCAAATTAAGAGTGTTGAAGACCCCTATATGGATTTTGGTTCTGGACAATTTATTGGTCGCTTGAGTGACAACCAAGAAGATGGCTATATCGCGGCAAGTGACTCTAGAAGAGACGGACTAGTCGCTGGGTATTAAGGTCTTCTTTAATTCATATCCTAGTAAGTAGCCGCTGAGCCATGCGTCCTCAACTTTTGAATTGCGTAACCAATCGCCACAAAGTGCAAGTTGCATATTTTCGTCAATGGCAAAATTTTGCGTATTAGGAGTTTCTAGTTTGGCATAACGCCACAATTGAATTTGATTGAAATCGCTAGCAACACCACTGATCTTTTCAAATTCTTGAAGAAGAATTTTTTCAGCTTCCAATTTATTTAAATTAATCTGTTTTAAAGACCAATCTGGATTTGCTTGAGCTACCCATGCATGCGAGTTGACTCGACTCGGTTTTGAATTATCACGTGCAATCCACGAGAAGATATTATCTTGAACAAAGGCAGCATCAAAGTCTAGGCCTAAGGGTTCCTTAAAATAGGCTAGTAAGGTCCAACATGGGAGCATATTGGCTTGCTCGCATATTAAACTTAATGAGTCAGATTGCTGACTAATGATTTTTTTTGCTTGGATGGGCGGGATGGCAAAAACCAAATAATCAAACTCGTCAGTTAGTACCCCAGACTCTTCGGAGACGAGTTGCCATTTTTTTTGATTTTTTCTAATCTCAGTGATTGTCTGAGACAGAAATACCGACATATTCTTCGCTAAAAACTTTGCTGGTGCTGTCATCGCTGGAACGCCGACATAGCGCTTGATTTGATGTTTTTTCTCAGAGAATTGACCATCACAAAAATTAACAATTTTCGCATGCCATTCTTGCGCAACTCCATGTAAGATCCACTCTTGGAGCTCTTCGACGAATTGAGGATGGGTAGCAGTAAAGTATTGTGCTCCATGATCTGCGTGCCATTGATCAAATACACGGTGACTCATTCGTCCACCAACACCACGACTTTTATCAAATATCTGTACTTCAAAACCAGCATTGAGTAATTGTTTTGCACAAGATAGTCCGGCGATACCAGCTCCAATAATGCCTATTTTTTTGTTTGTCATGAGTTTTTAGATGAATTCAAGGAATGTTTATTATGAGACAAAACTCAAAGATTGTTTTTGTCATACCAATTCATTCAAATAGAAATTAGATTAAATGCCCTAAAAACGAGAGTAAAATTCTTTTAATAATAATGACTACCGTTTAGAGACAAAGTAATGGCTAAATTTAAGAAAGCATTAAAAATAATTTCTTTCTTTCTTTGTTTGAATGCAGGAGCTGCTTGTGCTGCAGATCAATCGTCTTATCCTAATAAACCGATTAAATTTATCGTCCCATTTGCACCTGGCGGTAATACGGATATCGCCGCTAGAATTGTTGCAACAGGACTCACTGAACAACTTGGTCAAAGTGTTATTGTCGAAAATAAAGCAGGTGCAGGTGGGGGGATTGGTACTGATTTCGTGGCGAAGTCTTCTCCTGATGGATATACCGTTTTAGTCGGTCATATTGGTGCTTTAACCATTAATCCAGCTATTTATGAAAAATTACCCTACGACACAATGAAGGATTTTGAGCCAGTTGGCTTATCCGTGGTGACACCTTTGGTATTAGTGACAGCTCCTAAAACTGGTATTAAATCTATGGATGATTTGATTCGTAGAGCAAAGGCCGATCCAGATAAAGAAACTTTTGGTACTGCCGGAAGCGGTAGTGCTGCGCATATGGCGAGTGAACTATTTAACTTAACAGCAAATATTAAAACTACTCACATCCCTTATAAGGGAGCTGGACCAGCAACGACCGCTCTGGTTTCCGGTGAAATTGATTTTAGTTTTTCAGGTCTATCACCAACCTTACCTTTTGTTAAAGCTGGTAAATTGATTGCCCTTGGTGTGACATCAAAAAAGCCTGTTCCTCAATATCCTGGAGTGAAAACTTTAGACTCAATGGACTTAACTGATTTTGAAGTGGTGGATTGGAATGGGTTATTAGTGCCGACTGGTACGCCCCAGTATGTGATTCAAAAACTTAATTTCGAGTTAAATAAATTTTTGAATCTACCTTCGACCAAAGTGATTATGGAGCAACAAGGTTTTGAAGCAAGGCCCGGTTCACCAGAACAATTTAAAAGTTTTATCAAGACTGAAACAGATAAATGGTCAAGAAGCGCCAAACTAGCAAAAATTAAGGTCGAATAAGATGGGCGCTAATCTCAGCGAAAAAATTTTAGCAAAGGCTGCGCATCGGAATCTGGTTTCACCGGGAGATATTATTTATCCAGATCCCGAACTAGTTATTCTGCATGATGGATTTATACAAACTGCTTTTCAACAACTTGATGGTCTAGGCTATCAGAGAATAACTAACCCAGAACGGGTTATGTTTGTAACGGATCACCAAGTCATTTATACCACCCCAAAATCAATTGCTCAAGCAAGTGCGAATCGACAAATCGCAAAAAAATGGCAAGTAGGACATTTTTTTGACGCTGGTAGAGGTGGGCATGGACATATTTTTCCAATGGAAAGTGGGCTCGTAAGACCTGGAATGTTTTTATTTGCTTACGATATGCACTGTACAAATTTTGGTGCTGTGGGCGCTTTTGCCCAAAGAGCGGGCCCTGATATTACAGCAGTGCTGGCAACTGGTACCAATTGGTTGATTGTGCCACCGACTTTAAGAATTGAATTAGTGGGCGATTATTCCTCGGGTGTTCATCCTAGAGATTTAGGGTTTTGGTTAAGCTCTAAATTGACAGCTAAAGAATTTGATGTCGAATATGATTATCGGATTATTGAATTTGCAGGTGAAGCTATTAAAAGAATGCCACTTTCCTATAAGGTAGCTCTTTGTAATACGCTGACTGAAATTGGCGTAGCAAATGTTATGTTTGAGCCAACCGATGAAATGGTAAGAGAAAATCCTGCCGCTGTTAAAAGTGATCTAGATGCGAACTACGAAAATATTCTTCAGATCGATATCGCGCAAATTGAGCCTCAAGTTTCATTACCTGGAGCACCTGATAATGCCGTGGATATCTCTCAGGTCATCGGCAGAAAAGTTGATCATGCTTATATTGGAGCCTGTGGTTCTGGAATGTTTGATGACTTTCAATTGGCTGCAAAACTTTTAAAAAATCATCAAATTGCAGAACATGTTCGGATGATTTTAGTTCCTGGTACGGTCAAAGTTGCAAAGCAATTAGCTGATTCTGGATTGTCTAATATTTTGCTAGATGCTGGGGCCATAATGCTCCCACCAGGTTGTGGTCCCTGTGCGGGTGGAGTAGGGGGACCTCTTGGGCCTGGAGAGGTTTCAATTTCTACAGCTGCAACTAATGGTGCTGGCCGAATGGGGTCGACAGAGGCAGAATGTTATTTGGCGAGCCCCTTAACCGTTGTTGCTTCAGCAATGGCTGGGTTTATTCAAGATCCCAGAGAGTTACAAAAGTTGAAAGGGTAAAGATGGAATGGCTTGTTAGAGGAAAAGCTCATGTATTAGGTGATGATGTACCCCATGATGGTGGAGTGATTGCCTTTGAGATGGTGACTGCACGTATAACGGATCCTGAAAAAATAATGCCTCAACTATTTGCTCAAATTGATCCCGAATTGATTCAAAGAATTCAACCCGGCGACATTATTGTAGGTGGGAAGAATTTTTTAGCGGGCAAGGCTCACAATACTGGCTTAATTGCCATGAAGTACCTGAATCTAACTATCTTATGTGAATCCATGGGAGTAAGGGCTTTCCAGGGAGTTGTAGCAACTGCTATTCCTTGCTTAACGCAGTGTTATGGTATCACTCAACAGGTCAATAACGGAGATGAATTAGAAGTGAATTATCTAACTGGCAAGGTTTTGAATCTTTCGCAAAATACCTCTATGTCTTTTTCTGGGATGGATCAAGGTGTCAAAAATATGATTGAGAAAGAGGGTTTAAAAGGGCTATTAATTGAGTATCTCGCACAGCATCCTGAATTAAGAACTCCCCTAACACCACAGGAGTCTTAAGTGAGTTCACAACCCAAACAATTGACTGGAAAAATTGATCCCCAGAAAATTAAATTAATCGAAACTCCACGTATTCATGAAGACATTTTGAATGCGTTTCATGCTTTGGGAGATTGTACCTGTGCAGTTTCTGACGCCTTGGATGAGTTAGGAATACCAGGAGCTATTCCTGGATCAGTTCTGAAGTGCATCATTCCTGGAAGGCACCTTGTTGGCATTGCTTTAACCTTGAAAAATATTGAACGGCAAGGAGACTTTACAGAGATTGTGAAGGGAAAAAAGAACTTAATGGCAGAAGCGGAATGCCATAATTTGGCTCAAAAAGGTGATGTTTTAGTGATTCAAGGTGTACAAACTGCCTCGAATATGGGTGGCGTCGGTGGACGCATGGGTAAGCGCCAAGGTGAACTAGGGGCAATAGTAGATGGCGTAGTGAGGGATGTGGCCGACTTTAAAGCCGTTGATTATCCTATTTGGTCTAAAGGGGTTACTCCCATAACCGGAAAGTGGCGGGTTCAATCTGAAGAGATCAACGGGCCTGTTTACATTTGTAATGTACTTGTCAATCCCGGTGATCTAGTAGTAGCTGATGAGTCAGGAGTTTGTTTTGTGCCTAGAATATATGTTGAGGAAGTATTACTTTTAGCCCAAAAAAAAGCTCGTCTTGAAGATGATTTAAGCCGAAAAATTCTTGCAGGCCATACTATTCCCGATATTGTGAATTCTATTAATAAGTAAATGGCTTGAATCTCTAACGGATCCTCCCTAATGCACCATTGCGGTGTTTTCATGTTTCATTCGAAATCATAAGCCCAGTTCTGGGGAGATGCCTTATCCTTGATAGATTAGCATTACTGATAATTAGATTTTGAAAACTCAAATGGGAAATTTCAATGAATCTAATGTCAAAAAAATCTTTGATCCTGAAATTAGTGATGGTCGGATTATGTGGCTTGTTGGTAAGCCAACAATCTTCAGCCGAAACGGTTGTTCGTTATGGTATTTCTATGGCAGACATTCCATTAACATCAGGACAACCTAATGAGGGTGCAGGTGGTTATCAATTTACTGGTCACACTATTTATGATCCATTAATTGCTTGGGAAGCTAATATTTCTAATCGTCCCGGTAAACTAATCAAGGGCCTAGCCACTGACTGGAAAGTAGACGATAAGGATAAAAAAGTTTGGCATTTTACTTTGCGTAAAGGGGTCAAATTTCATGATGGTTCTTCCTTTGATGCAGAAGCAGTATTTTGGAACTTAGAAAAAGTTCTCAATGATAAGTCAGAACAATACGATGCTAAGCAAGCTGCACAAGTAAAGCCAAGAATACCTTCCATAGCAAGTTACAAAAAAGTTGACGACTCTCATATTGATATCGTTACTAAAGTTGAAGATGCCTTGTTTCCTTATCAGCTGCCATGGTTTTTAATCTCTAGTCCTACTCAATGGTCTAAGACTAAAGATTGGAATAAATTTTCTTACGAACCCTCTGGAACGGGTCCTTTTAAACTAGATAAACTTGTTCCACGTGAGCGTGCAGAGTTGGTAAAGTTTAACGATTATTGGGATAAAACAAGACTTGCCCAAACAGATCGCGTCATTTTAATGACAATTCCGGATGCCTTAACCCGAGTTAATGCTTTGATGAACGGGCAGGTAGACATGATTGAAAGTCCACCACCGGATTCTGTTGAAAAATTAAAGTCTTCAGGTTTTAAATTGGTTCAAAACGTAACTCCTCATGTGTGGCCCTATCATTTCAGTACTCAACTCGGTTCACCTTGGTTAGATATTCGAGTTAGAAAAGCAGCGAATTTAGCTATTGATCGAAATGCAGTCGTTGCTTTAATGAATGGTTTGGCTCAACCAGCCTTTGGGCAAGTAGATAAAACTAACCCTTGGTTTGGCAAACCCAACTTCGAAATCAAATACGATTTGGCTGCGGCAAAAGCACTCATGAAGCAAGCTGGTTATTCCAAAGACCGACCTGTCAAAGCAAAAGTCATTATTGCCAAAGGTGGTACAGGGCAGATGTTATCGTTGCCAATGAATGAATTTATGCAACAAAGCTTAGCTGAAATTGGCATCAACATTGAGTTTGAGGTAGTAGAGCTAGAAAATCTTTATTTACATTGGAGAAAAGGGTCAGCAGATCCATTGAATGCTGGAAAAGGGATCACAGCGATCAACCTCGGTTATGTAACTGCTGATCCATTTTATGCATTAGTACGGTTCATGGACAGTAAATATATCGCACCTAATGGCGTGAACTGGGGCGGGTATGCTAATCCAATTATTGATGATTTAATTATGCAGATCAGGTCTACCTATGACACTAAAAAACAGGATGGTTATTTGGCTAAAGTGCATGAAGCGATGGTGAATGATGCCTTGATGGTTTGGGTGGTGCATGACACAAATCCACACATGTTATCGCCCAAAGTGAAAAACTACACACAAGCGCAGCATTGGTTTCAAGATCTCACTACAATTAAGATGTAACAGATGTTTTTATATGTTTTGAAGCGAATTTTATACTCTGTACCCATCATTCTTGGTGTATCGATTTTAACTTTCGCTCTCGTTTTTATGGCACCTGGAGATCCAATTAGTGCCATAGCTCCTGCAGATGCACCTGAAGAGGTTGTCCAGGCATTGAAAATTAGTTATGGCTTAGATCGCCCAGTTCCTGTTCAATATTTGCTGTGGTTAAAGAAGGCAGTTACTGGCGATTTAGGAGTATCAATCGCATCGGGGCGACCAGTTTTGGGCGAGATCCTGACAGCTTTTTCACATACTCTTTCGATTGCTCTAATTGCAAGTTTTTTGGGAGTTGGTTTAGGATTTTTTTTGGGTGGAGTTGCTGGTTTTTATCAAAACTCATGGCTTGATCGAATTGCCACTTTTTTATCGCTCATCGGTATTAGTGTTCCGCACTACTGGTTAGGTTTAGTGTTAACGATTGTTTTTTCAGTATGGTTGGGTTGGCTTCCATCTATGGGGGCTGGACCTGATAGCGGAGCTTTTTACTGGGACTTTGAACACATTAAATTTATGTTGTTGCCAGCAATTACGATGGCAGTCATTCCTACTGGCATTATTACCCGAAGTGTTAAATCCATCGTTGCCGAGATTTTAGCTAGAGAGTTTCTGGTTTCTCTTCGTGCCCGTGGTTTAACAGATATGACCGTATTAAAACACGTGATTAGAAATGCTTTACCCATGGTATTGGCTGTAGTTGGTCTTCAAATTGGGTATTTGATGGGTGGTTCTATCCTCATAGAAACCGTTTTTTCTTGGCCTGGTACTGGATTTTTGCTCAACATAGCGATCTTTCAACGAGATTTCCCTTTACTTCAGGGCATCGTTCTCATTCTTTGTATGTTCTTTGTGATACTAAATTTAGTCATTGATATTCTTCAATCTATTTTAGATCCACGGATTATGAGGTCCTAGTCATGAATTCAATAGGAATATCTAACGTGCCTAGAAGAAAAACTTATTGGCGAGATGTATTGACTATTTTTTTGAAAGATCGTTCAGCCTGGATTAGTGGTTTTATTCTCATAGTCATTTTTGCATCAGCAATATTTGCCCCATGGATCTGTTCATATGGACCTTATCAAGGTTCTATGAGCGCTAGACTTCTTGATATTGGTTCCCCTGGACATCTGCTGGGTACTGATGAGTTAGGTCGAGATATGTTGACTCGGTTAATTTACGGTGGACGTATGACACTTTTAATTGGGTTTACGCCGATTTTTTTAGCGTTTGTGATAGGCACTACCATTGGTTTAGTCAGCGGTTTTGTTGGTGGCAAGATCAACACTTTTGTAATGAGAACCTTAGATATCTTTTATGCTTTTCCATCTGTTCTCCTTGCCGTGGCGATTTCCGGGGCAATGGGCCCTGGAATAATGAATAGCATTATTGCTCTGACGGTTGTTTTTACACCGCAGATTGTTCGTGTTGCGGAAAGTGCGGCTACTCAAATTAGAAATATGGAATACATTGATGCAGCAAGAATGAGTGGCGCTAGTTCATTGATAATTATTCGCGTTCATCTACTGAGTAATGTAGTTGGTCCTATTTTTGTTTATGCTACGAGTCTTATCAGCGTTTGTATGATTTTGGCTTCAGGCTTATCTTTCTTAGGATTAGGGGTAAAACCCCCTGAACCGGAGTGGGGTTTAATGCTCAACACTTTAAGGCCAGCTATCTATACCAAACCGTTTTTATCAGCCTTGCCAGGGATTTGGCTCTTTATTACCTCGATCGCCTTTAATTTACTCTCAGATGCATTTCGTCAAGCGATGTCGAAAAAATCATGATGAATAATCAAGTTAATATTGTTCAAGATCCAGATTTGGGTGGGGTTAATCAACCGCTCTTGATTATTGACAAGCTTTATAAACGATTTCCAATAAAAGGTTCATTTTTTTCAAAAGAGAAAAAATATGTTCATGCATTGAATGGCGTTAGTTTTGAATTAAAAAAAGGTGAAACTCTTGGCATCGTTGGTGAGTCAGGTTGTGGTAAATCTACGCTTGCCAAGTTGATTTCTGGCTTATTAAAACATGATGCAGGAAATTTAATTTTTGATGGTCAAGGGGTTAATGAAATTCGTGGAATTTCGCTCAAAAATCTGAAAAAAAATTTACAAATGGTTTTTCAGGATTCTTATTCTTCTTTAAATCCTAGACTTACGATTGAAGAAGCAATTGCCTTCGGTCCAACAATGCACGGTATGAGTCATGAAGATGCTAGGCAATTAGCGATTCAATTACTGAGTCGAGTTGGTCTTGATGCGAATCAATTCGGTAATCGCTATCCAAGTGAACTCTCTGGTGGACAACGTCAACGAGTGAACATTGCTCGAGCTTTAGCTTTCAATCCCAAGATGCTAATTCTTGACGAGTCAGTCGCGGCATTAGATAAATCAGTCCAAGCACAAATTTTAAATTTATTGATTGAGTTAAAAAAAGAAAGTAAGCTGACTTTTTTATTTATCTCCCATGATTTACAGGTTGTCAATTACATTAGTGACCGATTGATTGTCATGTATCTGGGACAAATTGTCGAATATGGGCCTTCCGATAAAATATTTGAAAAGCCAAGGCATCCCTACACAAAAGCATTATTCTCCTCGGTACCTGAATATAAAAAAATCAATGGTGTGGAAAAAATTATTTTGTCAGGAGATCCACCTAATCCAATTCATTTACCAAGTGGTTGCAAATTTAGAACACGATGTCCGCAGGCTCAAGAAGTTTGTCTAAAGGAACCTGTCTTGCAGGCTGTTAATCCCCATCAAGATTATTGGGTTGCCTGCCACTTAGCTCATCCTGAACAAGGTAAGGAGTGATATCGATGAAAAATATACCCCTGTTAAAAGTTCATCAACTTCATTTAGATTTTCTTAAAGATCAAAAACTGACGAGAGTATTAAATGGTTTAAGTTTTGAGCTACATGAGAAGCAGTCACTCGTTTTGCTGGGAGAATCTGGCTCTGGCAAAAGCGTTACACTCAGAGCTTTATTGAGACTGTATGAGGAAAGAAGTACTGCTATTTCTGGAGAGATTCTTTTTGAAGGAAAAAACGTCCTCGAATTCAATAAAAAAGAATTGAATGACTATCGCGGTAAAGCTGTATCAATGGTTTTTCAAGAATCAGGTGCAGCTTTTGATCCGGTTTACACCATCGGATATCAAATTGTCGAAATGATTAGAGCCCATGAATCTATTTCTTATCAAGATGCCCAAAAACGTGCTCTTGATTTATTGGATATGGTTAAAATTCCTCAAGCTAAGCAGCGCTTTAAGGCATATCCACATGAACTTTCCGGAGGTATGCGCCAAAGAGCTATGATTGCTTTAGCACTTGCTTGCCACCCCAAAATTCTGTTAGCCGACGAACCCACTACGGCACTAGATGCAACAGTGCAAATGCAAATTTTATTGTTGCTAAAAGAGTTACAAAAAGAATTAAATATGGCCCTCATTTTTGTAACGCATGATATTGGTGCGGCTACAGAGTTAGCAGACCAAATTGCTGTCATGTATGCGGGCAAAATTGTTGAGAAAGCACAACTGAACACAATCTTAGCAAGTCCGTTTCATCCCTATACTGAGGGACTTTTTAATTCCGTTGTTACCTTTGAATCGAAGGGTAAGTCATTGTTAGCAATCCCAGGATCTCCCCCTCATGTGGGAGAGAATATCAAGGGTTGCTCATTTGCTAAACGGTGTTCCTACTTAAATAAACAATGTGAACTCGTTGCTCCGGATTTATTGCTTATAGAGCAAACGCAAGTTGCTTGTTGGAATCCTTTGGTGCACGACTAATTTTTCTAAAATTAGCTTTAAAATAAAAATTATTTTTAACATTCCCCAAAAGTTAACTTATTGTTAGATATTCTTTCTTATTTTGCACTCATCAAGTGCTTATCTTTTTTGGGCTCAATTTTTCACTACTAGACTGTAATTGTTATATGTCTAATTAAATCGGTGGAAATTATGGCAACGAAGACAAATAAAACAACCTTAACAATTAGTAGTAAGAACTATTCTTCATGGTCACTAAGAGGTTGGTTAATGGTGAAGTTATCAGGCTTATCTTTTGAGGAAGTACAAGTTCAATCAGATAGCATAGAAAATCGTGCAGAACTTTTGTTACTATCTCCGTCCATTCTTGTCCCAAGGTTAGATCATCAAGGCTTAAAGATTTGGGATACCTTAGCAATCGGTGAGTATCTCAATGAAATATGTCCTCAGGCAAAGTTACTGCCAATTAATATGAAGCAAAGAGTTCATTGTCGATCGATTTCAGGTGAAATGCATTCTGGCTTTGCTTCTCTTCGTGCTTCATTACCGATGAACTTAAAAGTGAAATTGTCAAACTTTAAAGTATGGTCAAAAGCCCAGCAAGATATTCAACGTATTTTTAGCATTTGGGAGGAATGTCTAACCTTGTATAAGGGCCCCTTCTTATTTGGTAAAAATCCAACCATCGCAGATGCAATGTTTGCACCTGTTGTGACAAGATTCCAAACCTACAATATTCCATTGTCAGGGAAGTGTCTGCAGTACAGTAATACGATTTTAGGGATGCCGCAGATGCAGGAATGGGTGATGGGCGCCCTTCAAGAACCCGATGACATTGAAGAACTAGACGTGGAGTTTTAATCATGAATAACATTACTGCTTTTGAAAAAACAACAGATTTTTCTCATAATAAACCAGGCGATACAAAGTACCTGCCAGACGGTTTACGCGACTTTTTTTTATATCGAGATTTAGGGGTGGCTAAGGCGACACAGGGCAAAGTGATCGCTCATCTTGTCAAAGCTAATTTGCCCCCTAAGGATGGTACGGGTTGGCACTACCATGTGGCGGATTTTCAAATCGTAATTATGATGAAAGGCTGGGCCAAGTTCATGTATGAAGATAAAGTCACCTTGGTGTCTGCTGGCGATTGTGTTCACCAAGCCCCTGGCATTGTGCATTATTTATTTGATTACTCGCCTGATATGGAGTATTTAGAAATTGTAGGACCAGCAGATTTCAGCTCAATTCCAACTGAAGGCCCATGCGATGTTCCTCCAGTTACGCCGTGGTAAAAATTAGGACAACTATATGATGTATCAAACCTATCAAAATTTTGCTAATTTCGTAGACCCATTGAGATGGGCCGCCAAAGAACAAAACAACGCATTAGATCATTATTTTGATAGGTTTATTCCTAAGTCTTTACAAAATATTAAAGCCATTAATGAACAAATATCACTAATGGGGTTTACTCATAACCGTCCTGAATTTAATATTCAATTTATTTTCGATTCCGACGAAAATGAAAAAAAAATTGAAGAACATCTTGCTGTCAAGACTGCTTTTTGTAATTTATTACATTTTAAAAAAGAAGGAGTAGTCGGTGAGCCAAAAGTTTTACTTGTCACGCCGATGTCAGGGCACTTTGCAACGCTTCTAAAAGGGACTTTGAAAACTCTTTTAAAAGATCATGAGGTATACATTACTGATTGGATAAATATTAGAGAAGTACCACTGGTAGATGGGGACTTTAATTTTGATAGTTATGTTGATCACATCATTCAATTTTTAGGATTTATCGGGGAGGATACCCATTTAATGGCAGTTTGTCAGCCTACCGTAGCTGCACTCGTTGCAACTGCAATATTGTCGGAAGATCGAAGTGCGTTAACACCTGCTTCTTTGATTCTCATGGCAGGTCCGATTGATGTTCGAATGAACCCAACGAAGGTAAATCAATTAGCTATCCAAAAACCTATCACCTGGTTTAAAAATAAGTTGATTGAGAGTGTTCCTTATCAATGTTTAGGTAAAGGTCGTCGAGTCTATCCAGGTGTGACACAACTGACAGCATTTATGAATATGAATCTCAACCGTCATCAAGAAACCTTTAAAAAACTCTACAAACTTCGCGTTCAAGGTAAAAATGAAGAAGCCCAAGTAATTGCTGATTTTTATGAAGAGTATTTCGCCGTAATGGACTTATCGGAGAATTTTTATCTAGAAACCGTAGAAAAAATATTTCAAAAAACTGAATTACCTAAAGGTATCTTGGAATGCCAAGGCCGTATTGTTAATCTAAGAGCAATTAAGAAACCTTTTTTATTAACGATTGAGGGCGAGAGAGATGATATTTGTGGAATTGGTCAAACCCTAGCCGCACAAGATCTCTGTGCCTTACTACCCGCTTACCGTAAGTCACATCATCTCCAAGCAGGGGTAGGTCATTATGGTGTTTTTAATGGCAAACGTTGGGAAAAGTATATCTATCCGATTGTTCGAAACCACATCCAGTCAAGTCTCTAAAGGAAAGAACCGCAATCATTTTGTATCGGTTGCTGATTCATTAAACATTCAAAATCAGGAAACTTATTTGTTAAGTCCTTAGTAAAGGGATTGCCCTCTTGTAATATTTTTTTGAACCTTTATCATGAGATTTCAATTAAATCGTTTAAGCACCATGATAAAAAATATCTTCCAGAAATTAATCCCCATTTTAATGCTGACATACGCTGCGACTGGATTGAGCCAAAATACATATCCTAATAAACCCATTCGCTTATTAGTGCCCTATACGCCAGGTGGATCGACAGATATTTTTGCAAGAATGTTGGGTAATAAACTAACCGAAATTTACAAGCAACCCGTCATTATTGAAAACAAGCCAGGTGCTAGTGGTCAAATTGCGATGGACGTAATGCTCAAAGCTCCTGCCGATGGCTACACGATTTATTTGGGGAATATCGGTAATTTAGCGGTGAACGTGCCTTTGTTTAAAAACTTATCTTATGACCCACGTAAAGATATTGCCCCAATTTCTAAAATAGCTCAAGTTACTAACGTGCTTGTTGTGAACTCGAAAATTCCTGTTAAAACAGTTGCGGAATTAATTCAATATGCCAAAGCACGTCCCGGTAAGTTATCGTACAGTTCCGGCGGAAACGGGAGTGCTGCGCATATTGCGATGGAGTACTTTAAATTACAAACCGGGATTGATGTAATTCATATCCCTTATAAAGGAACCTCACCCGCTGTAACGGATGTCATTGGTGGGCAGGTGGATATGATCATGACAGGATCCCCTCCATTAATGCCCTTTATAGAGGCTGAAAAAGTAAATCCAATTGCGGTCTCTAGTAGCAAACGAATTGACTCTTTACCTAAATTACCAACAATTGCTGAGTCTGGCATTCCAGAATTGAAGGGCTTTGAAGCAACCCAGTGGTATGGTGTCGTGGCAAAAGCTGGAACTCCCAAAGAGATTATTGCTATTTTAAATAAGGGTGTTCAAGATACTTTTGGACCTGCTGCAGCGCGAGAGGAAGTAAAAAAATCGGGAGCAAATGTCGAGTTAGATTCGCCAGAAGAGTTTGCTAATTTTATTCGATCAGAGATTGATCGATGGAGTAAGGTGGTTAAGGCTGCAGGAATTACCCCCAGCTAAAAGCTAGCTGCAAAACCCAGTGACCAGCCTTGGACATTTTCACCAAATACGTAACGTAACATCATTCTGGCGCGAGTAAAAAATATCGCTTTTTGTTCGATATCCAGTTCAAGTCCAGCCCCCAAAGAAGTCAGAAAGTTAAAACCAAGAGCGCCGCGCATATCACCAAGAAATTCGTTATGTGAAAATTCTGTAACGGATCTGAAGGGCATCCCCCACACCTGATAGCCCAAAGGAACTCTGCGTCTAGCCCATAGACTAATTGATTGGGCGTCTAAATTACCCATGACCACGGCATTACTATTAAAACTCGTTAAGTTAATATTGGTGTAACGCAGTTCGATATCAATCTCTTCTTCAGGACGATAGTCTTCATAATCCAACATGATAGAGCCGCCTAAGCCATAAGAATTGAGCCTACCACCATCTAGAAAATCAAAATCTTTCCCTAATTTATATTGAATCAGTCTAGATAAAATGGATAAGTCGCTTTCTACGTGTCCTAGAGAAAGGTTGGCCATTGGTCTAAACTTCAGCTTATCC
>Ga0164297_10003039_pt1 | contig 15950 bp, 13 predicted proteins | sample GEODES058metaG_FD_113539 | JGI IMG/M metagenome (GOLD analysis project Ga0164297, IMG submission 113539) | Dystrophic lake water microbial communities from Trout Bog Lake, Wisconsin, USA - GEODES058 metaG | ecosystem: Environmental > Aquatic > Freshwater > Lake | place: USA: Trout Bog Lake...
CGATGCCAAGAGCACCGGTGGCGTAATGCGACTCGACTTCACCAAGAAGATCTCCATCACTCCAGAAGTTGGACCTGGTACCTACCAGAACGTCGGAAAGATCACGATCATCCGAAACTAATCTAAAGAACACCAACAACCTGAATTTGCAGGTGAGGGCTACAGTTCATAGGAAATCCTATGAACTGTAGCTCTTTCTTCGTTTTGTATCGACTTTAGTATCGTGCTCTGTATCGCTCAGGCGATACGTTCGTGGTGGCAGGTGCCTGCAGGCATTCCCGCAGCCTGTCTTCGATATGCCCATTTCAACCCCTTAAGTCATTCATGGCTGGATTCGAACGGTCGGACAAGTAAGGGTTGAGTAGACCTTGGCAATTGGAAAGGTATCTCCAACAGAAGGGATGCGACTTGTAAATCCCCACGCAACAACGCCATCAAGTGATTCAGCCTCTAAGAGGTGAAAGACAAGGAGTCCAAGCGGTTGAGCCGTTCTTACCAAAAAGGAACCTTTTGGGGCTTCAACAGGACCGGTTACCAACCGACCTTCCAGTCCAACCAGCTTATGACCTTGGAATGCTCCTCGCGCTACGTTGACTGACAAAACAGAAGTTCGCTCGGCCTCCCCTTTCCAATCTACCAACAGTTTTTCCACCTTAACTCCATGCTTGACCAGCAACTCGACAACTTTGGTTTCGTCTTCCGGGATCAAATACGCGGCAGGGAGTTTGCTCGTGCGCGTGGTCTTGAATCGATCAAAGATCGGCATAGTCACTTTGTCGATTGCTTTGGGGCGTCCAAACGGAATGGGTGATCCAGCCGGGAGTGGATGTTCCAGAAGAACAGTCTCGGTACCTCGGGATTGAAAGTCGAATCGAACACCCAGTTCAGGAGCGGTTTCAGGGTGTAAGCCCCAATTGACGATTCGAGCATCTGCTTGCCTGGTCAGGTCCAAAACTTGCTTCGAATGCTGGGCAACATACTCTAAGATGGCACTAACAAAGCGGTCGGTTCCGACGACTCGATCTTTGAAAGGTATGAATGTCGTGGCTTCCGACAGAATTGCGATACGACCGCGAAGCCCTACGTAGTGGGTGCAATAACGAGCTTCCTGACCATAGGAGTACCAGGCCCTGGGAAGCTCTTTTCCACGCTTCTCGACGTTCCCATAGTCAAACGTGAGCATCCCAAACTTGTCTTTGAGCTGCTTTCGGATCGTGGGCAACAAGACATCCCGCGAGAAGTGCATCACATCTGGATCGGTATTGGGATTCATTGGTGGGGCATAAGTTAACTCCCAACCGTGGCGGGTTCCATCGGTTGTATGCAGATCCATCATCACATCGGGATCCCATGAATTGTAAACATAGCGAAGCAAACCGGTGGTTTCTGGACTCTCGGCTTTGATCGCATCTCGATTTAAGTCCAAACCTTGGCCATTGGGTCTCACTCCGACCAAATCTGGGCCATCCTGCTCTGGGCGATTGATGGCAACGGGACCGAACTTTTCGTTTCCATCGATATTGTAAATGGGAGCTACGATGAGGACGATCTTGCTCAGTAGTCCCTTCGGTCCTTCTTTGCACAATCGACCCAAAATGGCGAGAGCGGCCTCTTTCCCTTCCACTTCACCAGCGTGGATGTTGGCCTGAATATAAACAATCGGCTTACCCAGTCGACGCGCTTCTGGAGCTGAGGTCACAGGCGGATAGCTTGCAATGGCAAGTGGCATGGGTTTGCCTTCTGTGCTAACTCCGGTGTACTGGATGGTAACAGGAGCACCAAGGTTTTGAATCTGTTGAAGGAATTGGATTACATCAACGTAGCGAGATGTTTCGGTGTAATTCGTACCTTCGGCCCGAGTCTTTGGCCAAGTTTGGCCCACTGAGGTGGCGATGGAGAAAGCCACTACTCCGAAGACAATGAGAGACCTACGGTTCCAATGATTCATAGGCTATTGTGGGAGCAAGAACTGCCAGGGAACAAGGTCAGTTCGAAGAATGTTGCCTGGTAAACCGGTCCAGTTTTGTATCATGGGAACTTATCCGGAATAAAACCAAGCTCTTGGTGGTCAACAGTCCATACCTACATCAGTGGTGGTTATGAGACATTGATACATCCAATGAGTCCTCCTCGAACTCCGGCTCCACATTCTAGGGAAGCAATGCTAAGAATCGGACGTAATCAAAACCTGAGTGCGGTGGCTTCCGATTCTGAATCGCGGCACGCGTCCGTTCCCGATGGATTTTCGCGATCTTTAGATGCTTCTCCACAGGAGCGATTCGAGCGAGAAGTGATGCCTCACTTGGATTCAGCTTACAATCTAGCGGTCTGGTTGTTACGTAATGATCAGGATGCTGAAGACGCTACTCAGTCGGCGCTTTACAAGGCATTTCGATCCTATGGAAAGATGCGCAGTCTGGAACCAAAGCCGTGGTTTTTGGCTATCGTTCGCAATGAGTGCATGGATGTGCTCCAATTGAGAAGCAAGCGCAATCGGCGTGAGTCGGCAGTCGATGAGCACTACGAATTGGTGGATTCACAGTCGCCAGACCCTGAATCAGCCTTGATCACATCATGGAATGCTGAAATGGTTCGATCTGTGATTAATCAACTTCCATCCGAATTTCGGGAAGTGATTTTGCTGAGAGAGGTTGAAGAGCTTTCCTATCTGCAAATTGCCGCAGTGATCCAAAAACCGATTGGCACCGTGATGTCTCGTTTGGCAAGAGCACGAGATCGAGTTCAAATGATGCTTCAGAACGAGGTGAAACGATGACAAACTGTAGTGAAATCCTGGGGATGCTCGACGGGTATTTGGACGGTGAACTGACCGTTGGTGAACGTACCGCAGTCGCAATGCACCTCGCCTCTTGCAGTCGATGTCAGCTGGCTATGGAAAACCGCAAAGCACTCGCTTTGGCAGTAAAGTCATCGGTGACGAGGCTGAATGCACCGAGTTCGATTACATTGGTTGCGCCACTTCGGCCTGGTATCGCTTTGCGATGGGTGGGAATGATTAGTGCGTCGCTACCCATTTTCGCAGGGATCACTTTTTTGACCAGTCAGTGGCTTGGAAGTAGAGAAGCGGCCAAGTTCCAGAATGCCCTAATTGCATCCTACAATGTCGAAAACGGAAATGTCTCAAGCTGTGACATGAAGAAGTCCAATCCTATTGAAGTCAAGAAGTGGTTGCAGGGGCAGGGAATTACCTTTATTCCACATGGGCTGGTTACCGCAGATCCGAGCCTAAAACTCAAAGATGTGACAACCGAATCGATAGAAGGGCATCGTGGTGTTCACCTCAAGTACAAGTTTGATGGACGGCTTGCAGAAGTTTTTGCAACTGCTGATCCAGTCGCAATTACGGGAAAGCCATCTGGGGATATCCATGTTAAGACATGGATTAGTTGTGGCATCACCTACTTTGCGATGGGATTGCAGGATAAGGGAGAGCTTGATCGATTTGTGTCAAGTATTCAGTGAAACAGTTCCGCGTAGAATGAAGGAATGGCATGGCAATACCCGTGTTCAATTCCAATCCTACAAGCACCTATAGGATCGGCAGCAGGGATTGACCTTTGTTCCGGCGTTAGTGAGGCGGGAGCGTTAGGTGGCTTAGCCCTGACTTGGCGTGGGCCAGGAAGCGTTCAAAAGATCGTTCAAGGAGTACGATCCAGAACGGATCTTCCCTTTTACGGAAACTACGCCCTTCACTTTGACCCCAAAACTCTGAACGAAGCGATCGAATCAGGGATTCCAATCCTTACCTTCTCCTGGGGTGATCCAAGTCCGTATATAGCCAAAGTCAAATCCGCAGGAATTGCTACCGGTGTTCAGGTCACTTCCATTGATTCGGCCAAGCGAATGTTGGATTTAGGAGTCGATTTTTTGATCGTTCAAGGGATTGAGGCTGGAGGCCATGTACAAGCCTCAAGGCCGCTGTTGGACACGTTGATCGACGTCGTGGAGTGCGCACATCAAACTCCAGTCTTCGCGGCAGGAGGCTTGGCAAATGGTGGCGATCTCCGGCAAGTAATGCGAGTGGGAGCTTCGGGTGGAGTATTTGGAACAAGATTCCTTGCCTCGGTTGAAAGTGAAGCTCATCCTGAGTACAAGGAACGACTTGTCCATTCGAATTCCTCCGAGACAGTCCTTACCACATGTTTTGATATCGGTTGGCCGAACGCCCAACACCGAGTGCTGCAAAACAGCACCTTCAAGCAATGGGAATCTCACGGCTGTCCCTCAACCGGTAATCGGCCAGGCGAAGGAGACGTTTTGGCCTACACTGCCTCGGGCGAGTCGATCATTCGGTATGAAGACACGATGCCACGTTTGGACTACAAAGGAGAATGGGAACCGATGTGTCTTTACGCGGGCGCCAGTGTGGACAGAGTGAGCCACATCATGCCAGCAAGTGCCATCGTCCAACAAATTTGGAAAGAAGCTCAAGACTCTGATTTACTTTGAGACTTCTTTTTCTTTGCTGCTTTTTCTGCCGCCATCTTCTCCCATTGCGCGATGAAGGTCTCGGTATATCCAAAAATATCTTTAAGCGCATCTTCAGGGATTTCTTCTTGGGTCCTGAATTCCATACAGCTCTTTCCAGTCATTAATTTCTTGAGGCTTGGGCCCCATTTGGCTTGGAGTTCAGCTGCACCGTAGTACGGCATCATATGGAGCGTGGTGTGGTCAGCTCGCCTTGGTCCCAAAGCATAGAGAAAGAAACCGCCCGGTGTAGAAAAGGTTAACAATCCGCCAAACCATTTTCCTGTATCGATTTCTTCCTTGGCTTGCGGATACGCAGCAAGGATCCAGTCACGCACCTGACGAATGCAGTGATTTTGGTTGTCGCTTGCTTTGGCGAGGTATTCGTTGAGATCAGCTTCGGGCAACATCAAGCCCATTATCGGGCAAATTCTAGTGGTTGGGGCGTTCTTTAGGCATTTGGATTGAGGTTTTTACAGACTGCGATTCCAGTTTCCAGGTTTTAAGTCATTCTTGGAAAGTTGTCATGTAAAGCACATTCCCCGATCTCACTTTTAATAGCAGAAGTTACGCTTTGCTCCTCACAACTCCTGCTATTCTCCCTTTGTTTCAAAAATACCGCAGAAGTTTACGTCTATCGTGTTTTTGAGCTGACAAGCTTATCCAATTCCCGAATCGTACGAACAGGAAGCTTGCGTTCTGGCACTTGAAGCGTCGAGCGATCCGCTTTGCCGCGAATGACAGTCTGACCTCTCTTATGCGACTTCTGAAACACCGCGTCAACATCGGATTCGTTCCCCTCGGCAAGATAGAACGTATCTCCCAAGACTCCCCAATTTCCATCGCCTGAGCCGGTGGTCACGTTCTCCATATTGTCAGGCTTTGTTCCCAGCCACAATCGGTAAAGGGCAACCTTGGGCTTTTCCTTTTCTTGCCCCAAGAAGTTTTCTAGGAAGGCATTCAGTCCGCCACCGAATGTACTGACTGAAATATGGCCATCATCAGGGTTGGAGATCGTCGCCTCGTGAACCCATTTTCGAAGCTGATCATCATAGAAATAGAGCTTGGTCAAAACGTTCTTGCCGCTGGTGTCGTGCTCTTTGGTCGCAAAATAGCGATAGGGTTTGCCAAGTTTCCAGTTGTAATCCAGGTGAGTATGCGCTCCCGTTCCTTCGCCACCAAATCGGGATGCGACCGTTCGAGAGTCCTTTTCAACCGTGTCGGGATGAAGGGTAGGAGAGGTATCCCAGATTGAGAAGATCATGTTGTGCTGATCCTTGTCTTGGTTTTGAATCCCGGTGTACCCACCGGCTGGATTTCCAGGCCACCAGTTGACTCCGCAGTAGTAGATGAACTTGTTAGATGAAAGAACCCCAATTTCCCCGTACAGGCAAGTGAACTGTCTGTCCTTACTCGTGGGTTTCCAATGAAGGTGTTGAGCCATGGCTGAATTGGTCATGCCGAGTAAGCAAGAGCCGATGAGGAGAGCATTGCGGAATTTCATGATTGGGAATATTCATCATAGCAACGAACAGCTAACACTCGTCAAAAAACTGAGGTCTTCAATCCGCAACAAAGTCACTTAGCATCAGTCCAAAAGTCAAACTCCTCAGCAGGTAGATTGACTATTGAAATTCAGGTCAATGGAGACCAGCCCTATGTCCTCAAAAGAAACAGTCCAAACCCCGACATCGCGTGTAATTCGTGCACCTCGTGGCACTGATCTGTCTTGCCATAATTGGCAGATTGAAGCAGTCTATCGAATGATTCAGAACAATTTGGATCCGGAAGTCGCGGAAGATCCTGACAATCTGGTTGTCTATGGCGGAATCGGAAAGGCAGCTCGAAACTGGCCCTGCTTCGATGCAATTCTAGAAGCATTAAAAGCTCTTCAACCGGACGAAACGTTATTGGTGCAGTCAGGCAAGCCGGTAGCGGTCTTCCAGACTCATACGAATGCTCCGCGAGTCCTTATCGCCAATTCCAACCTTGTACCGAAATGGGCTACTTGGGAGCATTTCCAAGAATTGGATCGAAAGGGGCTCATGATGTATGGCCAAATGACGGCCGGTTCTTGGATTTACATTGGGTCGCAAGGGATCGTACAAGGTACTCATGAAACGTTCATGGAGTTGGGACGCCAGCACTACAATGGCGATTGGTCCGATCGTTGGATACTCACGGCAGGTTTGGGTGGAATGGGGGGAGCTCAACCCCTCGCTGCCGTCATGGCTGGTGCCCATTGCATCGCTATTGAATGCCAGGAATCACGTATCGACTTTCGCCTAAAGACTCGCTACCTGGATTACAAGGCTAGTTCGATCAATGAGGCACTTCAGATTCTTGCTGAGGCTACAGACCCGATTTCGATTGGGTTGCTGGGAAATGCAGCGGAGCTCATGCCCGAGTTCCTTACGATTGCCAAGCATGGTGGCCCAGCACCGTCGGCGGTCACCGATCAGACCTCTGCTCATGATTTGTACAACGGCTACCTACCGATCGGATGGACTTGTGAGCAGTGGGTTGAGCATCGAACAGGGACCCTTGCTGGCAGGAAACATTTGGCCTATGAAGCAGGCATCTCATGCGCCACCCATGTACAGGCCATGCTGGGCTTCCATCAAATGGGAATCCCGACCATTGATTACGGAAACAACCTTAGGCAAGTCGCTTTTGATAACGGAATACAGAACGCATTCGACTATCCCGGTTTTGTTCCTGCTTGTATCCGGCCCCACTTCTGCGAGGGCAAGGGTCCATTCCGATGGGTTGCGCTCTCGGGCGATCCTGAGGATATTTATCGAACTGATGCTAAGATCAAAGAACTTTTTCCCGAGAGAAAGGAGATCCATCGATGGCTTGATCAGGCCCGAGAGCGGATCGCATTTCAGGGGCTCCCGGCTCGAATTTGTTGGTTAGGACTTGGTGAACGGCACTTGGCAGGCTTAGCCTTTAACGAGATGGTTCAAACAGGTGAATTGAAGGCACCTATTGTTATCGGGCGAGATCATTTGGATACGGGATCAGTTGCCAGTCCCAATCGTGAAACGGAGAATATGATGGATGGTTCGGATGCCGTTTCGGACTGGCCCATTTTGAACGCTCTGGTCTCAACGGCCAGCGGAGCAACATGGGTGAGCTTCCACCATGGTGGTGGAGTGGGTATGGGATATTCCCAACATGCAGGGCAAGTAGTGGTTGCTGATGGCACGGAGGAAGCTGCCGTCCGGATCAAGCGTGTGCTTTGGAATGATCCCGCGCTTGGAGTTGTTCGGCACGCCGACGCTGGCTACGAATCTGCGAAGCAAACGGCATTGGAGAAGGGAGTGCATATCCCGGAGATTCGGTCGTGATTGATTCGCTCATCATTGTTCCCGGGCAGCTTACGCTCGCAGATCTCCGCCACCTTAGCGGGCCGTTTCGTCCGATTCAGCTTGATCCATCCTGCTGGTCAGCTGTTGAAGCAAGCTCGGCGGCGGTCGAAGCCATAGTCAGAAAAGGTGAGGCCGCCTATGGCATCAACACTGGCTTTGGGAAATTGGCAAAGATCAGAATTCCAGACGAGCAACTGGCTCAACTGCAAACCAATTTGGTCAGATCTCACGCGGTAGGCGTGGGAACACTTCTGTCCGATGAAACGGTGAGGATGATTCTTGCGCTGAAGATCACGAGTCTTGCTCGCGGTTTCAGTGGAGTCAGACGAATTGTTCTTGAAACAGCGCTGGCGCTTTACAATGCAGAGATTTGGCCATGTATTCCCAGTCAGGGATCCGTAGGTGCGAGTGGAGACCTCGCTCCCCTGGCTCATCTCACCTTGCCCCTAATGGGGGAAGGTGATGTCCGATGGCGCGGTCGAGTCATGCCTGCCATGGAAGCTTTGACTTGGGCAGGAATCAAACCCATTACGTTGGCCCCCAAAGAGGGGTTAGCCCTTCTCAATGGCACTCAAGTTTCGACAGCTATTGCCCTCCAAGGATTGTTTCACACCGAGCGAGTCTTCGCTGCTGCTCTGGTTGCGGGAGCCATGAGCGTGGATGCCGCCAAGGGCTCCGATTCTCCCTTTGATCCCAGAATTCACGCGGTGAGGGGCCATCCAACTCAAATTGATGTTGCGGAGAAGTATCGAAAGCTTTTGGAAGGGAGCGAAATCCGAGCCTCCCACCTTCATGGTGACGATCGAGTGCAAGATCCTTATTCTCTGCGCTGTCAGCCGCAGGTTATGGGTGCCTGTCTAGAACTGATCCATAACGCCGGGAAGACGCTCGGAATCGAAGCAAACGCCGTATCCGATAACCCATTGATTTTTGTCGATGGGCCCAGCGTCCTCTCGGGAGGAAATTTCCATGCCGAACCGGTCGCATTCGCTTCAGATACTTTGGCGCTGGCGATCGCTGAGGTCGGATCGCTTTCGGAACGACGGATTGCACTCCTTATTGATGCTTCATTGTCCGGTCTGCCGCCGTTCTTGGTTGCGGAACCTGGTCTGAATTCTGGTTTCATGATTGCTCACGTAACCGCTGCTGCTCTGGCAAGTGAAAACAAGACTTTGGCCCACCCAGCAAGCGTGGATTCGATTCCGACATCAGCGAACCAAGAAGACCATGTGAGCATGGCTACCTTTGCGGCACGAAAACTGGCAGATATGGCGATGAATGTCCGTCATATCATCGGGATTGAGCTCTTAGCGGCATCGCAGGGAATTGACTTCTTACGACCACTCCGAAGCTCTGAGATGCTTGAGGAAGTCCATCATCTCATCCGCAGTCACGTGAGTTCCTTACTGACGGATCGGGTCATTGGACCAGATATTGAAGCGATCGAAAGTTTGGTAAATACCGACCAATTCACACCTTACGTTGCGTCACTGTTACCATCTTGGAAGGACGAGTAATGGAGAAGTGGTCGGGCCGTGTTGATAGTGAAGATGGAGAGTTGGGGCTCCGATGGCATCAAGTAGTTCAGCCTTGGACTGTTACCAACCCTCAAGGAATCTGCTTCGTTGGGTTTGCATCCGACGAGGGCGTACTTAGGAATCAAGGTCGCTCTGGAGCCGTAGAGGGTCCAGACGCCTTGCGACTGGCGATGTCCAATCTGCCAGCCAACTCCAAACTCAAACTCTCTGATGCTGGCAACGTTGAAGTCGTCGATGGCAAGTTGGAGACAGGGCAGGAGGCGTATGGGCGGTCAGTCGCGGAGCTGATTCGGCAGCGACAGTTACCGATCGGCCTTGGGGGTGGTCACGAGATTGCTTACGGAACCTTCCTTGGGATCGCTAATAGCGGTGTCTTGACACCCGGAACCAAGTTCGGAATTCTCAATTTTGATGCTCATTTCGATCTTAGGAGACCAGATCCATCCCATTCTGGAAATTCGTTTTCTCAAGCCTTTCGCTATTCAGCAGAACACGGATTCGACTTGAAGTATTGGGTCATGGGGATATCCGAGGCTTCTAATACCGATGCGCTCTATTGGGCAGCAAGCGATGTCGGGGCGGACTGGGTTGGAGATACAGAAATGAATCTCCTTCAACTGGATTCTTGCTCGGACCGGTTGAGATCTTGGTTGCTGCAAGTCGATGCTCTCTACATCACGATATGTTTGGATGTACTTCCAAGCTACGTGGCACCGGGTGTCAGTGCTCCAGCTGCCCGGGGAGTCTCTTTAGAAGTCCTGGAGCCTTTGCTTGAGCAAGCGGTTTTATCTGGCAAACTGGTCGCTGCCGATGTTGCTGAACTCAACCCAAGCCTGGACATTGATGATCGCACTGCCAAGACGGCGGCAAGATTGATATGGCGGATCGTCCAAGCTCATCAAGCTTCTCTTGTAGAGGGTAAGCGATAGTTATGAATTTCATCATTCGTAATGCCCATTTGGCGACGATGAATGGGTCTGACGGCTACGGCGAGATTCCTGACGGCGCTTTGGTCGTTCGAGATGGATTGATTTCTTGGATTGGAGAGGATCGTCACCTGCCGATTGACTATGCATCGTTGCCAGAGATTCAGGCTGATCGGAAGTGGTTACTACCGGGCCTGATCGATTGTCACTCACATCTTGTTTATGCGGGTGATCGATCAGCTGAGTATGAGGCGCGCTTGAGTGGGGCAACTTACACTGAGATCGCCCGTTCGGGAGGCGGAATCTTATCCACTGTTAAGAGTACAAGACTGGCAACCCAGGGTGAATTGGTGGCTGGTGCAAGAACTCGACTGGCAGAATTGACGGCAGAAGGGGTGACCACCCAAGAGATCAAGTCTGGTTACGGGTTGGACTTGGAAACTGAGCTCAAAATGTTGAGAGCCATCCGTGAAATTAGCCTTGAAACACCTGTTCGGATCGTTCCTACCTACTTGTGCGCTCATGCAATTCCCCCGGAGTTTAGCGGGCGAGCAGATGAGTATACGAATTGGATATGTGAAGTTGGTTTGCCGAAAGTCTGGGAAGAAAAGCTCTCCGAGCAGGCGGATGCCTTCTGTGAGGGAATCGCGTTTAGTCCAGAGCAATGCCGAAGAATTTTGATCAAAGCCAAGGAGATTGGATTTAGCGTCAAGCTTCATGCTGACCAGTTGTCCGATTCCGGTGGCGGTGGCCTTGTTGCTGAATTAGGTGGGTTATCCGCAGATCATTTGGAGTATCTCAGTGAAGAATCTATGCAGGCGATGGTCAGGTCTGGAACCGTGGCCGTGCTGCTGCCGGGGGCATTCATGGCTGTCGGAGAACTGCCCATACCACCGATCAAGCGCATGCGAGAATTGAGGATTCCGATGGCAGTAGCCACCGACTGTAATCCCGGAACCAGTCCATTTCCATCCTTGAGGTTTGGGATGAACCTTGCTTGCTGGGAGTTTCGCATGACTCCTCTTGAAGTCATTTCTGGAGTGACGAAGCATGCGGCACGGGCATTGGGATTGCAAGGGGTCTGTGGGCAACTAAAGGTTGGCATGAAGGCGGATCTTGCACTCTTTGCCGTCAATCACCCTCGTGAAATTGTGACCACGTTTTCGAAATCGGATTGCGTACGCTCGTGGGCCGGCGGAGATTCAGTTTTGAAAGTAATTAGTTCCCTCCATTACCCTTGAAATTCAAAGCTGATGAAGCTCTCTTTACAACAGTCATCCAGATTTGGTCGCGAAGATCTTTGCTCAAATCGCTATAGGACAAGACTCGCTCGTCATTGACCATTCCCGCTCTAATTGTGTCTCGGAGTTCGACGCCATCCACCAAGGTAATTCGCACTTGATAAACTGGTCGGTCGCAGTAACGGAACTTTTGATTCGACAATTGTTTCTCAAATTCACCCTGATCCCCAGCGAGAGTCGGTGGCGAAGTATCGGTTTTTATTTTAAAGTGATTCCATGTGAATTGCGTCCCCAGCTCTGCTTCTGGGATGCCCCAATTCGGCTCATTGGGACCTTTCCAAGTCTTGATCAGTCGCGATGACGAGTTTGTGATCTGTACAGTGGACTCGGCAGGAAAATCCCCGGGAACGATTTCATTTGCGAATTTACGCCAATCTGCAACCTCGGGCGGCCCAAACAACTCGATGGGCATCCACTTACTCAAAAGCGTCTTAAGTTGATTTCTGATCCCAAGTTCGCTGGTCGTTAGTTCACGACCGGCGAGTAGGGCCTGCCATTGACCACTTGGGATTGAGCCCATAACCCACAGGAGAGGAGCACCATAGCTTGATGCTGATAGGATCGGCTCTACACCAATCGATAATTGTCCATACGTCAGCCAATCAGTTGCCAGTGACGAGCAAAGTTGGCTTGTTTCATATAGGAAAGCGGCTCCTTGTGGTAGTGTAGGTGCCGTTGAGGTCGAAAGAGTCCTAGCGAATCTTCCCAGGTTCTTTCTATCCGCATGACTTTCCTCCGAGAATCGCGGATCTAGACTCCTCAGAATCGTTGCCTGTCCAACTTGACAGCATTCGTATTGGCTCCAGTTTTTGATTGCATCTAAAATTGAACGAAGCGAAGGAGTAGGTTGCGAAAGTGGGCGACGGAATGTTGACCAAAGGGTGTCTTGAACAGAAACGATTACAGGTTTATTGGGACAAGTACTGACAAGCGAGGTCAGTGCATCTTTTACGAAAAGGTTCAAAGGCTCATTCTTTTCAGGGTTTAAGAACCAAGGCGGTAGTGCCTGTTGCGTCCCTTGCGCCAAGAAAGTGAGTGCTTTCAGTGAGGCTTCTTCTAGGCGAACGTGATTTGATTTTGGGCTTGTATCGAACTGAGCCCAAGAATCTGTAGTGTCAACAAATTCATATTGGGGGCCGACTCCACAGCTAGCACCAAAAACTTTGTTTCCTTGGACATCAAAGCCATCTAACCAGAACGAAATACTGCTTTCTTCGGCATAAACCCGAAGCCGTAGTTTAGCTGTGTACTGGCACTTGCCCCATTGAGCGACCGTTTCACTGCCCCTAAAAGAGTGGGATAGAAATTTATTTTGTGGAGTCGGAGATCGTGATGCGAAAGTCGACATTTCCTGAACGAACGTTTCTATCAAGTCTTGGCAATTCGGTAATTCAATAGCATCACCAATAGCGCTCACTTGGAAGACTCTAGATGATCCTGTAGGAATTTGAGCAAATGTCCTTGGACCAATTCTCTTCACAATCTTCTCAAGTAAGTCTTCTGAAGGTAGTACATACTCGGGAAACAATTGGTCTACGGACTTTCGCTTGCCTTGTACGAACTCATTTACTTGCTCCTTTTGAATTGCAAGTGCAGCATAGTATGCTTCGTCAGCGGTCTTTCCCTGACGAGCAACCTTTCGGAACTTTGATATTCTGGTCAGGGCTTGTTCTATCCACCGATTTGCGATACTCTCCCTAGTCTGTTGAATTGAGTTCAGGTCCTTGTTAGTTCGGACAATCTCTAGCTTACCGCTCTGCTCGCGAACAGTTGCATGTACTGCATAAGCTAGGTCTCTGACCAAGTTGCGAGGAAGTTCTCCAGCCGGGTGGATAAATACGAGTTCTTGTTGAAGTGGTTTGCTTACCTTAATAGGCTGAGCAATTTGTGCGGACAGCTCTGAACATGCCTGACTCATGGTAATTACCTTGTCAGAAGTGATCGGCAGCATCGGTACAATGAACATTATTCGTCAATCCTAAAAGAAGTTTCTAAATGGTACGGATATAGGAAGAAGTAAATAAAGAAAAGGGTCCACATCAAACGCATTAGTAGTATGAAAAATGATCGCCTACTTGGTAAGTTAGAACATATTTTTCTGTTGATTCAATGCTATAAGTTGCGAATTGAGCAAGTTTTTTGCCCCACGTGAAAACGAAGTCTTATGGATGTGGGGTGATTACATACGATGAGCTATTAAGCCCGTAGTTTGAATCTGTCACAACGCTCACACTTGCCGATGATGCAGCTCCTTTGGTCCCTAGGTCGGCGTTTGCCCAACAAGACGCACTTAGGGAATTAGATGCGAAATTATATGTTGCTTGCCAGGCATTAACTCCAACACTAACAAACGTCAGGCTGCTGCCAGGAATGGTAGTTGTGGTGTGCGATGATTGACTGTCTATGACGGGGGGAATTGCACCAACAGAGTATGCGGTGCTCAGCCATAGGTCGCAGGATCCAGATGCGTAGGCAAAAGTACTTGCATGAGTGGCTGCAACTGCCCCCGAGTTCTTGGTTAAGCCAACGACTGCGTTACCAGTAGCTGTTGGCGCTCCATTTGAATAACCAAGCCAGCCTACATATAGGTACCAGGCCACTGATCCAGAAGTTGAACTGCTTGCATTTGGTGGGGCGTTTGAAACAACACCCAATCCAACATTCCACGTTGTCCCTGAAACTGTTAAAGATACCGGTGGCGTACTATAAGATACTCCTGTTGAGACGGTTTGGGCACTTAAGGTGGTACACGTTGTGCCCAGTAGGACGATTGTCGCTAGCGTGATGATTTTATTCATATCATAGAATAATACGCTAATGTCCACGTTAGCGCAAGTAAGATGTCTAAATCCATGTTCATTCTTGGGGGCAAACCTCGATTTGGGGCTAGAATTGATCATTTTGGGCGGAGTCGACTTGAATACTAAGGCTTCAAACTCTGTCGGATTCAGAATTTCAATCCAAGGTCTTAACAAAGGTTTAACAGCCTGATGGCAACCTTAACATTGTCTCCGGGATTCACTCTATGCTTTCAATAATCGCGTGTGCAGCACTTGTTCAGCCCACTTTCCGATCCGTTAATGGGCTTGGTTTACCTTCGTCCAAAAAGGATTTCTACTTTGTCGCCATGGGTGACAATCGTCCAGCAGGTGCGGGCCTTCCTCCAGACAAGACGTTTCGAGACCTGATCGAGGAAGTCGCCACAATCGGCCCCTCCTTTGTGATCAGCTCCGGCGATTTACTTTATGGAAATGAGGAGTCAGTGGCGCAGTACAAGCAAGAAATCGCTTGGATGAAGCCAGTTTTATCCAAGCTCCCATGCCCTTTCTTCAACGCGCCAGGGAATCATGAGATTAACAACAAGCCTGAGTTTCTGAAGGCTTATCAGGATGCCTACGGAGCTTGTTACGGTTCGTTTGATTTGGGTGACCTAAGGTTCGTAGCCGTTTGCACCGAATTCCCTTCCGATGCACCTTCAGTATTTGAGCCCCAACTCAGCTGGGTGAAAAAGACCTTGTCTTCCAAGCGACCAGCGGTGGTCTTCCAGCATCATCCAATCTTCCCTCGAAAGAGTAATGAAGAGAAGGCTGGATCATCGATTGCGAATGCGGCTGAAATGCATGAGGTCTACCAAGCTGGCAACGTGAAGTTGGTTGTGGAGGGGCATGACCACGTCTATGACGCTCAAGAGCATGATGGAATCGACTATCGCATTGCCGGTGGTGCGGGCGCTCCTCTGGACGGCGTTGCCGCCGACGGTGGCTTTTATCACTTCGTCTTGGTTCATGTAAAAGGAACAGACATTGAAGCGACGCTCATTCCGGCCGGGACTTTGGAAGTTACTCCGATTTCAGATGGGGTTGCGGCGGTTGCAAATTATGCTTACAACGAGTTGCCCGTATCCAACGTGAGAATTGCTTCGTCATTCAAACCAAGTTCGGCAACCGGTGATATCACCTCCAAGAAAGGAAAGAAGAAGACCGTAAAGGTGAAAATTGTTGCGGTTCGTAAAACGGCTAAGGGTTATGAGACCCAAGTAGAACTTACCTTGGCGAAAGCACGAGCCACGTTCGTTCGACTTGCAAAGTAATTCAGTTGTTTTGAAGGCGATCCAAAATCTGGATTGCCTTCAAAACGGTGTTCCAGTTTCGGCCGGTGCCTGCAGTGCCGAAAATCTTCTCGATCACTGAGGTTGTAAGCTTGGTTGAGCCGAGCCCGTTCGGAAAGAAACCGTAAAGGTTATTTGAGAACATGGCAAATTGTTCTCCGTCTTTGGCTCTTGCCTGGAGAGTTTCTGCGTTTGACGAGTCAGTCAGATCGCCA
>Ga0164297_10003040_pt1 | contig 15949 bp, 14 predicted proteins | sample GEODES058metaG_FD_113539 | JGI IMG/M metagenome (GOLD analysis project Ga0164297, IMG submission 113539) | Dystrophic lake water microbial communities from Trout Bog Lake, Wisconsin, USA - GEODES058 metaG | ecosystem: Environmental > Aquatic > Freshwater > Lake | place: USA: Trout Bog Lake...
CCTTATTAAAGACTTACGTTGCGGTGTAAGCGAAAAAACAATAAACAAAGTAGTGGAGAAGAAATATGCTCAGTATGCTATTCCCATTTTTGGTTGTCAGCTTGCTCATGACAGTGCTAATCATGAAACTAAAGTCTCCGGCAAGAAACTTATCGAAGTCAAACTTGACGGTGTCCGTGTTATTACAATCGTTCGTGCTGACGGTCGTGTTGACATGTTTAGTCGTAATGGTAAGGAACTTACTAATTTTCCTCACATAGCAGAACAGATTAGTTCAGTAATTAAACAAAAAGGTTCTAGCAAAAGCATGGATGTTGTCTTGGATGGCGAAATCATGTCCGGCAGTTTTCAGGACTTGATGAAACAAGTACATCGCAAGGACAATGTAGAAGCGAGTGATGCTATCCTTAATTTGTTCGATGTTCTTCCTCTTGAAGACTTTGAAAAAGGTGTGTATAATAAAGATCAGACTACACGTAGCCAAATGGTAAAATTTTGGGTCGAGACTAATCAAGCCTTGTTACCTAATGTAACTTATGTTGCTAACGAACTCGTTGATTTGGATACCGAAGAAGGACAGCGGCGTTACAAAGAAATTAACCAAAAGGCAATCGACGGTGGCTACGAAGGCATCATGCTCAAAGATCCTGAGGCTCCATATGAATGTAAGCGTAGTGTCGCATGGTTAAAATTGAAACCATTTATTGAAGTTAGTCTTACTGTAGTTGCCACAGAAGAAGGTACAGGTAAGAATGTTGGCAAGATGGGGGCGTTGGTATGTGAAGGAGTAGATGATGGAAAATCTATCCGAGTAAATGTCGGTAGTGGTTTCACAGATCAAATGCGTGATGACTTTTGGGCCTGTCGTGTAGACGGACATGTTATTGAAGTTAGAGCAGATGCTATAACACAAAATCAAGACGGAACTTATAGTTTACGTTTTCCTCGATTCAAATCATTCCGTGGATTTGAATCAGGTGAAAAAATTTAATAGGAAAAAATATGACAAGTGTATTTCAAGATCAAGAAAAATTTATGACAGCCTGTGATCAAACAGTTGGCGAATTCAACATTAACCAATTGAATATGTATCTGGGACTAATCAAAGAAGAAGGCGATGAGCTTTCAGAAGCGGTCAAGCGTATGGATAAGATTGGTACACTAGATGCACTGATCGATATCATGGTGGTTACAATTGGTACGCTACATAGTCTTGGTGTAGATGCAGAGGGTGCGTGGAACGAAGTCATGCGTACTAACTTTGCTAAAATTGATCCCGAAACAGGAAAAGTAAATAAGCGTGAAGATGGAAAAGTATTAAAGCCAGAAAGTTGGGAACCTCCCGCACTGGCTCAGTTTATTAAGGAATAAAATGCGTAATTATTGGTCGTGTACAAAATTTGCAGACTGGATTCGTGGCACTAAAAAACTAAGTGCCGCTACCAGTGAAGAATGGGACGAGTGGCGTACCACTGCTAAGATGCGACATAACTTTCGTTATTGGGTTGCGGAAGAATTGCTCGATAACATTCAAGGCTTTTTTCTTTACATACCGGACAGACTAAATGACATCCGTTACTACATCAACAATCGTTGGGTTTCTAAGAGTCATGCTCTTACTGCCCACCCTCGTGATATCCGCCCTGGCCGTTGGAGTGACGTTGGTAATCGGTTTCTCCCTTGTCTTTTTAACGAACTTGTGGACTTCGTGGAAATCGAACAGGCATGGCATTATTGTATGTGGAATGAAGAGGAACGAGTAAAGTACAATGTTCCTTGGTGGCGTAGTGGCTGGTTGCGTTGGAGAACTTGGCGCTGTCCAGAAGCCGGGTTGGCCTATTTGAATTGGGCTAGTACTCTTACTAATAAAGACTTTATCAAAGAAGGTGAGAAGGAAGAACCAACATATCAAGCCACAGCCGCCAAAGAGATCATTGAGTTATATACTTGGTGGACTACTACATACCGCAATCGTCCTGATCCATACGAAGCAAGTGGCTGGACTGCGGCATGTGAAGCACAACGTTTAGCTAATGGTGGTAAGTTAAGTTTCAATGAGCCAAAGGATCCTGTACTTAAAAAGGCTAGCGACAAGGCTCACAAGCTACTTCAAAAGATTGAAAAGGCTTATGAAGCAGAAGACGAAGCTATGATGATTCGTCTCATTAAAATTAGACAAAGTCTTTGGACATGAGTAACGAAACTTCTAGAATACATCAAATCATACCTATAATAGATGAGATTAGTCCTTCTTTTTGTCTAGCTAAATGGCATCATGTCACCCTGTATATGCATACAGGAATGACTCATAGTTGTTATCATCCGGCACCACATGAAATACCATTAGAAGAAATAGCTGTCAATCCTTCGGCTCTACACAATACACTACATAAGAAAAAAGAACGAGCACTAATGTTAGTTGGTGAGAAACCAGAAGGATGTCAGTATTGCTGGAATGTAGAAAACCTAGGTAAAGATTATATTAGCGATAGGATGATAAGAAATGAATCATTATATCATCATGGCAGAGTAGAACAGATTCTATCGAATGGATGGAATCAAAATATTAATCCCGAATACATAGAAATTAGTTTCAGCAATGAATGTAATTTCAAATGCGGATATTGCCATCCTAAACATTCGAGCAGTTATTATAACGAGATAAAACAACACGGTCCTTACATCAATATTAAGAATCACGGCGGCGGTGTGGATAAACTTCAAATCTATCGAGAAGAAGACAATCCATATATTGCGGCTTGGTGGGCTTGGTGGCCGGAGATGAGCAAGACTCTTAATATACTCAGGATCACAGGCGGCGAACCTTTAATGCATAAAAGTACGTGGCGACTGTTTGAACTCCTAAGAGAAGATCCAAAACCTAATTTAGAATTAAACATTAACAGCAATTTAGGAGTGACTACACGATTCATCGATAAGTTGTCCGATAATGTAAACGATCTATTGCAACAGAACAAAATCAAAAAATTTAAGATTTTTTCTAGTATGGATACTTGGGGAACTAGAGCTGAATACATAAGAACAGGGCTAGACTTGGAATTGTGGGAAAGTAATTTAGATAACTTTATTACTAAAACTAATTGCCCTATTTCGATAATGTGTACCTTTAATATTCTAAGCGTTACATCTTTTACAGATTTTTTGAAAAAGATTTTAGAGTGGCGTAGCAAATATCAGGATAAGTTGAATCCTGGAAAATATGGACGTAGGATAAGATTTGATACTCCTTATCTAAAAGAACCATTGCAATATGATATGTTACTATTGCCAAAAGAAACATACTTACCCTACTTTGATAAGATATTAGAGTTTATTCATCTAAACAAAGACGAAACTGATCCTACTAAATTCACAGATATGGAATATGAAAAATTCCGCAGAGTGCGTGATTATTTTGCTAATACAAATTATACAGAAGAAAAAATTAACGAAGGTAGAAAAGATTTCTACAATTGGTTTGAACAGTATGATCAAAGACGGGGAACAGATTTCTTAAAAGTTTTTCCCGAGATGAAAGATTTCCATGATATCTGTAGGCTGGAAAAATGATTCCTAAGTTAAATACAATGCTTCAAACAACCATTATTCCTGATGAAATTTTCGTATGACATTAACAAGCCAACTCGATTACCTTCTAAAAAAAAATATCACTGATTTAAGAACTCAGTTTGCAAATGGCAAACCTTTTCCTATTGTCAACATTGATAATTTTTTGCCTCAAACTACCGCCGTAAATTTATATAAAGAAACCCAGTCTATCGACAATTCTTTGTGGAAAAATTTTACAAGAAAAGGTAGTCATATGCTAGAATTTAATAAAATAGAAATGGCTCCTGAAGCCTTCAATTTTGTTAATTATATGCACAGCGCTAATATACTCATGTGGCTAGAATCTCTTACAGGAATAGAAGGATTAATACCCGATCCTTATCTCACTGGGGCAGGCTATAGCAAGTCGTTTGCAGGAGATACCTTAAAAATACATACAGACTTCAACTGGAACGACAAACTCAAATTGCACAGAGCACTTTCATTAATCATATATCTTACTCCCGATTGGCGGCCTGAGTGGAAAGGTGGATTGGAATTTTATGACAAAGAAAGGCAAAATATATCGTTCAAAGCTACGTGCCTGTTTAACCAATGCTTGATATGGAAATATAATAAGTATGGTTATCACGGATTCGAAGAACCATTATCGTGCCCTAATAATATTAACAGAACTACTTTTAGACTGTTTTACTATACAAGCAACAGCACTTATATAAAAGACGACGAGCCGCATAGAAGTTTGTATTGGTTTGATGATGCGACTAAAACTCCATACGATATTAAAGACGAAAAATGATATATTCTAAAACTAATTCACATCATGGATTATTGAAACATAATCTATTCAGACCTCTTAAAGAGGCTAGGTTAGAACCTAACAGTATCTATTGGTATGATCAGCATGACAAAGCGGTTAATACTTTAGATTTTGCCGATTTTGTAGAGGATATTCATTGGGATCACTTACGCACGGATGACAGCACAAAGATATTATTATTTTTTCCCGATGAGTATTTTTGTTTAGAGAATATACAAGAATGGGCATCTGTTCTTATTGATAAACAAATACCCCACGATCGACTCAATTTAATTGTCACTGATAAAAATTGGGTATCTTGGGCCAAGGGTGCGTTCAAAAGTTTTGGATTCGAATTAAAGTATATACAGGATTATAATCAACTACTTTCTAGAGTAAATCCACAACCAGAATTATTAGATTTTAGATATAGATTTAGTGCGTTAAGCAGAAACTATTTAGATTTTAGATTACGTTTATTCTTAGAACTCAGAAGTCGAGACCTTCTTAAAAATTTTAATTACACCTTTAACAATATTAACCCATATCATAATATCACGTTTGATCTGCCTTTTATCAAAGATACCGCAATAAAATTTGGTTATGATATGAACAATGGTATTGAACAATGGATCGATGGTATTCCATATACTCCAGACGCAAAAAAAGTTTCAATGAAGTTGTCTGAGGATATTTATGAGATCATTAGATCATCTGCAATAAATGTTGTAATAGAATCTCACTTTGATCCATTCTGGACATGGGCAGGAGCAAGCTGGATGCACCCGGCTGAATTTAGTCCCGCCTTTCCTACTGAGAAAATTTATAAAGCCATTGCATGCTTCAGACCCTTTATTATTTTCAGTACACCTTATTTTTTGTGGGAATTTAGACAACTAGGCTTTCAGACATTTAGTCATGCATTTGATGAAAGCTATGACGAAATAATAGATGATGTAAAACGGTTACAAGCAATAGTTGACGAGATATCCAGACTGTCATCATTATCGGATCAAGAATTTGCTAAAGTTATAGATAGCTGCCAACCGCAGGCTAATTACAATCAAAGAATGATGGAAAAAATTAGAAAAGAAATTAGGATAGAAGAAGAATTTAACTGGCTTACAGATTACATTAACTCCGATGACTCTAATGGAGTTGTAAAATGACTACAATATTTATTACCGGAGTTGCAGGATTCCTAGGCAGCCATCTGGCTGATAGATTTTTAGCATCGGGCTATAAGGTAAAAGGTAACGACAACCTCATGGGCGGTTACGCAGATAATGTTCCCAATGGTGTAGAATATTTCCAATCCGATTGTTGTAATCTTAATCAAATGTCTGATCAGATTAAAGGATCGGATATTGTAATACATTGTGCGGCTACGCCCCACGAAGGTTTAAGTGTGTTTAGTCCATATTTCATAACAAACAATATATTTCAGGCCAGTGTTAGTGTTATCACTGCTAGTATACAAAACAATGTAAAGAAATTTGTATTTTGTTCTAGTATGGCACGTTATGGTAATCAGGAATATCCTTACATCGAAACTATGCAACCAGCACCAGTTGATCCATACGCTATTGCCAAGGTAGCTGCCGAAGACGTCCTTAAGAGTCTCGCTCCGATGAATAACATGGACTGGGTAATAGCTATTCCTCATAATATCGTAGGTCCGAGACAGCGGTTTGACGATCCATATCGAAATGTCATGAGTATAATGATTAACCGAGTGTTGCAGGGTAAACCTCCGGTTATCTATGGAGATGGTAGTCAAATGCGTTGTTTTAGTTATATAGACGACTGTATATATTGTTTAGAACGATTAGCATTAGATCCTAGTATTAAAAATGACACATACAATATTGGACCTGATGAAGAATTTGTTACTATAAAAGAATTAGCAGATATGATATGTGATGAATTAAATTTCACAGAGGATCACGTTTATATGCCGGACAGGCCTAAGGAAATTAAATTTGCAACTTGTAGTGCGGATAAAGCACGACGACTCCTAAGTTATACAACTAAAACAAAATTAATTGACTCTATAAAGCATACGATAAATTATATTAACAGTAAAGGGCCTCGTCCGTTTTCTTACGATTACGACTTGGAAATAATTAACCATCTTACTCCGCAGACTTGGTCTAAAAGGTTAATGTAATGTTTGAAAAAATAATTTCAATTTTTAGAAAGAACGAAGAAATGCTACAGCTTGTATTTGAAACAAAACAAGACGATTTATTATTAAATTTTATCGAATGCTCTGATGTAAATGAATCCACCATCCGTCGATTTACTGTCAGCCCAGCTTGTAGTAGTATTGCACGTATTTTTACAGTTTATAATCCTTATGATGTAAAAATATTTTTTTCTCCTCCTGACACTGGCAAGTATATCATTCCCGTAGGTGTTGCACATTCTCCCGAAGAATGGTGTGGTCCCGATTTTGCTAATAACGGGTTTGATAAGAGATATCCTGATAGGAAAAATTTATTTGAACATATACCTAAAAAATATTTAGATGATCTCAAACAAGGCAGAGCATTTTTATTAATTGACCAAACTCACGAAGGTTATCAAACATCTTGGTTGTGGGATTGGTTTCATAACAGTTGTGCTACTTATAATATCAATCCAAAGAATATAATCTATGTTACTGGTAATCTAAATTGTGCTGATCAGTACGAAGAATATTGTACAAAAAATTCTATAAATGATAGGTTATTTGCTTTACCTTTGGCACATTTCGAACACACTATCTACGAGATTGCAACTAATTATAACAAGAGGTCAGGATCCATACCCGGAAGGAACGGCCCCCAACGTCTTCCAGATTTCAAGACTCATAAAGTTTACAAGAACAAACCTGCGCTTAAGACGTTTAATATTCTTCAAAAACGTCCAAGAGGTCATAGAATCTGGATTTTTCAAAAATTGGTAGAACATGGTTTACTTGATTCATGCGAAGCTAGCATGAATTATTTTGATATAAAAGATACCTACTTTGAAGGCAAAGCTATGTCATTAGAAGACTACCAAAAGATTGTATCCCTACTACCTTTACAACCTTGTGAAAATCCCGTAGATTATAATGAACAAAATTTTATGTCGGGCGATGGCGGGATATATGTTTTATTAATAAATCATTTGACAATGTTAAGAACATATTGCACCGTAGTTAGTGAAGCTTCGTTTGGGGAATCTGAATTAAGTTGTTTCTTAAGCGAAAAGACATTCAAACCTATAGCCTGCCAGCACCCATTCATAATTGCAGGAAGTAAAAATTCTCTGAAACATTTACATGCTATGGGTTACAAAACATTTGAAGGTGCTATTGATGAATCATACGATTCACTTGACACGTGGCAGAGATTAGATGCTATAATTAAAACTATGCTTAAGATTGAAAATTTAAGTCATTCCGAAAGAGACGTATGGTATAATAGCACTGCGGCCATAGTCGATCATAACTATAAAAATCTTATGGAGCGAGGAGAAACTTACCCTATAAGATTAATAAAGACTCTAATGGAAAGGATCAGTAATGTTTGATAGACATGTTAAGGAAATCAATAAAGATTTAGAAAAAACAGGCAAAGCTATAATTGCGCTCGGATGTTCATTTGTCATGGGCCAAGGTGCAGTAAATGATGAATTATATGTAGACTATAAATGGACTTCTAAAGGTCTAGGGTATCCTTTACAGATACAGATAGAAGATAATGAAAAGAAAAAATTCCTCCAAAAATATCCTATTGTAGAGCCGGGACCGGACGATGGTTTAGATTTCAAATTTATGGAATATGAAAATGCGTTCGTTAATGTTCTATGCAAAAAGTATCTACAAGGAGAATACACACCTATTAATCTAGGAGCTCGGGGATGTGGAAACAGAGCAACAATTAAAGAATTATACTTTTATCCAGAGTTACGATGGGATTTAATTAAAGAAACTATTGTTATATATTGTCCTAGCGGTATGGAAAGATTCGACTTCATTAATGATCAATGGCCCGAACACTTTCATTGGAAAAGTATGTGGCCTGCTGTGAGTGAAGAAGATTGGTCTAACCCTCGAAATCTTCTCTGGCAAGGCTATGCCAAAACTCTTCACAGTGGTAAATTTGAAGTGTTAGAACAAATTGCTCATGTTCAAGAGCTTTTACTATGGTGTAAATTAAACAATGCAAAGTTAATTATAACCCCAGGGTTTGACAGAAAATATACCAGAGAACATTTTGAAACAGAATTAAAAACTAATATAACAAGAGATATGATTGGGAATTTGGAAAAACAGTCAAATAATTTTTTTAATTTTACTAACGATAAAAAACTAGCCGACCTTTTTCCATGGGAGAACATGTTTAAGCCAGATGGACATAACACTTTTGCGGACTTATCTATGAGCAAAGAAGAAACCCTGGTCGACCGATTGGATTATTTCTTTCAATTCCAAAATATAGGAAGTCCTAATTATTGGATAACTCCTTGCTCTCATCCAGGTGCAAAAGCGCACGATCTGTTTGCAAGTTTATTATACAAACATATCAAAATCATATGATTAAGTATAACCATCCTGATTGGAATAAAGTAGATTGTCCTCTTAATTTAGGAATTAACAATAAATTTTCTTACCCGAATGCTTATAAATTTCCAGGGTATGTAGACAATAGTGACCATCCATTTACCTTCTGCAATAGTCTAACGCATGAAGATCCTTTTAATCCCCATACATTAACCAATAAATGGTCCGGAACGGACAGCCGAGAGAATTTTGAACGTAACAGGCAAGCACTAGGATCTTCTTGGAGATACTACAATAAAGAAATCACTTATGATGTAAATTCCAGTGGGTTTCGAACTAAGGAATGGAAAGATATCAATTGGAAGGATTCCATCGTAGTAATTGGTTGTAGTTGTACATATGGTGTGGGACTAGCAGAAGATGAAACTTTGTGTAGTATATTACAGGAGAAAACTTCTCTACCAGTGGTAAATCTAGGATATCCTGGAGGATCCAATACACTTATTGCCAATATGTGTGCCTCAATGATTAATAAGTTTACTGCCCCCAGAGCTGTAATTATAATATGGTCGTCCGCTGATAGATTTAGATATTATTTTGACAATTATTATTTAGATGTCGGTCCTTGGCATTCCGTTGAGAATAGCAAGTCAGATAAAATAGAAAACAGTATAAATTTTACTAAGCTATGGCAATACAGATATCTAGACAAAACCAATGAACTATGTGAGAACTATTACATTGCTCAAACGGTTCAGGCTATGTTAAAGGATCGCACACAGTTAATAACTGCAAGTTTTTTTGATTACGTGGCCTATGCAACACGTTCAGATTTTTATTTCAAATATACAGCAGATGACAAGGCTAGAGATCTTATGCATCCAGGACCCAATGTTCAAAAAGACGCTGTTGAGTCTATTCTCAAACTATTAAAATGAGCACTTATAACACTAACTCTGACACAGCAGAAAGACAATTAAAGAATATAAGTCCTACTATGTGTTATGCCAAATGGGCTCAAGTGTCCATGCACCTAACTACAGGTATGACACATAGCTGTTATCATCCTCCTTTGCATAAAATCGATATAAGCGAAATCAAATTTAATCCATCTGCATTACATAATACAGCAGAAAAGAAAGCAGAACGTAAACTTATGCTGGAAGGTAAAAGGCCTGAAGGATGTAGTTATTGTTGGAAGATTGAGGATTTAGGAAATCGCAGTGATAGGATATATCGTAGCGGAGAATACTGGGCGCAAAATGCTCGCAAGGATATTATCGAAACTTTAGATGCAGGCGATATTGTTCCTAGATATGTAGAAGTTAATTTCAATCAAGCATGTAATTTCAAATGTAGTTATTGTAGTCCTCATCTTAGCACAGAATGGGAGTCTGAAATAAAAAAATTTGGTCCGTACCAAGTATTGAATCAAGACGGATCTAAAGCAGAACATAACAACACCAAATATCTAACGATGCCTATTAAAGGTAAACAAAATGAAAATCCTTATGTTGAAGCTTTTTGGAAGTGGTGGCCGGATCTTTATAAAAAATTAGAAGTATTTAGGATCACAGGCGGTGAACCCCTCATGGATATCAATACATTCAAAGTTTTAGATTATATCTATGAAAATCCTAACAATTGGTTAGAGCTTAGTATTACTAGTAATCTTTGTCCCCCTAAGCCTGAACTGATGACTAAATTTATTGATAAGTTAAAACTTTTAGAGAAGATACAGATATGGAGGGACGAGGAGAGATTTAATCCTGGATCCGGAAATCATTGGTATGTTAATATGGCAGTTAAGAATGTTGCTATTTTTATAAGTCTAGATAGCGTAGGACAACAAGCAGAATATATACGTAATGGTTTAGTGTTCGATACTCTAACTAAAAATGTAGATCTGTTACTATCAGAAACTGATAATACTACATTAACATTTATCAACACATTTAATGCATTGAGTGTTCCTAAGTTCAAGGAATATTTGCAGTTTATATTAGATCTAAGGACCAAGTATAGTCGAAGTAATCAAGGTGTTAAATATATTCCCATACACGATCCTTACAATTCGCATCCAGATTATGAGATAAATCCGAGACAGCGAATTTGGTTTGATGTTCCTTTACTTAGATATCCTGATTGGCAGTCTATAAGTGTACTTCCTAAAACTTTTAGTTCATATATACAAGATGCTTTAGGCTTCATGTTGGCTTACCAAAATACAGATAACTTCGATGGATTTTATGATTTTGAAATAGAAAAGGTTAGGCGCAATCTACAGTACCTACAAGATTCTGTTTGTTCAGATATAGATAAACAAAACCTAATAAGTTACTTTAAGCAACATGATGAAAGACGAAATACAGATTTTTTATCTGTGTTTCCAGAATTTAAGGATTTATAAAATGAAAATAGTCTTGGTCTCCGGAGGATTTGATCCGTTGCATAGCGGACATATTGAATATTTCAAATCCGCTAAAAAACTAGGAGATTGTCTGATTGTTGGTCTTAATAGTGATGCTTGGCTGGAACGTAAAAAAGGTCGAGCATTTATGCCAATATGGGAACGTGATACTATCGTTAGAAACTTAAAAATGGTAAACCAAACAGTAGCAGTTGCAGATGACCCTGATGGTAGTTGTTCTACATTTATTAAAGAAACATTAGAACTCTTTCCCGATCACGAAATAATTTTTGCCAACGGCGGAGATAGGAATACTGTCAATACTCCTGAAATGAAAATACAAGACCCGCGATTAAGTTTTGCATTTGGCGTAGGCGGCGAAGATAAGGCTAATAGTTCTAGCTGGATTCTTAGTAATTGGGTAGGCGAGCATGTCAAGAGAAATTGGGGAGAATGGCGAGTATTGTCGCAAATAAACAACACCGTAAAAACCAAAGAACTAATAGTCCAACCAGGACAAAAATTGAGCATGCAACGACACAAACACCGCACAGAATTCTGGTTCATAGCCCAGGGAAAAGCTCGTGTACACTGGGATATGGGCTACACTGATATCAAACCCTTAGGCACTATTAAAATCCACGCAAACGAGTGGCATCAACTTGAGAATATAGGAAGCAATATATTGCATGTTGTAGAAATACAACACGGAGAATCCTGCCAAGAATCGGATATTGAACGAGTTGACAACTGAGTGGTCCGGCAGTATAATATACACATGTTAAACAAAACAGGAGCAGAAATTGGCTAAAACAGCTACAGCAACTCGTTCGCGAGTACCAAAAGATCACAGCCCAGTTTGGGATGGACATGAGTCTTGGACAGAAGCTGAGTTCCTAAAACGTTTCCATATGGCCACAGAATACTACCGTTTGGAGTTTTCGGGCAAGGATTTGAAACCAGCAGTAGTCAAATGGATGACTGATACAGGTTGTACTAAAACTGATATTGCGGCATTTAAGAAAACTAAAGACGGTCGTTGTAACGTAACAATGGGTGCTATTGCATCCTGTTTGCTACGCGGTATGCCTTCTATTCGTGCAGACTTTAACAAAGGTCGTGACACAGCCGCTTGGTTGCGAGCTGAGATTATTTCTGTGATAGAAGCAGGCAAGCATGATATCGACGAAGTTGAAGCTAAGGAGACTAAACCCTTAGTAGTACAACCCAGTATCCAGGATCGCATGAAAGAAACTGCTGGAAAAATGGTGGAAGAAATCGAAGATGCTATCGAAGGTTTTCAAAAGGACCCTGAAAACTTTGATCCAAAAGCATTCAAAATGCTAAACTTGCTCAAGGGCAAAGAAGTCAAAGCCGCCCACGCTAGGGTTATTAAAGGGTTCTACAGCAGGGATTTAGACGAGCTCTTAGAGTTAGCTAGCGGCAACGCAGATGAACAGCTACGCGAGGGCTATAGCCACCGTAGCAAGAAGCAGATTCGTAATTTGATTACATTCTATCAAGAAATTATGAGCGCCTGTGACATGTTGGCACAAGAAGCCAAAGTAAATCGCAAGCCAAAAGCTCGCAAGAGTGTTCCAAAAGATAAAATTGTTGCTAAATTGAAGTATAAAAAATCAGACGAGCCACTAAAGTTAGTTTCGATTAATCCTACTGATATTATTGGCAGTAAGGAACTTTGGGTTTACAACACCAAAACTCGTAAATTGGGCAAATATGTTGCCGCAGAATTTAGCGATTTAGGAGTTAAAGGTACTACAATTACCGGCTTCAACGAGCATCAGAGTATTTGTAAAACACTTCGCAAGCCCGATGAAAAGCTCAAAGAGTTCAAATCCGCTGGCAAAGTACAACTACGCAAGTTCTTAGACGGTATCAATGCAACGGATACTAAAATGAACGGACGTATCAACGAAGAAATTGTACTGTTAAAAGTACAATAATCAAAGAAAGGATAGTCCGGTCTTGTGATAAATATCATAAAGAGACCGGACTATGCCTACATTTAACAATCCACAAGATCCCAATACACCTTTATTTGTCACCCGAAGTGGCAGACTACTGACCAACTATGATTTAGATCTAGCGGCAGGACACAGTTACAGTATTGATAATACTGCAATATTGAGCCTCAATACACTAGGTGTTACTGTTATCAACAGTAATCTACGCTCAGTCGGCACACTCAACAGTTTAGAAGTCGAAGGCGATTCTTTGTTAGCAGGCTTTGCGTTTTTTAATAGTTCTCTTGGGCGTGTTGGACTAGGAACCGATGAGCCTGTTGCTAGCATTGATATTATAGACAATAATGTACAAATCACTATTGGAAGTCCCGAAGTAAATCTTGCTACCATTGGAACACATAGTAATCATAACCTCGCAATTACAACAGATAATCAAGCACGTATTAGTATTGCCAACACAGGTGAAATTACAATACCTGGCAATTTAACTATACACGGAACTCTTACTGTAGATAGTGTAATCACAGATAGCAGAGTAGATCGTGGTCATAGCTTACAATTTATTCCAAATTTAGATTCAACTGTATACGGTCTTGGCCTAGTGTGGTCAGCTACAGATAGACCTCGCGAGATGCTAATGATGAGTGGTCCTGACAGAATCTGGACTACCGAAAGTATAGATATAGACGAAGGTAAAGAATATTTTATAGACGGTCGTTCAGTACTATCGTCTACGACACTAGGAGTCCATATTACTCGATCTAGTTTAACTAGTGTAGGAATATTAGAGAATCTAATCGTAGCAGGTAATATTAAGACAAGCACTATCGAATTTAACGATAACTTGTCTATTAATAATAATGGTGTTTATGGTTCTAATTCAATTCATCTGAGTTTAGATGCCGGTGGAATACTGTACAGCGATGCTAATCAAATTACTGTAGGTGATATAACTTTACAATCTCGCCCTGTAAGAATTTTTGGTCAGTTAAGTGTAAATGTTAACAGTCCTGATCCTACTTTGGGATTGCAAGTAAATGGTGATGTAAACTTAAATGGTAAACGTTTTACAAGTGGAACAACTACACCTACCAATGGCACGTTTGGCGTAGGGGATATCTGCTGGAACACTAATCCTCAACCAAACAGTTACGTCGGTTGGATATGTTTAGTTCCTGGCAACCCTGGACAATGGGCGCCATTTGGACAAATTGCCGCTCAATAAAGTTGACCTTGTTGTGTAAAAGCGTATAATTACTATATGCGGACTTAGGCATTCATCCCGCAATATAAACTCTGCATGTCATTGCTACTTTTAGGAGATAACAATGGCAAAATTTTATTCTACAAAAACTTACGGTAATGACCGTGGCTTATCATGCTGTTTTAGACAATGGCGTGCCACGCACAGCCACTGCTCATTACTACATGGTTACTCAATTGGTATTAAACTAATCTTTGAATGTGATACATTAGACGAAAAGAACTGGGGCATGGACTTTGGCGGTCTTAAAGAATTCAAAACATGGGCAGACTGGATGTTTGATCATACCACTGTTATTGCCGAGGATGATCCACTACTAGATCGATTCAAACTGATGTCGGGCTGGAGCTCAAATCCAGAGCACGATGGCAACTCAGAAAGTGTACAAACAGAACCCTATCGCAGATCAGGTGTGTGTGATTTACGCATTGTACCTGCTGTGGGCTGTGAAATGTTTGCCAAAATGTGCTATGACAAAATGGATTGGTTACTAAAGAACGGCGAACATCGTTATCCACTCAATCCTACTGTACGTATCAAAAGCGTGGAAGTATTTGAACATGCTGGTAACTCGGCTACATACGAAGGTTAAGTATTTTTGGCGGCTTTGGGCCAAAGCACTAGGTGAAAAAGCAGGCAGTTCGGACGAAGAAGCGGACCGAATTGCTTGCATTCGTACTGTAATTGTGTTATCATATGTACTTACAAACACTTTTATAATCGTAGGCGTCATAAGGCATTGGTAATGAAACGTATAGGCTTTTGTTGTAAATGGATTGACCATCCTCATCAGGTTGACGGTATTGGTCCAAAGGACGATGCCAAACAGTACAACACTGGCACTACAACTATTTCCTGGTTAAATAGACAATCGAGAGATGTAGCGGAGAAGAAACTATGGGACCTAATGGTAGGCAATATCGAATCAACAAGGCGACTAGTTGAACGTGTCGGCACACTTGAGCCTAGCCTTAGGATGGTTCGGATTAGTTCTGACATTCTCCCTGCTTATACTCACGCTGACTTTGCTGATTATTGGCGTCAACCTGACGTTATATCATACTGCGAAACCCACTTCAAGAGAGTGGGTGATATTGCTCGCAATAGCAATATTCGGTTGTCTATGCACCCTGGGCAGTTTACTGTCTTGGCAAGTGATAACCCAGGCATTGTCGAACGTTCGATCGCAGAATTCGAGTATCACACAGACATGGCCAGATACATGGGCTACGGACAAAAGTTCCAAGACTTCAAGATCAATGTCCACATCTCGGGCAAACAAGGTCCCCAAGGCATTAGAAATGCCTACAACAGATTAAGTCCGGAGGCACGTAATTGTATTACAATCGAAAACGAAGAAAACTCATGGGGGTTAAATGACTGTCTC
>Ga0164297_10003041_pt1 | contig 15949 bp, 11 predicted proteins | sample GEODES058metaG_FD_113539 | JGI IMG/M metagenome (GOLD analysis project Ga0164297, IMG submission 113539) | Dystrophic lake water microbial communities from Trout Bog Lake, Wisconsin, USA - GEODES058 metaG | ecosystem: Environmental > Aquatic > Freshwater > Lake | place: USA: Trout Bog Lake...
ACTTTTTCGCCCTGACTTCGAACTCCTAGATGCCACTGGTCGACAAGTGGGAGGTCTCGGGTTAGGACTTCATACACTTTTGTCAGGTATTGAGCGTTGTACTTATCCATTGTGAGGAAAAGTCCCACGATAAAGATCAATGGGTCCATACTTCTTCCACCGCGATTGTCTGGATAAAGGGCCTCAGCAAGGTTACGTGCAGCTTCTTCACAAATGAATCGGGCTTTGGAATAGTCACTATGAGTTATAGCCATTATTCGTCACCCTTTAGGAGGCCAAAGTGAGCGGTGATTTCATCCTGGGTATAGCGCTTCGCTAGATCAGTCAATGTTCTAGCGCTTTTCAAACCCGCGGCATGAAGAACCACTTGCACAGGGATTGCCTCACTCATCAATTCCGCTATCCACGTTGTGCGTAGCCGACTGGCCTCAATATGCGGAACATCTTTTCCTAGAGCGACCACGCGGCTCGTAATTTCTCCTGCAATGTTCTTCCTATTTCGCACACTTACGATTACCAGGGTTTTTGAGGGAAGCCCTGCCACTCCTCTTCGAACGTAATTTTCCCATTCGCGCCGAACCGGAATGACTCGCCTCCGCTCATCTCGCCCAAGTGTGACGTAAACCCCAGATTCGCCGCGATCATCGATGTCGCCAGCGTGAAGTTCTCGAAGCTCTGTGACTGCTGCTCCAGCACCCCTGCATACTCCGAGAATGAATGCGAGCTGTCTTGTCACGCTCTCAGAATCTTGAGTTGAGGCAATGCGAATTATCGCGGCCATCTCAGCCGCGCTGTAGGGGTCTGAGACCGCCTTGTGCCCTACGGGAGCTATCGCAGGCGGAGCATCAACCCCTGGATTGAGTTTGCTCGCTAAACATTTTAGCCGGCGGTAACGCTGTGAGAGGCTAGCCGTATTTCCCTGCTTCTTTTCTACCCGCGCGTAATCATCAATCAACTGGTGGGACATTAGAGATTGCCACGAGAGGTCACGACCTTGCGATGCCGCCCAGGCTGTCAGAGCTGAGACATCAGAGCAGACTTTGCGAAATAGTGTGACACTCAAAATATGCGAGGTTCGTTCCATCACCGCAACGAATGCTAAATGAACTTTTTCGCGGTCTTTCTCCGCGGCAGATTTGCATGTGTAGCCACTCATGATTTGCTGGTGGTACTTAGGGATTCTTTGAGTAATCGTGGCAACTTTTGCAACGTTTGAGTTATTCATTCGTCTAACTTCTGCCATGCTCGGCTTTTTAAAGGTTGTGGTGCTCATTTCAATTATGCGTCCTTCTCTCTGCCTCTTGGTTGAGGTTCGATGGGAACCGTGCTCAGTCGCAACTGGTGCGCACTCAATATCGACATATTTCTTGGGATTTCTTAAATAGCGGTCTGCGGTGACGGATGGAATTTGATTCCAACGGAGCACCATTCGATCAAGGTCGTATTCGGTTACTCCCGCTCTCCTAAATTGGACAAATGCAGGTTTGGTTCCATCAAGTTGTTCCAAAAGCCACTCATCACGCAAGCGGGGCCAGAGGTAAGACAGTGAGAGTTCGCGCAACCACGTTGAAGTCAGCTGAGCGTCTGGAACTTTATAGAGTTCTAAATCGACTGTAGCAAGCGGACTAAGGTGCGAAATCCAATTTTTGGAGAGTGGACGCCGATCTCCATTGGCATCCAAAATGGCTGAGATTCCTCGATCTCCAAAGAAAATTCTGGCCTCATCAGCTCTCTCACCGATAAGTCCGGCGCCTAGAGCCAGAATTAATCGACGGGTCACATGAAGTTGCACGGAGCCACGGGGACGACGAAGGAATTGGACTAGCTCCTCGAAATGTTGAATAGTAAATGGTTTGGAGGGCTCTTTCTTTTGAGGCTCATCTGAGATGACTGACGGTAGATCATGTAAAACTCTGTGGAGGTGGGTCAGGATCTCTCCAACAACTTGAACTCGCTTGAGGCTTTGTCCACTTGAATTAAGCCTGACTCGGCTCCGCTCGATTCCCTCTTGGGTGAGCAATTGCTCTAGCGGCCCGTCAAAATGGCTATCGGCCGCTTCCGCGAGCAGAGAGCCAAAAGAGGTGAGGAACTGGCCCGCCTTTTCTTTGGTTTGAGGTGCCGCCTTGCGAATTAGGTTGAGAATCTGTTCTCTGAGGCGTTCCCATTGCCCGGAGTAGGAATCGCGGGGCTTATAAGAAGATATGTGGGCTTCCACCTCTGGGGAAATCGACGAGTTTTGAGTTACCGCCTCTAGGTTCATAGGAATGACTGTTCGAATTTGCTGAAAAAGCGCATGGAGGTGTCCCAAGTGAAAACCAAGCGGTTTGAGGAGGTTTGGCCAAATCCCTGACACCGTCACTGCCTCCCAGTAATCTCTGGGGTGGTTAGGGGGAATTGCCATCCGAAGGCGTAGGCCCTCGGGGTGGTCGCAGGTCTATTCCAAACCGAGGATGATGAAATTGCCCGCCTGATTTTGAAAAGAGATAGTAATTTATGGCCCAGTTGACTCCACAGGAACAACAAGAAGTTACTCGTTTTCTCGAGGCAGGGAAACCACTCCCAGATAGGTACCGATTCCTGCTCTTCGAGGACAAGCGTGAAGTAGAGCTAGTTTGGAACGGCAAGACGAATGAAGTGACAAACTCAGTATTACCTTTTCAAGTCATTGAGCAAGTCGACGAGCCTCGCGCAGAAGTAGACACAAAACTTCAAATGAGTATGTTTGATATAGATGAACGTGGTCGACAGCTCAAGGGCTGGCAAAACAAGCTCATCTGGGGTGACAACAAGTTAATTCTTTCATCCCTGAAGAATGGCCCCCTGAGAGATGAAATCGAAAAGCAAGGTGGGATTAAACTCATTTACATTGATCCACCGTTTGATGTTGGAGCGGATTTTTCAATGGATGTCGAAGTTGGGAACGATACTTTCGTTAAGAAACCTAATATCTTAGAGGAAATTGCTTACAGGGACACCTGGGGAAAAGGTGCTGATTCATTTATTGCAATGATTTACGAGCGAATCGTATTACTACGAGATTTACTTTCAGATGACGGAAGTATCTACGTTCATTGTGATTATCGAGTCACATCGCACGTACGACAGGTGCTTGATGAAGTATTTGGTGCGGAGAATATACAAAATGAAATCATTTGGAGTTATAAGAGCGGTGGAGTGAGTAAGAGTTCGTTTGCTCGCAAACATGACACGATTTACTTTTATTCGAAAGATCGTCAAAATTACATTTTTAATACTCAGTATTACAGGTCATATCAAGCAAAGAAGTACAACTACAATCCAAATTATCCTGAATTATGGGACGAGGATAAGCAACAGTGGTATCACAACTCGGTATGTAGAGACGTTTGGGACGACATAAAGATCATTGGAACCGAACAGGGTCAAGGCGAAAGGCTTGCCTATCCAACGCAGAAACCTGAAGATCTCCTGGTAAGGATATTGTCAGCTTCCTCCAACCCGGGGGACTTGGTAGCTGATTTCTTCTCCGGTTCTGGCACCACAGCAGCGGTTGCCGAAAAGATGGGAAGAAAGTGGATATGTTCAGATCTTGGAAAATTTGCAATCCACACCACCCGAAAGCGGATGATTGGGATTCAACGGGATCTCAAGGCGGCTGGAAAAGACTTCAGGGCTTTTGAAATCTTAAATCTGGGAAAATACGAGCGTCAACATTATGTCGGAGTAAATCATGACCTGCGGGTTGAGCAACAAGAAAAACAAGTTGAGGCACGAGAGCGAGAATTTGTGGAATTGATTTTGAACGCTTATAAGGCCGACTCAGCTGAGGGGTTCAAGACATTCCAAGGAAAAAAAACTGGCAGGTTAGTTGCGGTCGGACCAGTTAACGTACCTGTTTCACGCCTATTTGTGGAAGAAGTGATACTTGAATGTCGTCAAAAACATATAACTAAAGTAGACATTTTGGGCTTTGAATACGAGATGGGGTTATTCCCAAATGTTCTTGATGACGCTCGGTCAAAAGGAATTGATATTTCTCCTAAGCACATCCCAGCCGAAGTTTTTGACAAGCGCGCTGTGGATAAGGGTCAGGTTGTATTTCACGATGTGGCGGCGATTGAGGTCAAGCCCCTGATCAAGAAGAATAGCATTGCAATTCAGTTAACCGACTTCTCGGTTTTCTACTCGCAAGATTCCGTATCAGAGGCAGAGACAAGTTTAAGAAACAGGGCGACTAAAGTCGTGGTCGAAAGAGGTCAAATAGTAAAGGTCTCCAAAGATAAAGATGGGATTGTGTCTCGTGAGTCTCTTACGAAAGTTTGGACTGATTGGATTGATTATTGGGCGGTAGATTTTAATTTTGAGAGTAAAAGAGAGATCATCCGAGTCAAGAATCTAGATACTGGAGATTGGGAAGAAGTTTGGACTGGGGATTACATCTTTGAGAATGAATGGCAATCATTTAGGACAAAGCAGGATCGTTCCTTAGAGCTTACAAGCGTCGCGCGGGAATGTCCGAATGGATCTCGTAAGGTAGCCATCAAAGTTGTAGATATCTTTGGAAATGACACAATGACGATTATTGAAGTCTCTATTGGCGGTAAGAAGTAATGGCACTGCACTCAAATTTTCCATCTTCGCCATTTGAAATTTTGGATCCTTCTATTCGCTGGTTTCCCGCAGACGAGAATTTGCGAGATACAACCGCAGATAAGTTGATGCCGCCACTGGTGCCCGAGCTCCGAAAGAAGGTGAAGGAGTGGCGAGATAGTGGATATGTTGGAGCAACAGAAACGAGTAGATCACTCCTTACTTGGTGGTTTAAGACCGATCATCTAATGGCTCAACAGGACGGGAGTTGGCGAGAATTTCAATACTTCTTCGCTCAACGAGAGGCACTAGAATCCATAATTTACCTTTACGATGTTGTTGGGGCGAAAGATAAATTCGATTTGCTGCGATTTGATAGTTCAGGGAAAGTTTCGGCCGGTATGTTCGATGAGACGTGGCGTAGATATGTAGTGAAGATGGCTACTGGTTCTGGAAAAACGAAAGTATTAGGTCTGGTACTGGCTTGGAGTTTCTTCCACAAGCTATATGAAGCTGATTCAGAGCTTTCTCGGAATTTCCTAGTTATTGCTCCGAATATCATTGTTTTAGATCGAATTTATAAAGATTTTCAAGGGCTTCGCATCTTTTTAAAGGATGACCCAATTCTCCCTGATAATGGTTACGGTGGACGAGAATGGCGTGATGATTTCCAATTAACTCTTCACCTTCAAGATGATGTTCGCATCACCCATTCCACCGGAAACATATTTCTCACGAACATCCACCGCGTCTATTCGAGCTCAGATGTCCCCCCTTCAGCGGGGGACCAAGACACCACGGATTACTTCCTAGGCACTCGGCCCACCGGAGCAACGAATGACTCCAAAGTAGATCTGGGAATGATTGTTCGAGATATCGACGAACTCATGGTGCTTAATGACGAAGCGCACCATATCCACGACGCTGGGATGGCTTGGTTCAAATCGATAGAAGATATCCACAATCGCCTTCTTCAAAAGGGGGGCTCACTCTCTATGCAGGTGGATGTGACTGCTACTCCCAAGCACAACAATGGAGCAATATTCGTCCAGACGATTGCGGATTACCCTTTGGTTGAAGCCATTTCACAGAATGTGGTCAAGCACCCTGTGCTTCCAGATCCAGCAAGCAGGTCTAAGTTGGTGGAGCATCAGAGCGCTAAATTTACGGAAAAGTATCAAGATTATTTAAATCTTGGGGTGATTGAGTGGCAAAAGTCTTATGAAGAGCACGAAAAAATGGGGAAGAAATCGATTCTCTTCGTAATGACTGATGACACACGTAACTGTGACGATGTCGCGGAATTTCTAGAGAGTAATTATCCAGATCTGCAAGGAGCAGTTCTGGTCATCCATACGAAGAATAATGGGGAAATCTCTGAGGGGACATCGGGAAAAAGCAAAGAGGAGATGGATCTACTTCGCGAGCAGGCTAATTCAATAGATGATCCCACCAGTCCCTATAAGGCGATCGTTTCCGTCATGGTCCTAAAGGAGGGTTGGGATGTTCGCAACGTGACCACGATCGTAGGACTTCGCGCCTATACCGCTCAAAGCAATATTTTGCCTGAACAAACTCTAGGTAGAGGTCTTCGCAAGATGTACTCGGGAGAGATCGAAGAGTACGTAAGCGTGGTTGGTACGGACGCCTTTATGGATTTCGTGGAATCAATTAAGGCCGAAGGTGTCATCCTGGAGAGAAAGCCAATGGGACCGGGCTCTCCGGCAAATACCCCGATAGTGATCGAAATTGATAACTCCAACGTCAAAAAGGATATCGATAAACTCGATATTGAAATTCCAATCCTTACTAATAGAGTATTTAGAGAGTATAAGAATCTTTCGCTTCTGGATCCAGCGACTTTGCCTCACGCAAAAGTGAAGTACCAGAGTTTCACGGAAGAGGCTCTGAGAGAGATCATTTTTAAGGACATCACGACCGACGAGTTCGATCATTCGACGATCTTGGATACCGCTGGAATTGCCGATTACCGTAGCGCCATTGGTTACTACGCCAAAACCATTATGAAGGAGATGCGTCTTTTCTCGGGATACGACGTCCTGTACCCCAAGGTCAAGATCTTCGTCTCCGATTACCTCTTTGATCATCAAGTTGAGCTAGAGGACCCCAATACGCTTCGTAATCTGTCGGAGCTAGAAGCCACAAAGACAGTTTTGGAGACTTTTAAGAAGGCCATTAATGAGCTTACAGTTCAAGATAGGGGAGATGCTGAGATCCGAGATTACATCAAACTGCGCCAAACTCGGCCCTTTGTCGTGAAAGATCAGGGATACCTGGTTCCCAAGAAGAGCGTTTTTAACCGGATTGTCGGAGATAGCCACCTGGAACTTCTCTTTGCAAGTTTCTTAGAAGGAGCTCATGACGTTGTCTCATATGCCAAAAACTTCCTCGCCGTGAACTTTCGCCTGGACTACGTAAATGCCGATGGTGATATTTCCAATTACGTACCTGATTTCATCGTTAAATCCACCGGTGGTGAGGTGTTTATCATCGAAACGAAGGGGCAGGAAGACTTGGATGATCCTTTGAAAATTGCTCGCTTGAGCCAATGGTGTGACGATATAAATAGCCTACAAACCAAGGTGAAATACGACTTTGTTTACGTAGTCCAAGAGGGATTTGAAAAGTACAAACCGGATACTTTGAAAGAATTAGTGGCTGGCTTTCGTGAGTACAAGTAGTTATTCGATGATCGCCGCCAAATTACTTCTTGCAATAGGTGGAAGTTTTGATGACGCAATTTCAGTTCAATTCGACTTTACTAAGATTGGCAAGGTTTCGCTTGAGGGTGGGAAATTGCGATTGCCGAAGGCGCCAGAAGTTCCTGGAATCTACCGCTTTAAAATACGAGAGAAAATTTATGTCGGGGAAACAGACCAATTGGGAAGACGTTTCCAACATTATCGAACCCCAGGGCCCTCACAACCGACAAATATTAGACTCAATGGGTCTATCACGGCGGCTCTCAGCGAGGGGTTCGAAGTTGAGGTCTCGACCATTGAAGCAGCAACAATCTTGATCGAAGGAGTTACGTCGCCTTTAGATCTTTCAAGAAAAAGTAGTCGGCTACTTGTAGAAAGTGCTGTTTTGAGTTCTGCTCATTTGTCAGGACAGTCCGTTGAAAATCTTTAGTTTGTGCGGTTTGACCGCCTCCCCTCAAGGTGAAGTTGTTCTCGACCTGGCTTGGAGACAGTAATGGAGATATTGGGTTGGGATAAAGGCGAGGAGTGGGGAGATTCCGCTTTTCTTGAGGTCGTACCCTTTACTGCATATTTGCTATCTTCGGAAAGAACCGCATGGTGGAATACTCTGGTAAGAACTTATAACGGGCCGAGAGACCTTTATACGACTTTTAAGTCAGCCGCAAAATCAGCGCAATCAAAACGGCTGCAGGGAACAAGCTTTACTATTGAAGAAATTCCCTCTCTCGCATTCATCTCAAGCGAGGGGATGATCATTGCATCCGAATTTGGGCACCTAAATCCATTTTCAGAGGTGGACTTAGATTACTTGAGCAGCTTTCTAATCATTGGTACTCAGATGCTTTTGCTTCAAGGGCTAACCAGAACGAGTTCGGGTGCTTTGTGGCGAAACGAAAAACGCTCAGACTCCACGTATATTCAGGCGTTTGCACCCATTGATACTTCACTTAAATTAATTGCCAACGAGTCAACGTTCCAATCGTGGAGGTCTTACCCTAGATGGAGGGACCAATTAGACTGGGATTTGGAAGAAAATGGTAGAAGTGTGGATGGAATTCGCGCTGTCCAGGAGGCATATGAACGCCAGAACCACGAGGTCACTAGATTGGCCGCACATAAATACTTCGATGGACTCTACGGAGAGCAAATTGATAGAGAAATATCCCTTGAAACTCAATGGCATGAGGGTTTTAATGCAGCAAAAATCTTCTACAAAGTCGACGAAAATCCAACGGAAACAGAATAGAAATGGCTGATGTGCTTGTCAGATATAGCGGAGAATCCTGGCGCGAACCAGAAAAGTCCGGCTACACCGACGAGGCTCACCTCCAGAGCATCTTGCAAGAGCATCCTTGGTTGATCCCAGGTGTAAAAAAGAATGCCCATGTCTGCATTGAGTTTCAGTCAGGAGTCGGCCCTTCAGATGTCGTAGCTATCGATCTCGAGAATGGGCTGACTTTGGTGGAGTGCAAACTCGCCTCCAACCGAGAAGTTCGCAGGGAGATTATCGGACAAGTCCTGGATTACGCCTCAAGGTTCTGGCGAATGAGTGTGGAAGATTTCGATGCTCAATGGATCTCGCGGACGGGCACCTCTTTATTTAGCGATGAGGTGGACTCGATTGAACTATGGACAAGGCTAGAGAGGAGTCTTTCCAGCGGAGAATTTCGAATCGTACTGGCGGTTGATGAAATCAACGATGATCTTCGTCGCATTGTTGAGTATCTCAACCATGTGACTGTTCCATCCGCGGCTGTCATTGCAGTGGTCTATTCACGTAGTCAAGATGGAAACATTGAGATCCTTAGTCGCCAGATATATGGCGAAGAGTTGGCTGACGCAAAATCCCAACGTTCACGCGAAGCTAGAGAGCGTTGGACGGAAGACCAATTCCTCTCATGGATAGATGAAAATGAGTCAGCCATTTCAGATAAGGCCAGAACTATCCTTGAGGCTCTGGTTACCGAGGGATTTGATCTTGCAGGAGGCAAAGCCGAGACACCCTCGCTCAATTTCCGCCTCGATGTCGCAGGGGCGGGATCTAAGTGGCCAGTGATTCTCTACACGCAGAAAAAGGGAACTAGTATCGAACTTCGTTTTGAGGATCTTAAATCCTCGCCGGAAATTGCAGAGCGCTTTTTGCAAGCGGTTGAAGCGGTCCTTGAAGTACCGATAGACGGTGCTCTCGTAAGAAGTGCTTCCTATTCCAAACGCCCCAATCTGCCGTTGCGCGATATGAGTCATGAAACAATAAGGGCTCTCATCAAAAGTATTGCCGACACTCTAAAGGAACCTGAGTGATTGGGTTTAGCCATGGTTCTACGAATCTCAAATCTAGCCCCACAAAAGCGATAATTTCATGACCCTTCGTATTACTCACTCGTCTCTAGCCAAGCTAGAAACCGATCAGGCGTGGGTGGATTCCGGATTGCAGAACATGGAGGGCATGAGCGCCGAAAGGATCTACGGACCTGAAGGAAAACTAGGGTGGCTATGGTCAGCGGAATGGGACAATAGCGTCGACATGAAAGGTTCTCTCTGCACCAACATGGGTGGGGGTGTTCCCATCTCTATTATCAACGCGTTGGTAGCAATCTGCGTCGCTGAGGAGCAGGGCAGATAGTGTGTATGCAAAAGGGAAATTCTTTTTCCCAAAAGGTGAATGACTTCGGGAAATCGATCGCCCCCGGTTTATGGAAAAAGTGTCTGCCAAGCATGGTTTTCTTTATCTAGCACGTCAATCTGACGTTCGTGAGACAGGAGAATCAAAAGTGACACAAGAAAACGAAGATCAAGAGCTTGCCGCCAATGGGAAAGAGGCAACGGAAGCTACTACGGATGAAGTGATGACGGAGGGTGCTCTAGGAGAATCCGAAGACGCGCCCCAGGCCGGAATTTCCGAGACCGAGGAGGAGCCGGACTACCCCAAATATCGAGAATTCCTCCCGAGTGCGAGGATCGCAAACAAGAAGATTTTAGGTCAGGTCACACTGCACTACCCAGAAAGGGATGTAAAAGTCTTTGTAGATGGAGACTGCGCGATCAGGCTGCTCGTGATGTTTCGAGAGCGGAAGCACCAAGATTGGATAGATTTCCTTGGACCATACACCTCGTCGGCCGAAAATGGTTAGTTGGTTCTAGATCTCTCACAACCACTTGCCATTTCATATCTACCACTCGGGGCTCAAGATCCTAGAACGGCCATTGATCCAGCGGTTGGGATTGGAAAGCTGCCTCAGTTGGTTTAAGTCTCCGAGAAGAGTAAAACGCCTCTCAACTTTTAGGGAGCAAGTTAGAAATGTGCGCCAGGGTCACTCTGAGTACACCCTGGCGCCCCGCCTCATTCTAATTAAGGCAAATCCCTACGAGATTTGAACCACCTTTAATGTCAGTGGGGGATTCTACAATTCAAAGATGGAATTACCCGAGTTAGTCCCGACCAATGAACTGATGCTTTATGTTAATTCACTCTTACCCACCGCTAAAGATTGGTATGACGTTTCTGCAGGGTTAAAAGAATACGAGACTCAGCATGCGGATCGTCAAGCGGGATGGTTGATGACGGCATTCGATTACCACCTGATGAGAGGTAGTGAGGAAAATAGAAAGACTTCCGACACTTTCAACCAATTGATCGCAACTTCGGATCGGAGCTATCCAACTCCCTTAAAGTTTCTTCCGTCTGAAGTTTCAAATTTTTGGAGTGAAGTGCTTGTTCGCATTCAGGCACCGGTGGGATTAGCCCGATTGCATCATCTTCTCTTTGAAATAGGCCATGGAAATGGAGGCGAGCGTGCAAGAGCTGCTTCAACTGCTTATTTGGAACTGGGTGTCAGCGACTGGGACCGGCTGGACCGAGTAAATTGTCTTTATTGGTCAATAGAGTTATCTCGCAGGGTGAAAGATCCCATAGATCGAGTGATCGAACCATTAGTAGCACTAGCCGACTTGAGTTTAAGTCAAACTGAGCCAGAACCGGGTGTAGCTTTACACGCCTTGGAAATTCTGACCAGGGAAGTTCCGCAGCTTCCGGAACTGCCAGCTCTGTTGGAAAAGGCGCGACTTTCGTATCTGGATCCCTGGTTAGTTGCAATGGTCGTTGAAATGCAGGTTGCTGTTGTCAAGCCCGCAAATCCCGCTCGTGTCGCTGAACTCCACCGTGAACTCGTGAGAGAGTCCATTGACTATGCCTTAACGAGGGAAGGAATCGCGAAAATGAAATTTCTTGAGGACGCAGCTAAATTGGCTACTCAATATAATGAGAAAGAATTGTTGAAAGAAGCTACCCAGGCAATGCAGGCAATGACCATGGAAGACCTAGACCTAAAACTCATAAGTGTTTCAATTGATATTCCAACCCATGAAATTGAAGACTTGATCAGCCAATTTGTTGACTTGTCCTCATTAAGTGTGGCGCTTGAAAAGATAGTCGCATCGCTTCCCCCATCGGGAAATATTGATGCAAATAAAGAATCAGAAAGGAAATTCAGGGAGGAATTCGTTTTTCAGAGTCTGGTTTCAACCACCAAGATTCGAGATGACGCACTCGCGGGGTACACGCCTATTAATGAAGAGGATGCCCTCGACCAAAGACTTTCTCAAATCGAAATGACATCCATCGGGATAAGTTCTGAGATACTTTCGCGTATCTTTATGGGCCTCCTAAACAAGTTTAATCCGAGTCAAGGAGAACTTGAAGCTTTGATTGCCGGAATCGATCACGTTGACTCTACTTCCTCTCGTTTGCTCTCGAAAGGACTCCTTGCTTTTCAAGCGGGCGAATTTGATATAGCCGTTGCACTTGTTGTGCCCAGACTGGAGACTATCGCCCGCGCCCGACTAGCAAAGTTAGGCGCCTTGCAGTACCAGGTGCAGCGGGGCTCCAAGCGAGGTGTATATCCACAACTAGGTCCACTAATTAGTGAATTAAAGCCGTCTATTGATCCGTCCTGGCATCGATTTCTATACACATTCTTGGTCAGTAACTTTGGTTCGAACTTCCGAAATGAGTTTTCCCACGGGTATTTAGATGAATCAGATGCTCGTTCGAGTGCGTTGGTACTAGTGTCTGGCCTATATTTGGCACTTACGCCGGTGGAATTTTGATGTTAAGAATTACCCAAATATTAAGGGTGGGCTCGGTGGTACCTGTTGAGGAGGTCTTCGGTTCCTTCTAGGCTTCCATCCAACGCCAGTTGAATGATCCATTGATCTACCTGCTGATTTAGTTCACTTTCATCGGAAAGGTCCAGAGAGTTATCACCAATCAATGTAGAGCCTTGCGACGTTCCCGAACCAGGAATTTCACGAAGTGAATCAATCCTCAATGTTTGAGTCACTCCGTTAGGAAAGAAGATCCCTAGAGTCATTGGTCTTGGGATCTGCTGCGCTTCTACGCCCCCTATCTCAGCAACTATCTCTTTAAATTTTGGATCAATGACAGTCTTTACCAGTGCGACCACATCTTCGTAGATATCCACTATTGAAATCGGGTAGATGGTTCCAAGTGGAAACTGACGTGGATCCCGTGAAATTAACAATGCACTCTGCCGCAAGATAAAGTCGACGGTTACCTGCATCGTGGTGGCGGGTTCGACTCCGTTAGTAGTTGAATTGAGAGTCACCACCGATTCAACTGGAAAACGCTGCACGCCGCCATCTAAATAGATTCCTTGCCAAGACAAGCGAACATATCTTGCCCGATTAAATCCCTCTTTGCGGAATGTGTTTAAATTCTCGATGCCTAGTTGCGAGATATGACTTGTGAGTCTCGCACTGAGAACACTGGCGTTAAGGAACCCGGTCAGTTCCCTAACTTTTGTCTCCGAGAGGGGTCTTCCAGCGGAATTTATATCGACGGGTAAAACCACCCCGGTTCTAATAAATAGATCTATGGGGGGAGTCTCGTTTGGCACATTTGGCACTGACAGCGATAAGTTCAGGGCAACCGATGGGGGTGCGCCCTCCCCAAATAGTTCGCGAAGTCGGTAGGAATCCGCTCCATCATTATTACCGTTTAACCGAACCCAAACCTTCCCTCTAATTGCTACGGGACGAGTGGTTTTTTCAGGATAAACACGTATTAAGAGCAGAAATTTGGGATCGGGTCCTGGAAGCCTTAGGGGGATGATTTCAGGTGTAAAGGGAGGATCTAGAAGATCGCTACACGCGTTAGAAATCTTGGTCAATTCTGTCTCAGCAACCCCAACTACTCTATTTGGGACGATTTCATCTTTCACGCCCACGATAATCAATCCTCCGTGAGTGTTAGCGAAGGCAGCAATGGTCTCAATGACTCCCGTGGAGTACTTCTCTTTGTATTCAAGAGAAAGTCCTTCGGGCAGCTCTTGCGACATGAGGTCCAGAACTAACTCGACGGTGATTTGATCCTTGGGGCAATTTTGTAGGTAGGAGATTGACGTCATAAGTTCAGGGTACGTCAGCGCGACCTGTTTGAAAGGTTAAACTCTAGAAACTTCACGAATTATCTATCTCTGTCGCCCTCTGAGGACCCAAATTCTAAGTCAGCGCTCAATTTTTTGAGGTATTCGGGGGTCAACTTCTCTCGGTTCCTACTTTCAGCGTCCAAGAACTCGATACCTTTATCTACCTGTGACTCTTCGTTGTCCATCTGTTCACTCCTTCTAGCCTCGGGGAATCCCCCTACTGGTTTGAAACAGAATCTTGAACCTGAATATTCCCTGGGAGCGATGGAAGCAATCCGAGGCCTATGCATCTCCTTCGGGAGTGAAGCTGAATGATGGGAAGTGCTGCTCGTGGTCGATATTGATCGACCGTGTCAGTGCCATTTCCTACTGTAAAGACATGGCAGGCAGGCAAACTCGAGAGGAATTACTCGCCTTTTTAAAGGGGGAGAACGCTCAGGTTGTTGCGCGCGACTCTAGAAATGGCGAACTTGTAGTGATGCGCCAAGGAGGGGCTGATGCACTTCGGGCCATCACGAAGCAGTATCTATTATGTCCCGTAGAAGATTGCCCCTATCCAGGACTAGAGGCTATTGGAGGCAGTACCGGGAGAAGGCATCATTTCCGGCATCGAACTGGAGGTGGTCATGGATCTGCTGTTGAATCACTCTTTCATTATCAAAGCAAATTGATACTGGGAGCTTGGGCTGAGGCATCTGCTTTGGAACAAGGATTAAGAGTGCGGGTGCAGATTGACTGCGCTTTTGTTGGCGTGGAAGTCCAGAAAACTAGAAAGCCCGATGTCCTTATTGAATTTCTAGAAACCGGCGAACAGTTGGCCTTTGAGGTTGAGTATTTTAATTCGACTGATGTCAGTTCACTTAATAAAAGGAGAAGCAACTATCAAGGCTTGGGCATCAAAGATATTTGGCTCTTTGGTCACGCCTCCCGCCATGTAAAACTAAAGCAATCTACTTCTTTGTTTCCATCGAGCAGCGTGAAGCTCGATTCAGTATTGGCGAGGATCGGCGAATTGAGGGATCCGATATTGGTTATCAACCCGGTTGGAGGACTCGTTGGCACTTTAGTGCAAGACACTCCGACTCCACACTGGAGGTGGTGGGAATCGACTAGTTCCTATGGATTGAATTTTGCGACTAAACGAGAAACAGGTGATTGTGCGGACGTTTACCTTGATTCTCTAGATGCTTGTCGACTAGATGCTCAGTTTGGAATTGTTTCCCCCGCAATGGAGAAGGTCTGGCAATCACGAAGCGAGATAGAAATATTGGCCAAGGAGGCGGAGGCCGCCTTTTTAAAAGACCGAAGAGACCAAGATAGAGCTCTAGATCTTGAAATCCAGAGCCGTATTGCGATTCAGAGGAAGATTGAGACTTTCAAAACTGAACAATTGAAAATATGGGAGGAGCACCCGCTACGAAAGAGCTTGATCGCCTTTTACGGTGAGATTCCTGCTGCAATAAGAGAAAAACTCTTTCATGATGATGGTATTTATGCTCACCATGAACATTGGCATGCCATTCTGTTTCAGCAGTTCATTGCCGGAAAGTTGGTGGGACACCAGTTCACGGTCCCCAATGTCTACGGATATCTCAATAGTCTTGGTATTCGGTTTGGAAAGAACGGCGAGTGGAGAGCGGGGGCGATTATTGATTACCTTCGATATCTACACAATCAGGGGTATGTGAAGCTCGATGATGAAGACAGATTTGGATCAAGAATTGATCAGCCGATTGAGGTCCTTTTGAATAAAATTTATGTCGAACCTGCTAAAAAGCCTCCAATAAAGTTTCAGGGACATACTGGTGCTACCCAGAGTCAATTGCATTGGCAGGCTCAAATGGTTCAAATATTGAGGGCTGAACCGAAGATAACCTTCAGCAACCTAAAACGACGCTTACCTCCAACAATCACCGATTTGGAACTTCAAGATGCGTGGGATTTCATTGATGAGGGCAAAGAATGGGGTACGGAAGGCGATCAGAATTGAAAGAAATCACGTCAACTTGGCACCGTGTGAAATTCATTCCAAAACCGTGTGAAAGCATCTCATCCCACCACTCCGATTGATTCTATTTTGAACGGGGAATTCTTTATTCGCTAGCCCCCCACGAAGAGCGAGCAGTCAGTTAATCAACTGACTGCTCGTCTTTCTATTTCCCTGCTTCGTTGACTATTACCTTTTACCTACTAATCACTACCTTGAGTGCC